>ERZ773050.1408-NODE-1408-length-13397-cov-6.148628_pt1 | contig 13397 bp, 13 predicted proteins | sample MGYA00580632_ERZ773050 | MGnify/ENA primary metagenome ERZ773050 (study PRJEB29015, sample SAMEA2738123) | human oral metagenome | biome: human oral; feature: human-associated habitat; material: saliva | place: China | collected 2166 ... | reverse complement strand
CTCTTCACCTGTTCATAGCTTTCTTTTCCATCATTGAGCTTGTCCCAAATCACTACTTGCCCACTTTTGAGAGATTTTTGCACATCGATAATTCGTTGATTGGACGAACCTCGAAACTGGAGCATGAGATTTCTCTTAGTTCGGTCATACCGTCCATCGACAAGGATGTCAATTAGTGATAAGAGTTCCAGTTTATCTGGAGTTTCCAACATCATTTCTTCCCAAGTGTAGCCCGTCCAGGACCAGATGTCTTTATCTGGCAATTCCTTCCGAATGCGCTTAACGAGTGGCAAAAGAATCCCAGTATTGAGAAAAGGCTCCCCTCCCAGCAAAGTCAAGCCTTGAACATAAGGTTGAGCGAGATCTGCCATGATCTGTTCTTCTAATTCTGCTGTATAGGGAATGCCAGCATTGAAAGACCAAGTAGCAACATTATAACATCCCTCGCAGTGAAACATGCAGCCTGATACATAGAGGGAGTTCCGCACACCTTCTCCATCTACAAAGTTAAAGGCCTTGTAGTCAATGATACGGCCTTGACTGAGTTCCTCGCTTTTCCATTCTTGTGGTTTTGGATTATTCATTCGCTACCTCTATCCAATAACGCTCCACACCATTACGAACATCCTCAAGGAGCCCACCATTTGCTAAAATGACTGCTCTGCTAGCAGGATTATTCACGCTACAGGTCACAAGAGTTTTCTTGATGTTCTTTTCCTTAGCAACTTGCAAGCCCTGACGGAGAGTTTCCTTAGCATAACCCTTGCCTCTTTCTGATGGACGAATGGAGTAGCCAATGTGGCCAGCATAATTCAGTAACCCCTCATTCAGTCTCAATCGCAGATTCAAAAATCCTAGAGCACGACCTACATCATCAAATGATACAAATTGAATAGAAGGAACACGATTTTCAGGCAAGTTTATTCCCATCTCTTTTTGCATATTTGTTTCCAACCACTCTTCATACACAAAGTTCTCTGTATCCCAAAATCCTCCATCATGGGCTGATTGGCTCTTTTCAAACTCTGCCATCATCTCTAAAACTGTTTCTTTATCTGCTAATCTTGGTCTGCGTAGTATCATTTTTACCTCCAATTAAGAGAAAAGCGAGAGGCAACTCTCACTTTTTCTTGTTTTTGTTTAAAAACTGTTCTCTAAGGCTAGCTACTCGGTCTTTTTTATTGCCTCCACCTTTCGAATGCTTTTCGTGGAATCGTTGGACCAAGGCCTTGCCTTTATCATCTAATTGATATTTTCCCATGCTATTTCTTTCTAATTTCTTACTTCATGTCCTGCCGTTTTAATAGTAGAACCGTTCATATGTTTGACACGCGCAGCAATTTCCTTGTGGCGTCCATTAACCATCGGACGTGCTTGTGGATTCCCAAGATAACCACAAGTTCGTTTAACAACATCTACTGTTTTAGGATCATTATTTCCACAGTTAGGACAAGCAAATCCTCTCTCAGTCGGTTCAAAATCTCCTTCAAAATCACACTTGTAGCAACGGTCAATCGGAGTATTAGTTCCTAAATAACCTACACGGTCATAAGCATAGTCCCACACAGCTTCCAAAGCCTTTGGATTTTGTTGGAGAACTGGGTACTCGCAGTAGTGGATAAAGCCACCAGATGCACCCGCTTCTGGGTAGACTTTCTCAAAGTCCAATTTTTCAAAAGGTGTTGGATTTTTACGCACATCGTAGTGGAAAGAGTTGGTATAGTATTCCTTGTCTGTAATATCTGGAACAAGCCCAAACTTCTCAGTATCCAACCGGCAGAATCGGTCGGTCAGACTTTCAGATGGCGTCGAATAAACAGAGAAATGATAGTCATATTCGTCTGACCATTCACCAACCAAACGCTTCATTTCTTTGACAATATCCACCGTAAATTCTTTAGCTTCTGGGTTGTCTTCCCACTCTCCTCCATAAAAGGCAGTTGCAACTTCGTAAAGACCGATATAACCAAGTGAAACTGTTGCTCTGCGGTGAGTAAAGAGCTGGTCGACTTGATCATATTTGCCCAAGCGTTTACCAAAAGCACCGTATTGATACAAGATTGGAGCATTAGCAGGTGTTGCTTCCTTGGTTCGCTCTACCCGATAGACCAAAGCATCCTTAGCAATTGCCATTCGCTCAGCAAATAAGGACCAGAATTTATCCTTATCTCCTTCAGCTTCCAGTGCAATCCGAGGTAGGTTGACAGTCACAACTCCCAGATTCATACGGCCGGAATTGACTTCTTCGCCATTCTCATCCTTCCAACCTTGAAGGAAAGAACGGCAACCCATCGGAACCTTGAAAGAGCCCGTCAAATCAATGATTTTATCATAAGACAGGACATCTGGATACATCCGTTTCGTCGCACATTCTAGCGCCAGCTGTTTGATATCGTAGTTGGGACTTCCTGGCTCTAAATTAAGGCCACGCTTAAGAGTGAAAATCAACTTAGGAAAGATAGCCGTCCGATGTTCACTTCCCAAGCCCATGATACGGATGTTGAGAATTGATTTTTGAATCTCGCGTTCAAAGCGATTGGTCCCCAGACCAAAACCTAAAGAAGTGAAGGGGGTTTGTCCATTAGAGGTAAAGAGCGTGTTAATCTCATACTCTAAGGACTGCATAGCATCATAGATATCTTTTTTAGTTTTTTCCCAAGCGTAATCAGCTCTTTTATCAGCTAGCACCCAATCTTTGGCATCTCTTAAATGCTTCTCGTAATTGAGTTCTGCGTAAGGAGCCAAGACTTCATCGATTCGGTCAGCTGAACAGCCTCCATACTGACTAGAAGCTACATTGGCAATAATCTGCGAGATTTGAGCCGTTGCAGTTTGGATGGACTTAGGACTTTCTACTTCTGCATTCCCAATCTTAAAGCCATTTCTGAGCATGCCTTCAAAATCGATCAAACAGCAGTTGGTCATCGGTGTATAAGGGCTATAGTCCAAATCATGGTAGTGAATATCACCCTTTTGATGGGCATTGGCTACGTGAGGAGGTAGCATCTTAAGACCGATGGACTTACCAACAATACCCGCTGTTAAATCCCGTTGGGTGTTAAAAACATCGCTGTCTTTGTTGGCATTTTCGTTGACCACTGTTTGGTCTTTATTGAGCAATTTGTCAATTGTAAAATTAATATCGGTTGCCTGAGAACGATCAAAGTCACGCTGAGTTCGATACGAGATATAGGCCTTGGCAATGGCATATTCATTGGCATTCAAAAGCTCATGCTCAACGATGTTTTGAATTTCATAAATCTTCACATCCTGAGAAAAACGATGAGTAATTTCAGCAACAATCTTCTCCGTAATTCCCTCAAGCTTAGCTTCAAGTAAAGGAGACATGGGCGTCACTTCACAGGCCGCTTTAACCAAGGCTTTATAAATTTTGTCAACGTCAAAATTCACGCGCCGGCCATCACGTTTAACTACATAAATATTAGGAATACAGGTCACTGTTTCTTCTCTTAAAGTAATCATTTCCTATCCTCCGTTCGTACATGACTCATTATAACACTATAAAATAAAAAATCAATATGTTGTGCCAAAATTTTATTTTTTTTATTCTAGGCACAACATATTGATTAAATTATTTAAGCTCGTAAAGCTTGAACTGGCTAGTATCTAGGCCAATTTTCTTATAATTTGAAGATATTATTTTTTTGACTTTCCCTAGTAGAGGGACTTTTTTGTTGACCACAATATAGCGTGGTAGATTCGCATCTAGCTGATTTCCTAATGAAATCTTATTCTCTTCGGTATCTAAGTATAACTTAGGACTTAAGATGGTTGCCGCAGACAGACGGCCAGTTGATTGGTAGAGGCTAGCTGTGCTGTCCCAAGCATAGATTTTATCGTCCTTAGCTGACTCCTCACGGATATACTTGCTAACCACAGCACGTTCTGCTTCTTCTTCACCAGCTAATAGATAGCGTTGAACAACTGGTGATGCGACTAAAAAGGCCATCGCTAACACAGGTAAAAATAAATTTCCAACAAAATAATTTTTCCAAATAGAAGGAGTCCGCCTTTTTCTCGTGTGACGTCCCTCTGAAAAATTCTTGTTAAACCAAATCGCCAAGAGAATCATCACAAAAGGAATCATGGGCAATAACTGGAAATTTCCCTGACTTGGCAGAAAGATATTGACTAAGAGCAGAGTTAAAATTCCTAAAACCCCCAAATATCGGAAAGGTTTTGCATTTTTCTCTACTGAAGACACCAATCCCATAACCAAGGCTGTTAAGAAACCAAGACCAACAAACAGGCCGCCCATTATGAGTAAAGTAGGAAGGTCGGATACTTGTAATCCTAAACTTTCAAAGCTGTACGTCACTTGGCTAATTGCTACACCAAAAGTTCCCTTCCAAACAGTGTAATATCCCAGCGGATAAAAGACCAGTGAAAAACCAAGTAAACTAGCTAAAAATTGATAAAATCCTCGGGCCAAGCGTTTACGAGCAATATGAAAAATGGTCCAAACAAGAAACACCAAACCATAGAAGACAATACTAGTGAATGGATCCACCATGAAAGCCAAGGCTCCAATAGCTCCCAACAAGATGAAACCATTATCCCCCACTCGATCATTGACATAGCGAGCTAAGAAATTTAGGCTCCACATGATAAAAGGAAGGACAAAAATACTTGCATAGAGGCCACCAAAACCAAGAGTTATGACCAAGAGATAAAAAAGCGGAAGCAGTTGCTGCGCTAGAGCCTTTTTTCCAGTCATTTGATAGATAAACTGAAAAAGGAAAATACCAGCTATAAAAAGCGCTAAAAATTGCAGGACAGCAAAAAGAAGACTTCCCATAAAGAGATTCCCTAACCATGCTATCACATAATACAACATGCCACTCGTACCATAAAATTGACCGTAAGCTACTTGGCCCTGGGTCATTGCCCAGCCTGCATATAGATTTTGCGTCTGTAGATTTGTCGCCAACGAGGCAAATAAGGGATTGGCCACGCTGAAGAAGCTAGCTATGAAACTCCAGAGTAGCAAATGCCCAAAAGGAATACTCGCAGGCTTCAAGCTTTCTTCTTGAAGTTGTACTCCTGCTTTCGCTTCTTCTGGCTGAATTTCTTGTTCTTTTTTTTCTTCTATTTTCGCTTCAAGTTGCACTTCTGCCTCTTGATTGTTGAATTCATCAAACATAATAACTCTCCTCGATATAGTCTTTACTAGTATATCAAAAAGTCTTCTGTCTGTCAGTTTTCCTTTTACACTCCTCTCGAAAGATTGGCCTACTTGGCAGAATCTACTTCTAGCTTTAAGACCTGCTTGTCTTTGGTCGCTTTAGACTTTGCCAAGGTTTCTAATTCCCGAAATCTTAGGTAGATTTTTGAAAACGGCCTTTCTGCTTTTCTTTGAACAAACTCTAATTTCATGAAAAATTCCTTTTACTTTTTTATTCGTAAAAAAATGAGAAGGAAATTTGTACCCTCAATAGAGTAAAAAAAATCCTTCTCATTAGGTTTATCATGATCAAAGCATTGGCGCAAAAAGCTGAACGATCTCTTTCAGAAGATTTTGGTACCAAGTAGATTTAAAGACACCGTCATGAACCTCTGTTGACACCTCAAAAATATTCTCAAAATCGGCTTTTATGTCTGCTAAAGCAGGTACTTTATATAAAAGCACAGCATTCTCATAGTGATGGACCAAGCTACGGTAGTCAAAGTTTATGGTGCCTACTACTGCTAGTTCATCGTCCGCGATCACATTCTTACTATGAACAAATCCCGGTGTGTATTCGTAAATACGCACACCGGCCTCTAAAAGCTCACGATAAGATCCTCGGGTAATCGGTTGAATAAGCTTCTTATCTGTAATATAAGGCGTGACAATCCGAACATCCACTCCCCGCATGGCAGCATTTTTTATATTTTCAGTTAAGTCATAGTCGATAATCAAATAAGGACTGGTGATATAGACATAGTCCGTTGCCTGACTGATAATATTCTGGTAAACATTTTTCCCGACCTGTGTTCGATACATGGGCTTAGGTCCGCTCCCATATGGAATATAGAGCCCCTCGCCTTCTACTGCTTTGTTTTCTAAATGATACTTATCAAAATCCGTAATTTCACCTCGGTTGATGTACCAATTCATTAGAAAAAGCCTGGTCAGCGCCTTAACGGCCCGACCATCTAAGCGAATCCCACCATCTTTCCAATGGCCGAAGCGGACAATATGATTAATGTATTCGTCAGCCATATTGATACCACCTGTGTAGCCAATCTGACCATCAATCACAAGAATTTTACGATGATCTCGGTTGTTGTAGGCCACCGTCATACGCGGAATCACCTTATTGAACTTATGTGCATTAATCCCCAAGGAACGCAAAGTTTCCGTATAATCTCCTGGTAAAGTCGCCATACAGCCGATGTCATCATAGAGGAGCTTGATTTCTACTCCTTGAGCAGCCTTTTCCTTCAGAATCTCCAGAATACTATTCCACATCTTGCCTTCTTCGATAATATAGTATTCCAGAAAGATGAATTTTTCTGCTGATTTCAGGTCTTCTAAAATAGCAGCATACATATCTTCTCCCAAGGCAAAATACTGAGACGCAGTCCCGTCGTAAACATCCGCATTATGGTCCATACTAAGCAAGGACTTAACTATCCCAAAAGCTGATTTATTTTTCTTTTTCAGGTCCAATCTCAGCTCATAACTATTGTCCTCACGAAACTTCATGGAGTCCATGCTGCGCAACTGCTTCATTTCTTTTCGAGACAGCCTGCGTTCTCCAAACATAAGATAAATCAGAGGCCCTACAACTGGGATAAAAGTAACCAAAAGCCAGGTTACTTTGCTTTCAGGTGTCATAGAACGATTGACAATCGAAAAAATCGTACCAACTGTTAATAAGGTGACTACAAGAATCCATAAATCCTTATTAATTTCACCTAAATAAAAGAAAAGCCAAAATATAAAGAAGAGTTCCAGTAGCATGACAATGATGCTAAAACCATATTTTGACATCAATAAGCGAAACTTTCTCACACACCCACTCCTCAATTTTCTTATATTTAAGTATAGCGGGGCCTTCTCAATAAATCAAGCAAAAACAGACTGGTCTTCTGATAGATATTAAAAAAACAAGACTGGAGTACCCAGTCTTGTGAAGCCTTATTGTTTAGTGAAGACAATTGTGTCATCTTGATCCTGCTCTTGATCAATATCTTCAACAGTCAGCTGATTGCCATTGATATAGTAGCGATGAACATCGTCTCCAATAATCATTCGCTGATTTGTGCTATCAATTTCGACTTGTTCAATTTCTTTCTCACCATCTCGCTCCAAGGTAGTTAAGGTTCCTTTACCAGATGAAATCGTCAAGGTCAATTGATCGCCTTCATGCGTAGCTGTATAGGTTCCGTCCAATTCTGTACTTGCAGCGGTTGTTGCTGACGAAGAAGAGGTCGAAGTCGTTGCACTACTTGAACTTGAAGCAGAAGTTGAAGTCGAACTTGAAGATGCCGAAGAGTTTGAAGCTTGACTGGTTTGAGATGGCTGAGTTTGACTATTGCCATTGTTACAAGCTGCCAAAGCAAGAGCTACTATAGCTGTTAGGGATAAAATCGTCGCTTTTTTTGAAAAAGTCATAATCCTTCCTCCTTTAATCATAGGGGGTTTTAGAGCCGGCACAGAAGTATGTTTTGCCTACTTTTTGCTAGTTCCATCCTCATTATAACAAAGACCTTTTCCAACCGTCAATTTATCTCTCCTTTTAAAAACTGACGGACCTCCGCAATGAAATAGAGAGACCCCGTTACAAACAATAAACGATGAGGATTATCATCCTGCAAATAGTCTTTTAGAAAATCTCTATAATCCCTGATAAAGGGAAGTTCTCCTGCTTCTTGCTCGCCTATCGTTTCACCATATGAAAAACTAGTCATCGACAAACTTGCCTGAGGTAGTTCCTCTTGCAAATAATGAAGCATTTCCGAATAATCTTTTCGCTTTAAAGCCCCAAACAAGATCAAAACTTCTTTGTCCTTTTCTTGCTTAATAAACTCGACCAAGCGCTCAACTGCAGGTAGATTATGGGCTCCATCTAAACAAATGCCATCGCAGACTTTTTCCAAACGGCCTGCCCAGCTAGTTTGAGCTAAAGCTTTTTTTACTAAACTCAGATCTAGATTCCATGACTGACGCTCCATAAATAAAAGAAAAGCTTCCACAGCCACAGCCGCATTTTCTTCTTGGTAGGTCCCTGACAAGCCTAATTCTACCTCTAGCCAGGAGAAGTCATGAGCCCGAAGCTCCTTGTTCTCGAGAGAAAAATCTTGCCCATATTCATATAAGTCGATATTCAACTCCTTTGCCCGCTCTCGACAAACTTGTCGTGCAACTTCTGGCAGAGGACCGATAACAGCAGGACTGCCCACTTTAAAAATCCCTGCTTTTTGCTCTGCAATCTCCTCAAGTGTCGTTCCCAAGGTCTCCTGATGATCAAGGCCGATCGATGTAATGACTGAGACACTTCCTGTGATGACATTCGTTGTATCTAACAAACCACCTATTCCCACCTCAATCAAGGCTACATCCACCTCTTGCTCTGCAAAATACAAAAAGGCGATTAAACTGAGGATTTCAAAATAAGAAAGTTGATCCTGGGGCAACAGTGCATTTTGCTCCATCTTGCGCACTTGCTCACCCAACCTAGAGAAATCACTCTCCGAAATCGGCTGCCCATTTAAGCAAATCCGATCATGAACAGTCTCCATATGAGGTGAAGTAAAAGTCCCAACTTTCTTTTGATGTTGGTCAAATAAGTTTTGCAAAAAGGCTACTGTCGATCCTTTACCATTCGTTCCAGTTACATGAATCGTTGGGTAGGCTTTTTCTGGATGACCGAGCAAACGGATTGCCTGCTCCATTCTACCAAGTCCAGTCCGAAAATTTAGCCCAATTCGGCTATCCAGCCAGTTTTCTATCTTCTCCATCTTTACTCCTAGTAAAAAGAGAGCCGAGTGAATGATCAACCAGCTCTCTTTTTTCAATTAATCATATAGCTTACGTTTGAGACTCCGAGTTAACAATAAACTATCTGTTTAACAAATTTAAGTATTCGTCCCTTTTAACCAGAACGAAATTAATCTATCCAGAACATCTAAACCAGTCTTGCTCATTGAGCAAACTGAGGCAGTCTCTAGATTTGCCTTGCTTTCTTATTTGACAAAGGCTGAAATACTCTTACTCTTCCATGAAGCTGTTGAAAACTTCTTCAATCATATTCCATTCTTCTTCAGCATCTTCTGGAATAGGCTGAAGGTCACCTTCAGTTCCATCTTCATTTTCTGTGAATGAGTATGCTTGAATTTCAACTTCACCATTTTCATCTTCTTCAGCATTAGCTGGTACAAGAAGTACATAATTCTTTCCAAATTCTTCCATACCGTCAATGGTCAAGAGAATTTCAAACAAGGTTTCGTTTCCTTGCTCATCCACCAAAGTAATCAATTCGCGCTCTTCATGTTCGTGGTCATGGTTATGATCATGTGCCATATTCATCTCCCTCAATCTTTCTAATAATTTCTATCTAAATAATTCTGTAAAATCAGCTGGGCCGCTAATTTATCAATCACTTTCTTGCGTTTGTTCCGGCTAACATCTGCTTGCTCAATTAGCATTCGCTCAGCTGCCACTGTTGTTAAGCGCTCATCTTGATACTCAACCGGCAAGCCAAACAACTCTGTCACCTTAGCTCCGTAGGCCTGACTGGCTTCTACACGGGGACCGCTAGTATTATTCATATTTTTAGGAAGACCGATGACAAACTTATCAACCTTGTATTCAGCAACAAGCTCACCAAGGCGCTCAAAACCAAACTCTTCCTGATCTTCATTGATCTGGATAATTTCCAAACCCTGAGCTGTAAAGCCAAGCGGGTCACTAATAGCTACTCCCACTGTTTTAGAGCCCACATCCAATCCCATAATTCTCATTAAAGATCGATGCCCTGCCCTTTCAAATAATAACGAACCAATTCTTCAACAATTTCATCTCGTTCATATTTGCGAATCTGATTGCGAGCATTGTTATAACGAGGTACGTACGCAGGATCCCCACTGAGAACATACCCAACGATTTGGTTGATTGGATTGTAGCCTTTTTCATTCAGCGATGTATAAACATCCGTCAACGTTTCGCTAATCTCTTTTTTATTTGAATCGTCGAGATTAAAACGTACTGTTTCATCTGTAAATCCCACAATTACACCCTCTTTCGTTAGAATATTATCATTATACCATATTTCAGATCTTTTCACAAATGTTACAAATCAATATCAGCCCATAAAATAAGCAAAAATGGCGTTCTTCTACTATTCTTCTTTTGCACCATTCAAAAGTTGATTTTCAACATACTGAGCTGGATTCATCTTCAGCAGTTCTTTTAGTTTTAAAGCTTTTAAATATTCCGTTTCTGCCGCCTTATCTACATCCAAGGTTTGAAAATCCAGATTAGTCACACGCTTGAGCTCATTTTCATTTAAAATCTGTAAGGACATAGAGAAACCCGGCAAAGCCTTTACTTGTTGATAATGTTCATCTGCTTCCAAGGATCTATTGAGTACTTTTTGAGCTTCTTCTACACCATATTCTTTTATCGCTTGCTTTAAATCATCCGCATTTGGACTAACCTGCTCTATACTTAAACTTAAAAATTGCTCGTCTTTATAAGTCACTACCTGCTTTTGCTGTGAGCCATTCTCAGTTTTTGGAAAGACCAAGGTCTTTGTTACTACTGTGTTCTTTTCCGCATTTGAAATAATCGGCAAGGTTGTATCCAACTTATCTTCAGAAGTTGAAGCGGACGAAGCAATATGTGATTTTTTCTGACCACAGGCCGTCAGTGTAAGTAAAACAAGGCCTAACAATAGCACTATCTTTTTCATTTTTTAGCCTCCTACGCCTATTTTACCACACTCATAACTCCTGTCAACGCTAGATTCGTAAAGTAAAAAAAGGTCTGAAAACCCGCCCATTCACTATTACTAGCAAATCGGCTTGTTCAGACTCCTTTTTCTTTATAATGGGCTATTTATAGAGCTGCTCTCAAACGCGCCTCTGCATTTTCAACGTTACGAACAGAACGTGGAAGAAAGGCACGAATGTCATCTTCTTTATATCCAACTTGGAGGCGTTTATCGTCAACCAAGATAGGGCTTTTCAAGATACGTGGGGTTTCCATGATAATATCAATCACTTCACTCACACTTAAATCTTCAATATCAACACCAAGACCTTTTGCATAGCGATTTTTAGAAGAGACAATGCTTGCAACGCCATTTTCAGTTTTGGTCAAAATATCTAAAATTTCTTCTTTTGTGATTCCCTCTTTACCGAGGTTTTGTTCTTTATAAGTTAATTGATGGGCATTAAGCCAGGTCTTTGCTTTCTTACAGCTTGTACAACTTGAAACTGTGTAAATTGTAATCATGTAAGGACTCCTTTCACTACCCGATACTACTATCGTAGTCTATTATACCATAAAAACCATCGGTCTTGCGACCTATTTTGGAAAAATTATTCCTCGATCTCTATAGCATCGTCTAGTTCAAGAGTCACTTCTTCAATGTTTTCAGTGATTTTTCCTGCAGTTTCAGTCGCAGTTGCTTCTCCTTCTTGATCATCTTCGATCAAGCCAAAACGAACACGGACTTGACGATCGATTTCGTCAAAGACTTCTGGGTGATCAGCCAAATATTTCTTGGCATTTTCAGAACCTTGACCAATCTTCTCATCATTATAGGAATACCAAGCACCTGCTTTTTTGATGATATTCAAGTCTGTTGCAATCTTGATAAGTTCACCAGTCTTAGAAATTCCTTCTCCGTACATGATTTCCACAAAGGCTTCTTTAAATGGCGGAGCTACCTTGTTTTTCACGACCTTAATCTTGGTTTCCTTACCAACGTTTGTATCCTTAGCGTCACCAGTTCCTTTAATTTGAGTATTTCCACGAACATCCAAACGTACAGAAGCATAGAATTTCAAGGCACGGCCACCTGGTGTTGTTTCAGGATTTCCGAACATAACCCCAACTTTTTCGCGAAGTTGGTTGATAAAGATGGCAATTGTTTTTGTTTTGTTGATAGAAGCAGACAGTTTACGCATGGCCTGACTCATCATCCGAGCTTGCAAACCAACGTGGCTATCACCGATATCGCCATCGATTTCTGCACGCGGTACAAGAGCTGCAACGGAGTCGATGACAACTAAATCAACTGCACCAGAGTCAATCAATTTCCCAGCAATTTCCAAACCTTGCTCACCAGAATCTGGTTGAGATAGCAGGAGTTCATCAATATTAACACCTAAAGCAGCTGCATATGATGGGTCCAAAGCGTGCTCAGCATCAATAAAGGCAGCAATACCACCTTCTTTTTGTGCTTGCGCAACTGCATGAAGGGCAACCGTTGTCTTACCAGATGACTCTGGCCCATAGATTTCGATGATACGTCCCTTAGGATAACCACCTGAACCAAGGGCAATGTCAAGAGCCAAGGAACCTGAGCTCATCACTTGCACCTTTTGCTCGGCACGTTCACCCAAACGCATGATTGAACCCTTACCAAAGTCTTTCTCAATCAATTTAAGAGCGTCATTCAAGGCTTTTTCACGTTCTGCCCCGAATTTTTTTGAAATTTCATCTAATTTTTTTGGTTTTTTCGCCATTCTATTCTCCTGTATTCTAATAGTCCTAAGACCTATCTACTATTATATCAAAAGTTAGTCACTTAATAAAGCCTTGCGAACTAGGTTAAAGGCATGCATAACCGCAATGTGACGTACATCTGCTCGACTTCTGCCTCCAATATTGACCTTGATGACCTCAGTTCCATGCTCTTGAGCCAAGCCTATGAAGACTGTCCCAGCTGGGTGCCCTTCTAGGCTATCTGGTCCTGCCACTCCAGTCAAACTAAGGCCAAAATCAGACTGGGTCTTGATTCGTGCCTGCTCAGCCATCTTCTGAGCTGTAAATTCAGACACCACACCCTGTTCTTCCAAATCCTTGACAGGAATATCCAACATCTTTGATTTTTCCTCCAAGCTATAGGTCACAAAACCACCCTTAAATATACTTGAAGCTCCTGAAAAATCCGCTACAGTGGCTTGGAAAAGCCCTGCCGTCAAACTCTCTGCAGCCGTGATAGTTTTCCCTTGTTTTTTCAGTTCTTCTACCACAATGCTAGCTAAACTAGTTTCTTCCCCATAACCATAACAAAGGTCTCGTAAAGAAAGGCCTTCAAAGGTTTGGCGACCTAAGATTTGATTTTCCAAGATATCCAGCGCTTGATTCGCCTCTTCTTGGCTGCTAGCTTTTGTTGACAGACGCAGAGTGACTTCTCCTGTCTTGGCATAAGGGG
>ERZ773050.1406-NODE-1406-length-13408-cov-3.967273_pt1 | contig 13408 bp, 12 predicted proteins | sample MGYA00580632_ERZ773050 | MGnify/ENA primary metagenome ERZ773050 (study PRJEB29015, sample SAMEA2738123) | human oral metagenome | biome: human oral; feature: human-associated habitat; material: saliva | place: China | collected 2166 ... | reverse complement strand
GCTCGGTCATGAACTACTCGGATCGCGACGTTCCCTTCACGCGCATCCACGAGTTCGCCCACCTGCACCCCGAAAGGGCGCGGCCCGGCGCGGAGAATACCGTCATCATGCGTGAGTACTCGCGTTTCGCCACGCGCGGCGACGAGCCCTACTACCCGGTGGCGTCCCCGGCGGACCGGGAGGTCCTGGACGCCTACCGCCAACTGGCCGCGGGGGAGGACCGGGTCCTCTTCGGCGGGCGCCTGGGGTCGTACAAGTACCTCGACATGCACATGGCGATCGCCTCCGCCCTCAACCGCGCGGACGAGGTCGTGGCGCAGTGGCGGTGACGCCCGTGCCGCGCGCGGCCCACTAGGCCCGGGGGAAGCGGTGGCTTCGATCATCTGGTCGATCTGCGCGATAGGCGCGGTCATCGGCATAGGCTGGCTGGCCAGGCGCTTCGACCGCGTCGGCCAGGAGGCCGCCACCTCGCTCGCGCAGGTCACCTATTGGGTGGCCTCCCCCGCGATGGTCTTCCACGCGGAGGCGGGCACGGATGTGTCCTCCGTCTTCGGGCGCCCGCTGCTGGTGGCCGCCGCCTCGGGGGCGGGCGCCGCCCTCTTTTTCGTAGCAGTGGCCAGGGCGTGGCCGCGACTGCGTGGGCCGGACCTGGCGCTGGGGGCCATGGCGGCATCGCTGAACAACGGGGCGTACATCGGCATCCCCGTCGCGGTCTACGTCCTGGGGGACGCCTCCGCGGTCCTGCCCGTCATCGTGTTCCAAGTGGGGTTCTTCACCCCCATGTTCTTCGTGCTCGCCGAGGTCAGCGCCGCCGGGCGGACGCCGTCGCCGTGCGCCGTGGCCCGCCTCGTCGTCACCAACCCGATTGTGGTCGCAGCGGTGGCGGGCCTGGTGTTCTCCGCGACGGGCGCGGCAATGCCGGTCCTAGTGGATGTGACGGCCTCGATGCTCGGCCAGGCGGCGCCGCCCATGATCCTGCTGTCCTTCGGCATCTCCCTGCGCGGCGGGGGCGCGCGGGTGCGCGGGGGAGCGGGCGCGGTGCTGGCATCGGCGACGAAACTGGTGGTCCAGCCGCTCGTCGCCCTCTCGGTGGGAATGGCCCTCGGGCTGAGGGGCCAGGCCCTGATGTCGGTGACGGTCATGGCGACGCTGCCCACCGCTCAGAACGCCTACATCGCGGCGACGCGGGCGGGCGGGGGCGTGGAGATCGCGCAGGGGACGGTCCTCATCACTACCTTCGCCTCCCTGCCCGTGACGATCGGGGCCTCCGCTCTCTTCCACGCCCTGTCGGCGGCGTGAGGGGCCCTCTGCGCCGACCGTGGGCCGTCCTCTGCGCCGACCGAGGGCGGGCCGCCCCTCCAAGGCTTGTCGGCGGCGTGGGCGAGCCGCCCCGCTAGGCCGACCGCGGGCGGCCCTGTCGGCGGCGCGGACGGCCCCGCGACCAGCTGATTCGTCTGATATATGGACCCCGTTGCGCCTGCTGCGCGGGACTCTCCTACGCTGGCCCTTATCCCTCGAACACCGACAGTCAGGAACCCCATGGAGACCACTGCGCGCAGAACCACCAAACGCGAGTCCTGGAGCGGCCAGACGGGCTTCCTGCTGGCGGCGATCGGCTCCGCCATCGGACTGGGCAACATCTGGCGCTTCCCCGGCACCGCCTACGCCAACGGCGGGGGAGCGTTCCTGGTGCCCTACCTGGTGGCCCTCGTCCTCGTCGGCATCCCCATGCTGTGGCTCGACTACGCGATGGGGCACAAGCTCCGCGGGTCGCCGCCGTGGGCGCTGCGCAGGCTCGCGGCCGGGGGCGAGGTGCTGGGCTGGTTCCAGACCTTCGTCTGCTTCGTCATCCTGGTGTACTACGGCGCCGTCATCGCCTGGAGCGCCCAGTACATGGTGTACTCCGTGAACCAGAGCTGGGGCGAGGACCCCACGTCCTTCTTCACGGACACGTTCTTGCGGGTGGTGCCCGGCGACCAGTTCTCCTGGGAGCCCGTCGCCGCGGTCGCCGTTCCCCTGGTCCTCATCTGGGTGCTGGTCCTGGCGATCATCGGGCGCGGCATCGCCCGGGGCGTCGAGGCGGCGAACAAGGTGTTCCTGCCCCTGCTGGTCGTCCTCTTCCTCATCATGGTCGTGCGCGCCCTGTTCCTGCCGGGCGCGGTCGAGGGCCTGAACGCCTTCTTCTCCCCGCACTGGGAGTCGCTGGCCAACCCGCAGGTGTGGTTGGCGGCCTTCGCGCAGATCTTCTTCTCGCTGTCGGTCGGCTTCGGCATCATGATGACCTACGCCTCGTACCTCAAGCGCAGGTCCAACCTGACGGGCACCGCCCTGGTCGCGGGATTCGCCAACTCGTCCTTCGAGATCCTGGCGGGCATCGGGGTGTTCTCCGCCATCGGCTTCATGGCGCACCAGCAGGGCGTCGGCGTGGGCGATGTGCAGGGCGTCTCCGGCCCCATCCTGTCCTTCGTGACCTTCCCGAAGATCATCTCGATGATGCCGGGGGGAGCGGTCTTCGGCGTCCTCTTCTTCGCCTCGCTGACCCTGGCCGGGGTGACCTCGCTGCTGTCCCTGCTGCAAGTGGTCTCGGGGGGCCTGCAGGACAAGTTCGGGCTGTCGCCGGCTCGCGCCGCCCTGGTCTTCGGCGTTCCCGCCACCGTCGTCTCCGTGGCGCTCTTCGGCACCCGGTCCGGCCTGAACACCCTCGACATCGTCGATAACTTCATCAACAACATTGGCGTGGTGTCCAGTGCGATCCTGGTGGCCGTCCTGGCCGCCGTGGCGCCGCCGCGCCTGCGGGGCCTGCGCCGCCACCTCAACTCCGTGTCCTCGGTGAAGGTGCCGCGCCCGTGGGAGCCCCTGGTGGGCGTGGTCGTCCCCCTGGTCCTGCTCGTCATGATGGGGATCACCGCCGTGACCCTGGTCCAGGAGGGCTACGGCTCCTACGCCCCGGGCCTCGTCGCGGCCTTCGGGTGGGGGTCCGTCGCCCTCGCCGTGGTGGGCGCGGTGGCCTTCACGCTGCTGCCGTGGCGCCACCGCCTCGCCGCGCCGTCGATCCGCGCGATCATCGACGCCGACGAGGCGGGGGCCGCCGTCCAGGACGGGTCGGGGGAGCCCTGCGATCCGGGGAACCGCGGAGGCGGGCAACCCGACGGGAACGCGGCGCCTGGCGGCTGTGAAGGCAGCGCGGCGCCGGGCGGTTCAGATGACAACGCGGCGCCGGGCGGCTGTGACGGCCCCGGCGACGACGGGGAGACCAACGGGGAAGGGGCCCGGGCATGAGCGCCATCGCTGTCCTTATCATGGTAGTGACGATCCTGCTGGTGTGGGGCGGCCTGGTCGCCTCCGTCGTGCTCCTCCAGGTCCTGCCGGTCCCGCCCGACGATCCGGCGGAGTCCAGCGACCGCCACGACGGCGCCCCCGGCGATCCGGCAACCGACTAGGGCGGAGCGCCCGCATCCCAAAGGAGTCCCGATGAAACTCGTCGCCTTCGACCTCGACGACACGCTGGCGCCCTCGAAGTCGCCGCTGCCCCCCCTCATGGACCAGCGGTTGCAGTCCCTGCTCGACCACGTGCCCGTGTGCATCATCTCCGGCGGGCAGATCGGGCAGTTCCGCGCCCAGGTCCTGTCCCAACTGCACGCCTCGGACCGCCAGCTGTCCCGCCTGCACCTCATGCCCACGTGCGGCACCCGCTACTACCGTTACGAGGACGGCCAGTGGGCCATGAAGTACGCCCACGACCTCGACCCGCAGGTGCGCGACCGCGCGATCGCCTCCCTGGAGAGGCGCGCCAAGGAGCTGGGCCTGTGGGAGGAGGACACGTGGGGCCCCATCATCGAGGACCGCGGCTCCCAGATCACCTACTCGGCCCTGGGGCAGGAGGCTCCCCTGGACGCCAAGCGCGCGTGGGATCCCGACGGCGCGAAGAAGGCGCTGCTGCGCGACGCCGTGGCCCCCGACGTGCCCGAGCTGGACGTACGGGGCGGCGGCTCGACCTCCATCGACATCACGACGCGGGGCATCGACAAGGCCTACGGCATGGGCAAACTGGTGGAGGCCACGGGCATCGCCCCGCAGGACATGCTTTTCATCGGCGACCGGCTGGACGCCGAGGGCAACGACTACCCCGTCAAGGCCGCCGGGTACCCGACGCGCGCCGTCGCGGACTGGCACGAGTGCGCCGAGGCGATCGCCCAGATCGTGGGGGAGCTCGGCGCCCGGTAGACCGGGGAGGTCCGGGCGGCAGTCCTTGACGAGTCAGGCGAATCTGTCGGACCGGAAGAGGCTGATACCGTCAGGGACGGGCCGCGTCTATAGTGGTGGGTATGAGACAGCTGGAGGACATCGTCGCCCGGATCGCCAAGCGAGATCCCCTGCGGACCGAAGCGACGCTGCAGGCGGATATTCGTTCATTCATTCTAGGCGCGCGCCTCAACATCGTTGAAGGGCAGATACGAGATGTGCAGATGGAGTCGCAACTGGGGGACGGTTCGAAGCGGCGCATCGATATCGAAGCTGGTAACACTGTCATCGAAGTAAAGAGGAGCTTGAATTCCCCGAGTGTTCTGTCCGAAGCTGAGCAGCAGCTTGCGGGATACCTCCATCAGCGCACGGAGCAGACCGATAATCGTTATATCGGCGTGCTGACGGATGGGCGGCAATGGCATCTCTACATTCCCGATCCCGCCGGGAACCGAGTAATACGAGCAGGTAAGCCGTTCATTGTGTCCGGCGCGGATGATACGGAACGGTTGCGCTACTGGCTCGGAACGGTCCTGGCGACGGAGCAGAATCTCAAACCGACAGGGGAGGCGTTGGTGCGAGAGCTTGGAGCGGATTCTCCGGCGTTCGCAGCTGACCACGCAACGCTTGTTGCGCTTTTCAATAAGGGACTGAACGAAGGGCGGCTCGGTAAAGAGATACAGCTCAAACACGATCTGTGGGCAAAACTTCTGCGTACTGCGCTCGGTAGCGCGTTTCAGGATGACACTGCATTATTCATCAACCACACTCTGCTAGTGCTGATCGGTGAGCTCATAGCCCATGCTGTCCTAGGACTTTCCATCATTCCGCACAACAGGAGAGAGGCGGAAGCGCTGCTTTCGGGTCAGGCTTTCAAAGACGCGCGGATCAGTGGTGTTGTGGAATCAGACTTCTTCGATTGGCCGACCGAGGTCGAGGGCGGAACCGAGTTCATACGTTCCCTGGCCTTGCGTCTTTCACGTTTCAACTGGACGCACCCTGAGCATGATGTGCTCAAGCACCTGTACGAGGCGATAATTTCGCGCCGCACCCGCGCTTCATTGGGGGAGTACTATACCCCTGACTGGTTGGCCCAAGCGATGATTGAGGACACCTACACAGAGCCGCTCTCGCAACGGTGTGCGGATCTGTCCTGTGGATCGGGTACTTTCGTGTTCCACGCAGTGCGCGCCTACTTAAATGCCGCTGAGCGGGCTGGCTTGCCGGTAAACGAGCAGTTGGAGGGTGTGACGCACCATGTTTTCGGCATGGATGTTCATCCCGTGGCCGTTACTCTTGCACGTGTGACCTATCTGCTCGCTCTAGGGACCGATAGAATCAGCGCACGGGAGGGGGCGTTGCGTATTCCGGTCTTCCTTGGCGATTCAATCCAATGGGAAGGGCGAAGCGATCTGCTCGATGATGGAGGGGATATCGTCACCATTCAAACGGAGGGTGACGAATTGGTGACGGGTGGCGGTGGAACGCTATTTTCTGATGAACTTCGGTTTCCTCGGGATGTCGTCGTGAATGCTGACCTGTTTGACGCGTTGCTCGATGACATGGCAGAAAAGGCGCTTGATACGACTAATGCGCTCCATCGCACTCTTATGGATCCTATTCTGCGGCGCCACGGGATCAAGAACGAGAAATACCGCGAGCTTCTTACGGAAACGTTCATGACCTGGCGGATGTTGCATAAGAGTGGGCGTAACCATATCTGGAGCTACTATGTGCGGAATCTTGCTCGCCCGGTCTGGCTGACCCGTCCAGAGAATCGTATTGATGTGCTCGTCGGGAATCCGCCGTGGCTCCGCTATTCGAAGATGACGGAGGACATGCAGGGTCGCTACAAGGAGATGGCGGGGCGCTATGGCCTGCTCTCAGGGCCCCTTGGCTCCTCTGCCCGAGAGCTGTCAACGTTGTTCGTCGCACGTGCGCTCCACCTTTACGGGGCCGTGAATGCGCGCTTCGCTTTTGTCATGCCCCATGGCACTCTCACGCGCAAGCCGCACGAGGGATTCCGCTCCGGTCAATGGGGGCCGACCATGTCCGTGTCCTTCGATCAGGCATGGGATCTTGCGGAAGCGAAGATAGCGGCCGGTTTCCCGATGACGGCATGCGTTATTCGTGGAGCTGTCAGTATTATGCGCTCACACCCCCTTCCCAGAGAGGGGAGCCTTTGGAAGATCCAGGGCGTCTCCTCGGGGGTGTCGTGGGAGAAGGTGCAACGGCATTTGAAGAGGACTGTTTCTCAGATTCCTATGCTGACGAATGCTGATCAAGTCGTTTTTCCGTATAAGCGTAGGTTTCGGCAGGGGGCGATTATCGTGCCACGTATGCTCCTTTTCGTTGAAGAGCAGGACCCGGGACCGTTGGGTGCTGGAGCAGGGCGCGTGAAGGTGAAGTCGCACCGATCCTCTTTAGAGAAGCAGCCATGGAAGGATGTTCCAGATCTAGAAGGGTTTATCGAAAAGCAATTCGTTCATGGTGTGCATTTGGGAGAAACATTGGCTCCGTACCGAATGCTGGAACCATTGTCTGCGGTCCTTCCTATCGACCGCGCTAATCCAGATACGATCATGGATGCTGCTGGAATCGCCAGTTTTCGTGATCTTTCCGCATGGTGGAGCGTTGTGGAGTCGATCTGGGAAAAGTATCGTTCCAGGCAAGAGAGGAAACCGCTGTTCGAAAGGATGGACTACTCTGGGCAGCTCACTGCGCAGCTTCGTGCGAAGAAAGGGGTGCGAATAGTGTATAGCGCGTCTGGAACTACTCTGACGGCAGCTTGTCTAATGGATAGCGATTCATTGATTGAACACATGCTCTATTGGGCGTCTGCGCAGAATGTTTCGGAAGGGCGCTACCTTGTGGGCATTCTCAATTCCTCCACATTGCTGGAGCGCGTGCGTCCGTTGCAAACACAAGGGCTCTTCGGACCGCGTCATTTCGACAAGCATATTTTCGACGCGGGAGTCCCGGTTTTTGACCCCTCACATGACAGCCACATCGCTCTGGTTGAACTGGTTGCCCGCGCAGAGGGAGTCGCCGCAGAAGTGGAAGTGGGTCCGAAGGAGAAGTTCCAGAACGTGCGCAAGAGAATCCGCCTGGCCTTGCAGAAGGAGGGAATCACCCGCGACATTGACGAGCTGGTGAACGCGATTCTCCTCTAGGTTTTGTCCGCCCCCACGCCCCGCGTCGCCCAGAACACGACGGCGGAGGCGGCGGCGACGTTGAGGGAGTCCACGCCGTGCTCCATGGGGATGCGCACCGTGTAGTCGGACGCGGCGATGGTGCGGCGCCCCAGCCCGTCGCCCTCCGTGCCCATGACCATCGCGAGTTTGGCGCCCGGGGTTGCCAGGACGGGCAGCGCCGCGAAGTCGTCGAGGGGCACGGCCTCATCGCTCAGCGCCAGGGCCGCGACCGTGAACCCCGCGCCGTGCAGCGCGCCCATATCGGGCCACGCCTCCAAGCGCGTCCACGGGACCTGGAACACCGTGCCCATCGAGACCCGCACGGACCTGCGGTACAGGGGGTCGGCGCACGAGGGCGTCACCAGGACCGCGTCGACGCCCAGGGCAGCGGCCGAGCGGAAGACCGCGCCCACGTTCGTGTGGTCGACCAGGTCCTCCAGGACGACGACGCGGCGGGCGGGGGCGCCGCCCCGGGCGGTCGCCAGCAGTTCGTCGGCGCGGGGCAGGGCGGGCCGGTGCATCGCCGCGAGGGCGCCGCGGTGCAGGTGGAAGCCCGTGAGCTGCTCGAGGACTTCCTCGGGTGCGGTGAAAATGGGGACGGGCCCTCCGTCGGCCGAGCCCGTGGCGGATACGATGGCCCCGGCCAGGCCCGGCAGGTGGCGCTGGGCCATGAGGAAGGAGCGGGGGGAGTGCCCCGCGTCCAGGGCGCGCGTGATGACGCTGGTGGACTCGGCCATGTACAGGCCGCGCTCGGGCTCCAGGCGGGCGCGCAGCTTCACGTCCTTGAGGCGCGTGTAGTCGTCCAGGCGGGGGTCGGCGGACAGATCCGGGCCGGTGAGGGGGATGAGCATCGCGTCCTCAGGGCCGCTGGAGGGCGCGGGCGAGGGCGCCGGGCCACGTCGGCCCCTCGTAGATGAAGGCGGTGAAGGCCTCGACCAGGTCCGCCCCCGCCCCCAGCATGCGGCGGGCGTCGGCGGGCGAGGACACGCCACCGGTGCCGATGAGCAGCTGGGAGTCGTCGAGGTTGGCGGCCACCAGGCGGATCACGTCGAGGGCGCGCTCGCGCAGGGGGGCTCCGGAGACGCCGCCCTGGCCGAGGTCGTGGTTGACGGTGGTGTTCGTGGCGACCACCCCGGCTAGGCCCATGCTGCGGCTCAAGCCGCATACTCCGACGATCTCCTCGTCGGACAGGTCGGGCGCGATCTTGACGAAGAGCGGGATGTCGCGGTCGGGGCAGGCCTGCTGGCGCGCGCCGCCTCGACGATGGGGCGCAGGCGGTCCACGGACTGCAGGTCCCGCAGGCCGGGAGTGTTGGGGGAGGAGACGTTGATGACGATGAAGTCCACCCACGGCGCCAGGGTGCGCGCGCAGTAGGCGTAGTCCCGGGGGGCGTCCTCGTCGGGCGTGGTCTTGTTCTTCCCGATGTTCGCCCCCACGACGGCGCTGCGCCCGGCTTTGGTGGAGCGCAGCGCGCGCAGGCGCACGGCTGCGGCGTCGGCGCCGTCGTTGTTGAAGCCCATCCGGTTGCGCAGCCCCCGCTGGTCGACCAGGCGCCACAGGCGGGGCGCGTCGTTGCCGGGCTGGGGGCGGGGCGTGATCGTGCCGACTTCGACGAAGGCGAAGCCGAGGGCGGCGAGCCCCAGGACCGCCTCGGCGTTCTTGTCCATGCCCGCGGCCAGGCCCATGCGCGAGGCGAGGGCGCGCGGTCCGATCATGAGGGGCTGTTCGGCTCCGTCGATGACGCGCGTCGGCGCCGTGCGGGGGTCGAGGTGGCCGACGGTTGCCCGCATGAGGCCCCGCGTGGGCGCGAAGGCCCCCGCCAGGGCGATTGCCCCGAGCCCCAGGTGGTGGGCCCGCTCGGGGTCGGATTTGGAGATGAAGTGCTGGAACGCCCAGCGGTACGCGCTGCCGATCATGCCCCAAGCGTATGCGATTAATCCCACCACGCCCACCAGGCGAGGTCGCCTCCGGGCCCCGCGCACGCGCACGAGAGCTCGTCGGGCGCGACGGTGTCGGCCGCCAGGCCCAGGAAATCGCGGATGCGAAGCCAGTGCTCCTCGCGCGGCGGTATCCCTGTGGGGCGCGCCCCGTCGGGGACTCCGCTCTGGGCGGCTCCTGCGGAGGCGGTCGTCAGCGCAGTGCTCCCGCTGGCCACGCCCAGGGCGCTGGCCGTGCCCGGCGCGCCGACCCCCTCGGCGGAGCCGACCGCGTCCCGCGCCGCCGGGTCGGAGCGCCCATCCGCTCCCGATGGCCCACTGGCGGGGCCCAGGTCCGAGGAGGGGCCCAGGTCCGAGGCGGGGACCAGGACCGCGTCGATGGTGAGCCGCTCGTCCCAGCGGGGCGGGGCGATCATGTACCCGCACAGCCGCACGCCGGGATGGGTGACGGCCGCGGAGAGGAGGTCGCCCAGGGCGGGGGCGTTGTTCTGCCGGTCCTCCAACTGCTCGGCGGGCAACAGGGCGAGCAGGCGCTCGGCGACGGGGGCGCCGATCCCCTGGACGCGGGCGTAGTCGGAGCACTCGGAGCCGGAGGCCGTGAGCGGGCGGAGGAGGGCGCGGATCCCGGTGTCGTCCAGCCAGCCGGAGTGGCCGTAGAGTCCGGGGACGGGGGTAGCGATGACGGTTGGCATGGGGTGCCTCCTGGTGGGTGGAGCGGGTGTTGCCCCAACCATCGCGCGCCGCCGCCACGCGCCGCACCCCCTCGGCCTCCGGGTGTGGATCCGCGCGCCCCGCGCTTCCCGGTTGTGGAAACGCGCCCCTTCGGCAGCCCTGTGGAATCACGCCCGGGCGGGGCCTGGGCCATGGTGCCCGCAACGCCGCCACCCGCTGGCCCGGGGCCTGCGCCAGTGAGACGCCCCTGCACCATTTAGAACCGCTTTACACCACTTAGGTCCCCGACACGCCCGCAAAACGGGGATTGTGTGGGCCTAAGTGGTGCAAGCCGCATCCAAGTGGTGCAGGAACGTGCTAAGTGGTGCAGAGCATGCTGGTCGCTGCCCGACCGCCCGTAGTGCGGCGCCCCCGCGCGGCCGCCGGAAGGGGCTCAAGCAGGCCCTGGACGCCAGCCCGGACATCGGGCGCCCCGCGCGGCCGCCGGACGGGGCTCAAGCAGGCCCTGGACGCCAACCCGGGACATCGAGCACCCCCGCGCGGCCGCCGGACGGGGCTGTGACCGCTCCGGCCCCTACTTCTTCGCCAACTTCTTCGTCTTCGGGAACTCGCCGCGGGCCACCTGCGGGCGCGGGGAGCGCCAGCGCCGCAGGAACAGCATGCGCGAGAAGCAGTAGTACCAGGTGCCGCGCGGGATCTCGTCGCCCGGGTAGCGCTCGGCCAGGCGCTTGCGGATCCTGCGCCACACGATGGTCGACTCGAGGATGACGACCGCGAAGGACCCGTACATGAGGATGGTCGAGCCGATCAGAAGCCCGGACGCCACCTGCAGGCTCATGCGGTCGGCGAAGGCCGAGAGCACCATGACGAGCACCAGGGACAGCAGGATGATCGGCATGACGAACTCGCCGAAGGACCAGCGCGCGTCCACCCAGTCGCGCACGAAGCGCCTCACCCGCCCCTTGTCGCGGGCCGGCAGGTGCTGCTCGTCGCCCGTGATGAGGGCCTGCTGCTCGGCGCGGAAGCGGGCGTTGCGCGCCTGGCTCGCCCGGCGCTTCGCCTCTTTGCGGTCGGCGGGCACCAGGGGCCGGTTGTTGCGCGCCTGGGCCTGTTTGCGCGTCGGGGTCGGGCGGCCCTTCTTCCCGGAGGCCGTGGGGACTGCGGGCTCCTCGGCGGGCGCGTGGGCGTCGTCGGCATGCTTCTTTCGGCTAAACACCCCCTCAGGCTAGCCGATGCGGGGGCATTTGGCCGCTTCCATGGGCTAACCTGTGCGCTATGAGTGACACACACGCCTCCGGGACCACCGCCGCCACCGACGCGCTGCGCGCACGCCTCGACGAGGCGTTCCCCGCGCTGCTCGACGAGCTCAAGGCCCTCGTCGCGATCCCCTCCATCTCCTCCGACCCCGACCACCGCGCGGACGTGGACGCCAGCGCCGAGCACCTGCGCCAGCGCTTCGAGGCCCTGGGCATGAGCGCCCGCGTGCTCAGCGAGGACGCGCCCGACGGCACCGCCGGGATGCCCGCGGTCGTGGCCCGCGGCCCCCGCGTCGAGGGCGCGCCCACGGTCCTGCTCTACGCCCACCACGACGTGCAGCCCACGGGCGACGTGTCCCGCTGGTCCCTCAATCCCTTCGAGGCGGAGGTGCGCGGGGACCGCATCTACGGGCGGGGCTCCTCCGACGACGGCGCCGGAGTGGTCGTCCACCTGGGCTGCGTGGCGCTGCTGGGCGAGCGCCCGCCGGTCAACGTCGTCGTCTACGTCGAGGGAGAGGAGGAGATCGGATCCCCGTCCTTCACCGCCTTCCTGGACGCCCACCGCGACGAGTTGGCGGCCGACGTCATCGTGGTGGCCGACTCCAGCAACTGGAAGGCCGGGGAGCCGGCCGTCACCTCGACCCTGCGCGGCAACGCCATCGCCACGGTCGATGTCACGGTGGCCGACCACGCCGTCCACTCCGGGGCCTTCGGGGGCCCGCTCCTGGACTCCGTCGTGGTCTCCTCCATGCTCATCTCCTCCCTCTTCGACGCCGACGGCTCGGTCGCCGTCGAAGGGCTGGGAGGGTGCGACGACGCCGATGTCGTGTGGGACGAGGCGGACTTCCGGGCCGCCGCGGGCGTCGTCGACGGCGTGCGCCTGGCGGGCACCGGGGACCTGGCCGCCCGCGTGTGGACGAAGCCGTCGATCACAGTCATCGGCTTCGACGCGCGCAGCGTGCGCGACGCCTCGAACACGATCTCCCCGCACACCCGTTTCCGCCTGTCGCTGCGCACGGTCCCGGGCGCCGACCCCGACGAGGCGCTCGACAAGCTGGCCGCCCACCTGCGCGCCCACGCCCCCTTCGGCGCCCGCGTGGAGGTGCAGAAGAACGACGGCGGCAACGGCTTCCAGGCGGACACGGACTCCCCGGTGTCCTCCCTGCTCCACGAGTGCCTCACCGAGGCGTGGGGGACGCCGAGCGTCAATATCGGCGTGGGCGGCTCCATCCCCTTCATCGCGGACTTCCAGCGGATCTTCCCCGGCGCCCAGGTGGTCGTCACCGGCGTGGAGGACCCCCTCACCAACGCCCACTCCGAGGACGAGTCCCAGTCGATCCCCGACTTGAAGAACGCGATCCTGGCCGAGGCCCTGCTGCTCACCCGCCTGCCGCGCCTGTGAGCGGCCCCCGCGTCGTCGTCGCGGGCCGGTGGCTGGGGGAGGGGGCCGCCGCGGCCCCGGGGGCACTTGGGGCCGTCGCCTCGGGCATCACGGGCGCCAGGCCCGGCGCGCACTGCTCCCTGGTCCCCCTGGGCCCGGGCCCCGTGTTCGACGAGGCCGCCGCCGGCGCCGGCTCTTTCACCGCGGTCCGCGTCCCCACGGGTGCCCCATCGACCGCGCCCGCCGGTGAAGCGGTGCGGTCCGCCCTGGCGGGCGGCGGGACGGTCGTCGTCGAGGGCGGGCACAACGCCGCAGTCGACTGCGGGTTCGGCTTCCTCACGGCGCTGACCGGCATCAGTGTGCGCGAGGGGGACGACCTGGCGCGCTCCCTGCCCCGCGGGTGCGCGGTGCTCGGCGCGGTGCCGCTGCGCCCCGACGGCGAGTGCTGGCTGGTCGCCGCGCCCCACGCGCTCCTGCGCCTGGGGCACTCCGACGGCGAGGCCGGCGCCCTGCCCGCCTCGACGGGCTGGGACCGCATCAGCCGCGCCTCCTGGGACGCCGAGCGGCGGACCCTCACCCTCCACCTGCTCCACGACGCGCACGGCCCCCGCGTCCTGTCCGTGCCCGACGCCGTGCGCCGCCCGCCCGATCCCCGCGGGGCCGGGGAGGCCGGACAGGCCGGAGAGGAGGCGGGGGCCGGGGCGGGCGCCGTCGTCCACGACGTGG
>ERZ773050.1403-NODE-1403-length-13419-cov-10.453307_pt1 | contig 13419 bp, 8 predicted proteins | sample MGYA00580632_ERZ773050 | MGnify/ENA primary metagenome ERZ773050 (study PRJEB29015, sample SAMEA2738123) | human oral metagenome | biome: human oral; feature: human-associated habitat; material: saliva | place: China | collected 2166 ... | reverse complement strand
CGCTGACGCTCCTATCCGCGCCCTACCGAGACATCGCCTCGGTGATCCTGCAGTATGTGCGCGGGCGCCGTCGCGCGATGCCCACCGAAATGCTTGTGGTCTACATGCCGCAGTTCCTTGTCACCCACTGGTGGGAGAACATCGTGCACAACCAGTCGGCCCTGCGCCTACGAGCCGCGCTCCTCGGTGTTCCCGGCGTGGTGATTACCGTCGTCCCGTGGCAGCTCGGCGAGGATGACGTCGTGGAAGGCCGTCAGCGCGTCAATGACCCGTTCTCGCGCGTCGTTCCGTCTTCAGACGAAGCGCAGCCCCGTACCGAGCAGCCCGGCACCGCCCGCACTGATAGCCCTCCCGAGGAGAACGCATGAGCCCCCGCCCATCCCGTCGTCGTCCCTCCCCGCGCCGCCGTCCCGCGCCCACGCAGCAGCGTGAGGGGATCGGCGAGATCCTCCAGCTGAGCGTTGGCGAGCCTGCCCACGGTGGCGTGTGCGTCGCCCGCGACGAGAGCGGGCGCGTCGTCTTCGTGCGCCACGCGGCACCCGGTGAGGTCGTCCGTGCGCGGGTGACCGCCGTCCAGAAGAAGCTCGCGTGGGCGGATGCCATCGAGGTCGTCGAGGCCTCGGTCGAACGCGTCGAGTCCGTCTGGCCTCAGGCTGGGCCGGGAGGCGTCGGTGGCGGGGAGCTCGCGCACCTGACCCCGGCCGCTCAGCGTGACTGGAAGTCCCGCGTGATTGCCGGGCAGCTGCGCCGCGTGGGCGGCGAGGCCCTGGCCGAGGCCGTGGACGCTCTCGGGGGAGTGCGTGTCGTTCCCGCGCTGGGGGATGAGGACCCGGGTGATGCGCTGACCGGTCGCCGCTCGCGCATCGACGTCGTCATCGACGCGGATGGCCGCGCCGGCATGCACGAGTTCCGCGGTCGCCGCGTGATTGCGCTCGAGGACATGCCGCTCGCTGTCCCCGCGATCCGCGAGCTCGGACTGTTCGATGAGGGCACGCCGTGGCGTCGCCTGTGGAAGCCGGGGGACCGCGTGCGCGCGGTGGCCCCTTCCGGTGGCGATCCCGTTGTCCTGATCGGCGAGGACACGTACGCCGCCGACGGCGTGCGAATCGACGCCGACGTGCTGCGCTGGAACGTGCCGGTCGGCTCCGGCGTGGAGTCGTACTACGTGCGTCCCTCGGGTTTCTGGCAGACGCACGTGCGCGGTGCCGAGGTGCTCGCGAACGCGGTGCTGACTGCGGCGTTTGGTGCCGACGAGGCCGGGGCTGGGCGCGCGATCATGGAGCTGTACTCGGGTGCGGGTCTGTTCTCCGTGCCGCTCGCGCGCGCTGTCGGCGAGTCGGGGCGTGTCGTGACGCTCGAGGGCGACGAGGGTGCCGTGCGTGATGCTGGCGAGAACCTCGCAGCCTTCGACTGGGTGGACGCGTTCGCCGGAAACGTTGATCGTGAGGGAGTCGTCGACCTGTCGGGCCAGCTGGGTGCCGTGCCGGACGTTGTCGTGGCCGATCCGCCGCGCGCCGGTGCGGGAGCCGAGGTGTGCGAGGCCATCGCCGCCACGGGTGCCCCTCGCGTCGTCCTGGTGTCCTGCGACCCGGCGGCGGGCGCACGCGACTTGCGTGCCCTCACCGAGGCCGGATACGAGCTCGAATCGCTGCAGGCGTGGGACCTCTTCCCGCATACCCACCACGTGGAGTGCGTATCTGTGTTGACGCGATCTTGATATAGTGAGTCCATCAATGGTGATGGCAATATCGTGAGTGGTGAACTGAAATATGTGGTTTGAGATAGTAGTGCGAAGAATCATCATACCCAGTTTATTCTCAGTGATTCTCTTCTTTTGGGGCCCGCTTTCAGTGATTGTGCGTGCCTTCAACTTGCGTGAAACAGAGGGGAGTTTTGTTGCATTAGTTGCTGTATGCTGTGTTGAGCTCTGTGTGATCTTGGCAGTGTGGGAAATAGTTGTCTTTCATTCCTATTTGAAACTGCAAAGTCATATTGAAGATATTGGACGCAATGCGGTTCGTAAGCGCAATGTTGGTATCGCTATATTTTCGATACGATTGAATCGTAACTTACTTTTGGTGCAAAGAATTCTTCGTCAAGGCTGGATATCTAAAGGTGGAGATCGAGCTAATTCTGTATGGAGAGGTCTGCATTCCTGGTCTGTGCGCAGATTCTTCATTGTGTTACTGAAAATTATATTATCTGCTCCTGTTTGGTTGTCTGTTGTGTGTGCATGCTTAATGCTTCGATCGACGGACTCACGCATTGATCGTTTGTTTGATGGAATTCTGCGCTTTTTGTATGGACACATTAGGGTTGGGGATCTTTTTCGGGATGTTCTCGCTCATGTGCCTGTAATCGTAGCTATAATGCCACTCATTTCGATTCCGTTATTCTTCTACTTCTATGGCCAAAAACGGAATGTTCGTAGGGCTATTGATCGTCACAAAGCAGTGCATGTTGAAGAGGTCGCTCTCCTGTATGAGCGGTTGCTTAATTGGTTTGACCGGAACTTATATCGTTCGTGCTTGAATTTTGATTACGTGGTTAGTGTGCAGAGATCTCTAGTTGATTTTCAGTTAAAGCACATATTTCCGGAGCGCTTATCGGACCTGCAGGCACATCGTTTGTTCATGGGTGTGGATGAACTCGATAGATACATGTTTCTTGAATTGGATGATGCGCAGGAGTTCTCTGATATTGTTGATGAATTGTTGGATGATCGGCTGAAGCGCTATACAAGATTCTTTTCAGCTGCTTGTGATGATATTTGGAACTTGTATTCAAATGACTTACATAGGCTCAAATCTGTAGAGAGTGTTGAAGAGGTTTTTCTTTGCAAAGATGCTGTAAAATCTCTGGTTCGTGACCGTATCTCTCGGGAACAGATGCTGGAGCCAGGTATGGATAGAGTTAGCGAAGTGCGAGATTCGTTAGAAGATTGGTGGTCCTGGGAAGTCTATTCCGGTTTGGAAACGCTCTATAGGATCAAGAAGGCAAGTCGAGCGCTGAGACGATACCTTTATTCATCGCGCACCGAGACACTTATTCTGAAGGTTTTGAGTCGCGAAAAATAAGCCAAATTTATCCCAAATCGAACACTTCAGCCTCCTGAGTGTTTTTCATGAGAGGGCAGCTCGGCTTAGATGTCTGAGCCTATGCAATTTCGCATGCAATTCCCTCGTCAACCGCATCTATCCGATACAAACTGATGTCATCGTGGCGGGAATTGCATGCGGATTTTGTGTGCCGTCAGATCGAGCTGCGTCGTGCTCTGTGGTCGACAGGTATCGCCTTCTTGTCGCTAGCGGCTCCTCCTGCGCTCCTGCATGCGCGAGCCCCACGAGGTCTGCGTGCGGGCCTCGATCGCGCGGCGCTGATCGCGGTACATGCGATCCACCAGGTCGCGCTCGGACACCCAGCCGACCACTCGCCGATCCGCGTCCGTGACGGGCAGAGACTGCAAGCCCGTGCGCCGCAGCGCCCCGAGAACCTCGGACGGGGGAGCGGAGGCGTCCACGGCCTCGTCGATGACAGGCAAATCAGACAGGGGAGCGTCCAGTGATCCATCCTCCTGTGTGAGCTCGGCCAGACGCAGCGACGACACGAGGCCGACGAAGCGCCGGTCCTCGTTCACGACGGGCAGCACCGTCTCCTTCGTGCGACGCAGCGCCGCGATGGCTGACGCGGCGCTCGCCCGGCACGAGAGCGTCTCGGGAGCCTGCGTCATCCACTCGGACGCCGCGCGAGTGCCGAGCAACGTGCCCTCGACCGGGTCGTCGAGGACGTCACCACGGCGGCGCAGTTTCTCCGTGTAGATCGTCGCGCGGCTCAGGAAACGCGAGGACCCCGTCGCGATGACAACCGCGAGCATCATCGGCAGGATCAGCGAGAACTGGCCGGTCATCTCCACGATGATGAGGACCGCCGTCATCGGGGCGCGCGCGGCACCCGCGAAGGCGGCGCCCATGCCCACCACGGCAAACACGCCGACGGGCGAATCAGACAGGGGAGAAACGATGTCCCCGAACGCGGCTCCCGCCATCGCACCGATAAACAGCGTGGGTGCGAAGACGCCGCCCGAACCGCCCATGCCAATCGTGAACGACGTGAACACAGCGCGGCCCAGCATGAGGGCAAGCAGGAAAGCGATCGAGTAGTTCCCCGCGATCGCCTCCTCCTCGAGCGGATAGCCCGAGCCAAACATGTACGGGAAAGCGACGAGGGCAGCGCCGAGAGCGAGGCCGAGCACACCCGGGCGCGCCCACTCGGGCAGGTGCGTGCGTGCCCACAGCCAGTCGATCGCGTCCTCCGAGGCGTACAGGAGCTTGGAGAAACCGAGGCCGCACAGGCCGGCGACGAGGCCGAGAAGCACCACCCACCAGATGTCCGACATCGACGTGAACGTCAGGTTGTCGGCCACGCGAATGACCATCTCGTCGCCCTGCAGGATGCGCGCGACCATCGAGGAGGTCACGGCTGAGAGCACGACGAAGCCGAAGGTCTCGGCCGTGAACTCAACGAGGATGACCTCGAGGGCGAACACCGCGCCCGCGAGGGGAGCGTGGAACGTGGCCGCAATGCCGGCCCCTGACCCGCACGAGGCCAACAGGACCACGCGGGAGACGGGCATGCGCAGCCACGACGCGATGGTGGATCCCAGCGACGCGCCCACCTGCACGATCGGCCCCTCGCGCCCCGCCGACCCGCCTGAGCCAATCGTCAGGGCCGAGGCCACGATTTTGACGATGGCGACGCGCCCCGGGATGCGCCCACCCTTCCGGCGCACCGCGAGCATCACCTCGGGGATGCCGTGGCCCTTTGCGGAGGGTGCGAAGCGCTGGATGAGCGGCCCGTACAGCAGGCCGGCGATCGCGGGGGAGAGCAGCAGGAAGATCCACGGTGCCCACCCCCACACGCCGTGCGACTGGCCGATGTGGGTCGTGTACTCGTCGAAGCCGGTGGACACCCACGTCCACGCGCGAATCGCCAGGTTAAAGACGACGGCTGCCGCGCCGACGACCGCGCCAACGAGTGCGGCGGCCACGCCGAGCAGGGAACGATGCGCGGCGACCGCATGGCCGACGCGCAAGCGAGTCCCCGTAGCCGGTTCCTCTGGCTGCGGGGACTGACTCAGGGGTGTCACAGGTTTGCGATCTCCACGTGAATGGGGGCGTCAGTGGCGATGCCCCAGACTGTCCGGTAGAAGGCCAGCTCCGACTGCCATGCATCCTTGATGTTGATGGCCGAGCGGAAGCGGTGCCCCTCACCCTGATACAGCTTGAGGGCAACAGCATTGCCGTTTGCCCGCAGCGCCTCGTACATTTCCTGGGCCTGCGAGACAGGGACCACCGGGTCTGCGGTGCCCTGCAGGAGCATCAGGGGTGCCTTGATGTGAGACACTCGGTTGATCGGCGAGCGCTGCGCCCACACCGGATCCAACCTATCGTCCGTACCGAGCAGAATGCCATCGTAGTGCGACTCAAACTTGTGGCTGGTTTCGGCCAGCTTCGCCAGGTCCGCGATGCCCGAGAAGGAAGCGCCGGCGGTGAACACTTCGGAGGACGCCAGCGCGTTGAGCACGGTGAAGCCACCGGAGGAACGGCCACGGATCGCGATCCGCTTGGGATCGACGCGCCCCAGATCAACGAGGTACTGGGCGCCGTCAATGCAGTCCTGAACGTCCATGACGCCCCAGTTGCCGTTAAGACGCTGACGGTAGGGGCGCCCGAAGGACGTCGAACCACGGAAATTCACGTCCAGAACAGCGAAGCCGCGGCTGGTCCAGTACTGGAACGGTACCTGCAGGCCGGGTCGTGCTGCCTCGGTCGGGCCGCCGTGCACGTTCACAATGAGAGGCGGAAGCTCGCCCTCAGGCGCGGTGAAATCGGGGTTCACGGGCGCGTAGTAGAAGCCGTGGGCCTCCTCGCCATCCGAGGTCTTCCACGTCAGCATCTCGGCCGTGGAGACGAGCGCTGTCGGGACCTCGGCCTCCGACGACGGACGAAGCACCTTGGTCTTGCCGCGCGACACTTCGATGATGGCCGGCGTGTGGGTGGCGGAGTCAGCAAGGAAAACGACACGGCCGTCAGCGGCTGCCACGTTGCCGATGGGCCACCAGCCGGTCGCCCACTCCTCGGCCATGCCATTGTCGATACGAACGGTTCCGATGTGCCACACCTGCTCCTCGGTCCACGAACACACGAGGTAGTCGTTGTCGTAGTTGTCGTAGGAGTGTAGGCCGAGCTGCCAGTGCGGGTGCGAGAACGCGCAGTGTCCGGGGTGCAGTGCACGGGTGCGCAGCCTGGAGGTCCACGCGTTTGCGTCCTCGCCTTCCTTCCACACGAAGCCCTGGGTGCGGTAGAGGTTTGCCCAACCGGAGGAATCATCCACGTGGATCAGGTCACCGTCAAGGGTCCAGCGCGGCTCGTAGACACACACGTCAGAGCGATCCACCAGGATAACCTCCTGGTCGATGGTGCCCTCGAAGGTGAGGGAGGCGACGCGCAGCTGGGAATACGTCCACGGCATGTTCGGGTGGTTCCAGGTGATCCAGGCAATCTTCGTGCCGTCCGGGGACACCGTGGGAGCCTGCGCGAAGTCGGTGCCCTCGAACACCGTGATGATTGCGCTGTCATCGCGGGCGGCAGAACCATCGAGCGGAATGGCGACGATCTTGTTCACGGGTTCGCCCGGAGCTGAGTGGTCCTCGGCGACTGCGTACACGAGTTCGCGCACGTCGGCGATCCAGAAGTCGCCGTAACGGACCTTCGACAGGGTCGTGAGCGGGCGCACGACGCGGCGCGGATCGGCCGTATCAAAGGCGTACACGCGGCCATCGGTCTGATCGGAGAAGACAATGACGCCATGGTGAACGGCATACGCCTTACCGCCGTACTCGTGCACGCGTGTGCCGACGTCGGGCAGGCGAGAACCATCGATCAGGGGCAGAACCTCACCCGTCTCGCCCGTCGCGCGACGGCGCAGCAACGTGCCGCGACCGCCCTGGAGTGGATGTCCTTCAACCCAGTAGGTATCGGGTCCGTCGACACGAACCTGGGAAAGCGTGACCGAACGGGCGGTGAAGGAATCGCCCGAGATGGGGGACTCCCACAGGCCGTGGGGTGCGACGGTGACGGACATAGTGCCTCCTTGAGCGGTACGGCGAGCCAACAGTATCTATCTTAGTGCGCGCGCTTGTCGCCTGCGCGGGTCGAAGGCAGCTGACATGCACTTTGATCTGTAGGTGAGACGCTCCGGCAACTACACTGGTTGCTATGTCTGGAACACGAGAGTCGCGCGACCTGCTGTCGCGCTGCAGCGCACCGCGTGAGCTGCGTCGCCTGGAACGCGAGCAGCTGGACGATTTGGCGGCGGAAATTCGCGCGTTCCTGATTGACAACGTGTCGCGCACGGGTGGGCACCTTGGCCCCAACCTGGGTGTCGTCGAGCTAACGATCGGTTTGCACAGGGTGTTCCGATCCCCGCAGGACACGATTGTGTTTGATACGGGTCACCAGGCTTACGTGCACAAGCTGCTGACGGGCCGTCAGGATTTTTCATCGCTGCGCTGCCCGGGCGGACTGTCCGGCTACCCGTCGCGCGCCGAATCTGAGCACGACGTCGTCGAGTCTTCGCACGCGTCCGCGTCGATCGCGTGGGTGGATGGTATTTCACGGGAAAAGCACCGCCGGGGTGATCGCACGTGGACGGTTGGTGTCATCGGCGATGGCGCGTTGACCGGCGGCCTCGCATGGGAGGCACTCAACAACATCGCGACGGCGAAGAATCGTCGCATCGTGATTGTGGTGAACGACAATGGGCGCTCGTATGCGCCGACGATCGGTGGACTCGCCGATCATCTCGATGCTTTGCGTACCTCGGCGGGTTACGAGAAGGCGCTTGCCTGGGGAAAACAGCATCTCCTCAGTCACGGCACACCCGGCCGCGCGGCCTACGACGCGTTGCACGGCCTGAAGTCCGGCATCAAGGATGCGCTCATTCCCCAGGTGATGTTCGAAGACCTCGGCCTCAAATACATTGGGCCCGTCAACGGTCATGACATTTCTGCGGTGGAGACTGCGCTTCGCCGGGCGCGTTCGCTGGGCGAGCCCGTCCTCGTTCATGTGATCACGGAGAAGGGGCGCGGATACACTCCCGCAGAGGAAGATATCGCAGATCGCTTCCACGCGGTTGGACCGATCCACCCGGAGACCGGCCTGCCCGTCGCTCCTGAGCGTTTTGGATGGACCGGAGTGTTCGCCGATGAGATTTGCACTCAGGCGGCTACGCGCGACGATATCGTCGGCATTACCGCGGCGATGATGCGCCCGGTCGGTTTGGGTCCGATGCACGAGGCCTACCCGGGTCGCGTGATCGACGTCGGCATCGCCGAGGCCGAGGCCGTGGCTTCCGCAGCCGGTATGGCCTACGAGGGTGCGCATCCCGTTGTCGCGCTCTATGCGACGTTCTTGAACCGTGGTTTCGACCAGCTCCTCATGGATGTTGCTCTCCATCGTGCGGGGGTGACGCTCGTGTTGGATCGCGCGGGCGTCACGGGTGCGGACGGCGCGTCGCATAATGGCGTGTGGGATATTGCCATGTGTTCCCTGATTCCGGGCCTGCGTCTGGCCGCACCCCGTGATGAGGACACACTGCGTTCTCGCGTGCGTGAGGCGCTCGACGTTGACGATGCGCCCACCGTCATCCGATACCGTAAGGGTTCTCTGCCAGAGCCTATGCCCGCGCTTCGTAGTGTCGGGGGAGTGGATATTCTTTTTCACGAGGCCGGGGCGGACTCGCCCGCTCGAGTTCTCATCGTTGGTACCGGAGCATGCGCACCCGATGCGATTGAGGCCGCGCGTCGCCTGGTGGCTGACGGTGTGAGCGTGACCGTCGCGGATCCGCAGTGGATGATCCCAGTGCCGCAGGAGCTGACAACGATGGCTCACGATTACGATTGCGTGGTCAGCGTCGAAGATGGCATCGTCCAGGGCGGTTTCGGTTGGTCGCTGCGCGATGCGTTGGCGGAGGCGGGTGTGCCTGTACGATGCCTCGGCGTGCCGCAGGTATTCCCCGAGCACGGTGATCGGGCGGCATTGATCGCGCGCTTCGGCTACGACGTCGACGGCATTGAGCGTGCCGTGCGCGAGCTCATTGAGCGACTCTCCGCCCGCTAACGATCCCTGGTCAGACGCCGAGCGCGTCACAGATTGGGTCGAGCGTCAGGTCGATCTGCCAGTCGCGCGCACCGCGATTGACCATGCGTTCTTCGACTTCGTCGCCAGACGGACGCGATGGGTCTAGGGGAGCCCACGCGAGGTAGCGCTGCACCTGGGGCGCCAGAACCACCTCGGGCGCGAGCCCGAGACTCGACGCGACCGACGCGACAGCGTTGCGCACCGTTCCCAGGCGCGCGGCCGAGGCCTCGTCGATTCGGTTCCACTGGCGAGGCTCCGGGATAGAGCCCGGCTGAACGGGTTTGCGCTTCGGCGGAAGTTCATCCTCCGTCATGGCGGCCACGCTGGCCAGTGCCCGCATCCACTCGTCTTCGTACTGGCGGGCGACGGGGGAGCGGAACTCGCTGATGCTCATGAGGGCGCGTTTGTTGCGTGGCGGATTCGCGGCCGCGCGCACGAGCGCAGCGTTTCGGACGAGGCGGCCCGGGCTCAGGTCGATACGCTGAGCGATCGACTCGCGTGTCTCCCACAGCGCCTTAAGGACCGCGAGGCCGCGGCGTGAACGAATCTTTCCGGCGCCAGGCACAGAACGCCACCGATCAGGTTTAGGGGCGGGAGGAGCGAGCGACAACGCATGGGCAAACTCCTGCTGTGCCCACTCCCAGCGGCCCATCTCATCGAGCCTCTTCGACAGGCGATAGTAGAGTTCGGTCAGCAACTCGACGTCGAGGGCCGCGTAGCGCAGCCACTCCTTGGGTAGAGGACGAACCGACCAATCCGATGCCTGATGATCCTTCACGAGGCCCAGGCCGAGAATCTGCTCGGCGACAGCCGCCAGACCGAAACGCTCCAAGCCAATCAGGCGAGCGGCAATCTCAGTGTCGAAGAGAGCCGGGGGACGGAGCCCAACCTGGCGGAGATTCGGCAGATCCTGCAGGCAGTCATGCAAGAGCCACACGTCCTCCACACCCGGCTGAAGCACAGACAGGCCCGGTAGTGCGTGCGTATCGATGAGGAACGTGCCGACGTCCTCACGTCGAATCTGGACAAGGTAGGGGTCTGCGCCATAGCGGAAACCCTGCGCTCGCTCAACATCCACGGCGATCGGGGTTGAGCCGGCGCTCAACGCGCCGGCCGCCGCCTCAAGTTCCTTCTGGGTATCAATGACCGAGGGGGTACCCCCACGCGGCTGCGCGATGAGCTCCGGATTATCCGTATCGCCCTGCGGCAAGCCGCCGCCATTGTTGACCAGCACTCAGACTCCTTCGAGATGACGGGCAGGCACGATCCCTGCCGTCCGACGCATCACATCCGCCCAGCCGGACAGATGCTCACCAAGATACTCACTGTACGGCGTCCATGACGCGCGGACCTCAACGAACAGGGATGATCCGCGCAGCTCGAGACCACCGAAAGCTTCACTCATTTCTCGCGTCACGGTGCCTGTCAAGTCATGGAATCCTGCCCCTGCACTTTCCAAGCAGTCGAGCGTCCAGCCCCAAATCCCCTCCGACAGCATCGGGTCGCCGATCATTTCAGCATCTATCTGGGCGCGCAGCTGGGAGACGATGCGGAAGGTACCGTTCCAGCCGAGCTGCTCCACGGGGTCGTGCAGGATGACCATACGACCAGTCGACAGGGGCTGTCCGGCCTCGTCCTCGTCCGTGGTTCGCATCGCGAGCGCCGCCGTGAAGGGCGCCAAACGACGAGGCGGGGGAACCTCCTCGAGGAGTATGTGCGCCAGGTGGTCCGCCTGTCGCAGGGACAGCAGAGCCCGCATAAACTCCTCGGGCACCGCGTTTTCATTCACAAATCAAATCGTACGGGTGTCTACACGCCTTTTGGGCCAGACGCGCCGCCAACCCCCAGGTCGATAAGTAGTCGGTACGCGTACCTGGAAGTTGGCGGCCTGCATTGGTCGTCTATAGCCCGCGCGGGTTGCGCAGGATAAAAGACGTGCGAGGCCGAACGTGCACGACGTCGCCCGAGTGATACTCAGCGCGATCATCGTCGCCCGCCGTATCGACGACGGTGTGCCAGATATGACCGTACTTTGTGTCGGGGAGTGTGAAATCGACGGGCTCCGGAGCAGCGTTCAGAAGAAGCAGGAAATCGTCGTCGAGGATCCGGCGTCCGTTCTCGTCGGGTTCGCGGATGGCATCGCCGTTGTAGAACACCATCGTCGATCGTGCCCACGGTTGGTTCCATTCCTCTTCCGTCATGTGGGTGCCGCCGGGCGTGAACCATTCAATTTCACCGAGCTCTGACTCGCCGCCGCGCTCGGCCGGTCCTTGGAGGAAACGGCGGCGTCGCATGACGGGGTGATCGCGGCGCAGGTGGATGAGGTGGCGGGTAAATTGCAGGAGCTTGTGGTCGTCCTCGTCCAGATCCCAGTTGATCCACGAAATCTCATTGTCCTGACAGTACGCGTTGTTGTTACCGCGCTGGGTGCGCCCGAGCTCATCGCCATGGGCGATCATGGGCACGCCCTGGGAGAACATGAGGGTCGTCAGGAAGTTGCGCTGCTGTCGGTAGCGCAACTCGATGATTTCCTGGTCGTCTGTGTCGCCCTCTGCGCCGCAGTTCCATGAACGGTTGTCGTTCGCGCCATCCGCGCCGCCTTCGAGGTTCGCCTCGTTGTGCTTCTCGTTGTAGGACACGAGGTCACGCAGTGTGAAGCCATCGTGCGCAACCACGAAGTTGATGGATGCCATGGGCTTGCGGCCCGTCGAACCGTAGAGGTCCGAAGACCCCGCGAGGCGCGAGGCGAAGTCGGGCAGCGAGGAGAACTCTCCGCGCCAGAAGTCGCGCACCGTATCGCGGTACCTGCCGTTCCACTCGGACCACAGGGGAGGAAAGCCGCCCACCTGGTAGCCGTCTGAGCCCACGTCCCAGGGCTCAGCGATCAACTTGACCTGTGAGACCACGGGGTCCTGATGGATCAGATCGAAGAAGGCGGACAGGCGGTCGACCTCAGCGAACTGTCGGGCCAGGGTGGAGGCTAGGTCGAAGCGGAAACCATCGACGTGCATCTCCGTTACCCAATAGCGCAGCGAATCCATGATGAGTTGCAGGACCTGGGGGGAACTCATAAGGAGCGAGTTGCCCGTGCCCGTCGTATCGAAGTAGTGCTGGCGGTCTCCGTCGACGAGGCGGTAGTAGGAGGGATTGTCGATGCCGCGGAAGGAGAGGGTTGGCCCCATGTGGTTACCCTCTGCCGTGTGGTTGTAGACGACGTCAAGGATGACCTCAATGTCGGCTGCGTGCAGGGCCTTGACCATTGCCTTGAACTCGGAGACCTGAGCGCCCGGTTCGTTCGTCGCCGCGTAGCCATTATGCGGGGCAAAATAACCGATCGTGTTGTAGCCCCAGTAGTTCGATAGTCCTTTCGCCTGCAGGGTCGTGTCGTTCGTGAACTGCTGGATCGGCATGAGCTCGACCGTGGTGATGCCAAGCTTCTTCAAGTGCTCAATGATCGCAGGGTGGGCCATGCCGGCATAGGTGCCACGCAGCTCCTCGGGAATATCCGGGTGGCGCATGGTCATGCCCTTGATGTGGGCCTCGTAGATGATCGACTCCGAGTAATCGTGGCCGGGGCTATGGTCTCCTTCCCAGTCGAAGAACGGATTGACGACGACCGAATGCATCGTAGCGTCGGCGGAGTCGCCGCCCTTCAGTGTGAGAGGGGCATCCGCCTGATAGGACAGAAGGTCAAGAGAATCTGTCAGCTGCCCTTCAATCGCCTTCGCATAGGGGTCAAGGAGGAGCTTCGAGGAGTCGCATCGTAGGCCATGTTGGGGGTCCCACGGGCCGTCAATGCGGTATCCGTAGCGCTGTCCGGCGCGCACCTGTGGCACGTAGACGTGCCACACGTAGGCGTCGACCTCCGTCATGGGGATGCGCATTTCATTGAGCTCGTCATCCAAGAGGCACAGCGTCACAGACGTTGCGACCGAGGAGTAGATCGCGAAGTTCGTACCGGTTCCGTCAAAGGTGGCACCCAGGGGGTAGGCCTTGCCAGGTCGCGTTTCCATACCGACAAGCGTCGCACGAATTTGGAGTGACGGGCGATAATCCACCCAAAAATGAGCGTGTGACTTGGATAACGGGGGTTTGGTTTTGCGTTCTCGCCGGATCTTCTGTTAAGGTTTTACCCGTTGCGAAGAACGGTTGACGTTCTGAGAAACGCGGATGTGGCTCAGTTGGTAGAGCATCACCTTGCCAAGGTGAGGGTCGCGGG
>ERZ773050.1402-NODE-1402-length-13423-cov-2.982720_pt1 | contig 13423 bp, 12 predicted proteins | sample MGYA00580632_ERZ773050 | MGnify/ENA primary metagenome ERZ773050 (study PRJEB29015, sample SAMEA2738123) | human oral metagenome | biome: human oral; feature: human-associated habitat; material: saliva | place: China | collected 2166 ... | reverse complement strand
AATTTTTACCTTAGTAAAGACTATTCGATGAAGAACTATCTCCTTTCTCTTGCTGTGTTTTTCGTGGCTTCGCTGCTGGCGGGCTGTTGATTGCTTTCTCAGCCTGTTCCCCAGGAAGAAGTGCGCTCTCATTCGGGGCAACAGGAAGAAAGCTGATCTTTTACTGGTAGTCAACTTGCTCCCTGAGAGGAAGAAACTCCGCTCTCTTGATCTCACCAAACAACTGGGAGCTGAACTGTGCAAGAGGCGGGAACTCTGAAAGAGGAACAAGAAGATGCTTGGATACCGAAAGGCTATACCGGAGCGATAGCCTTGATTACCGAAGCGAATAGCGGCGACGTTATCACCCAAACTGGCGACCAACTTTTGTATAGGAATGAAGTGTATGGGTTTCAGATCCTTTTGGGCAAGGATCGGAAAGGGGTTAGGATTTCGAAGGAAGAATATTATGATGGATCAACTTTTATTAATTTTTATAGGAGCTTTAAAGGGGAATATGAAGGGAAGTATGAAGAATTTGATATGGAATTTAGACTGGTAATATTCCCTCCTGAGGTTTTCTATTCAGGGAATCCTTGCCCCTGTTCTGATAAAGACCCTATTCGATCTTGACGACAAAATAATAAATACTTTTTCAGGACATTATGAGCAGGGTTTGATCTCTTTTATGTTGATTTTTTCTTCCCTTCTATTAAGTGTGAAAAACGTAAAGGACAAAGTTTGGAGTATATAGCCTGCGACAACTGGATATCACAAGCATTTTGATGATTTAAAGCATTTGATATTTAATCTTCAAATTAAAAAAATCCCCTAGACGAACCTCTAGGGGATTTTGGTTAAGAATAACTCCTTAGTTTAATCTGGAGAGCACCTCATCCATCCCTGGACTTGATATCCAGAAGGTGGAGTAAGGGTGTTCCCATTGCTAGGACGCCGATCTTGGATGGAATATTCTAACACTTGTGAAAGAATCGCACGTTCTCTACTTTTTAATCCTCTGAAGCTCATAGAAATCCCCTTCATTATGATACACGAGCTGATAAAAATAGTTGTTATCAGACAATGTAAAGTAAGTAGTATGATTTTCATTATTAGGAATTTCTTTTTCTGTTCGCTGCATACTTGCCCCATCGATCGGAAAGCTCCAATTTCCATGCACTCAGAAAACATACATTCTATTCTCAAAATGCCACAGTTCAGGAAGACGTCCGAAGCCTTCATCAATACTTATTCAACGTTTTTCTTGGTTTTTCGGATGAAGTTGCACTCACGGGATGTGAGAAAGGTTGAAAAATTCTTGGATTTCCTCTCCAGTCAACAGTTTAAAGTCAGACTTTCTCTTTTCTCTGAGAAGTAAATAGTTTTCAAATGAATTATCTTTATTCCATCGATACACCCAGTCCTTGTCGGATCATAAATAGTTGGTGTATTGCTTTCCCCCGTTTCTAAAGAACTGTCGATCCTGGATTCCTCCACTGCCAGGCGTCTGGGGAGGAATATACGTGCTGTGATCCACAGGCAAGAGGTAAGGAGGGATGACGATATACCCATCACTATAGCCAAAAAACGCATCAATAGCGTGCTCCCCGAGGAGACCGAGAAGTTTGAAGTTCGGCAATGCAGATTTTTTGTTGGCAAACCATCTATACTCCTGAGAATTATTTGAATACAGATAGTAATACTCTTCATCTTCCCAAAGGTCAAATCGATCATAGGGAGAGGGGATTTTCCTCAAGCTTTCCTGATGTGGAGCAACGTTTTTTGGTGCTAAGAGGGAAAAATTCCAATCTTTATTTGCATAAAATTTCAGAAAAGCACCCGTCTGAGGGAACTTCGGAAGAAGTTGCAGACTATCCATTGCCACAGGAGCATCTACAAAGATTCTACGTGCATAATCTTCTGGTGTTCCTAGCGGTGCACGAGGTTCCTCGAGAAAGCCGGTCGATATCCCTCAGGTAAAGGGTTCTTCATACTGAGGCAGGGCTGATGGGGCTCAAGGTTTACCAAAGAAATCAGAAAAAAACAGACCTCAACACACGATCAGAGAGAGGAGAAAAAGATTACGATACCTTTTAATTGACATCAGGACGAGACGCATCAAATAAAACTCAAAAGAAAGAAACTCCCCAAAGATATACTCTAGGGGGTTCAAAAATCAAGATGAAGTATTAATTTCTTCTTGTTTGCACGTGAATGAAGGCTGTAGGGAATTGTTCACTTGGCTTTCTCGCTCCATACCTCTTTAGGGTTCGAGTCCCGTATCGTTCTCCTGAAGGGAAATTGTATTCTGTAATATAAACAGTATTCCCATCCGAAGAGACATTGTTGACAAAAGCAACGTGTCCAAGACTTCCAGAACATCCCTTGATATTTGCTTCCCAGAAAGCAATATCACCAACACGAGGATTACCATCGGCTTTATATCCTTTGGCAACAAGGTGATTCTTCCAATGTTTCGCATCTCTTGGGTTGTCTATAAGGTTCTGAAAAGAGTTAGCATTCCACATTTCGTTTACCTTGCCAGTTACCCAAGCAGTACAATTCCTAGGGTACATTACACCTTTTCCTACATGAAGTGATGAATAGTTATCATCCATAGGGATAGGAGGATGTAATACGAAGACACGTTCGCTACAGAAGAGGTTATAATAACCATTACCTACCTTTTCATACGCCGATACTCTGTACTCACCGTATTGCGATAGAGAACGGTTCAGTACAAAAAAGGCCATTTCAACATCATATCCATTCGTTTGCATATCAAAGGTTCGAGTAACTCCATCAGGACATTCAAAACGCAATGCCGCTTTTTTGTTCTGAGGATTCCGCCCCGATATCCAAACGACGAACCGGAAATTAGTTCCACGTAAAGCCTGAGATGGAACGACATCCAATCGTGCTCTTAGACTCTCAGAACGAAGATCATTACCCTCACTTTTGGATGCAATCCCCTCCTCTTGATGAGAAGGGATCGTTCTTTCATCTTTATCACAAGAAGTAAGACTTCCTGAGACAAGAATACACACGAGCACTGCAAGCAGTGCAATTTTTTTTCTTTCCATTTTGTTTACATTTTTATGGACGCCACAGAGACGGTGTTTTGTCCGTTTTTTCTTTTTGTTTTAGCAAATGAAGTCCGTTCACTTCGTTGAAGAGTGTGAGTTATAGAGTCTTCTTCTGACTCCAGAAGTCTCCTCTTCAGAGAAAGGCACTTCAATTCTTTTGTCTTTATTAAAGCGGCGTTTACTTTACCTATCTCTTATAGGAATGCAAGTGAAAAAAATCCTGATTTCCATCAAACGCTTGTTTTTAATCGGGTTATATATAATATTCATTGAGAATTTTTACCTTAGTAAAGACTATTCGATGAAGAACTATCTCCTTTCTCTTGCTGCTCTTGCGACAGTTTCGATGCTGGCAGGCTGTTGATTAGTTTCTCAGCCCATTCCGCAGGAAGAAGTACTCACTCACACAGGGCAACAGGAAGAAAACTGATCCTTTACTGATAGTCAACTTGCTCCCTGAGAAGAAGAAACCCCGTTCTCTTGATCTCACCAAGCAACGGAAAGCTGAGAACAGAAAGAGGCGGGAACTCTAAAAGAAGATTTGGCAGATGCTTGGATACCGAAAGGCTACACCGGGGCGATCGCCTTGATTACCGAAGCGAATAGCGGCGATGTCATCACCCAAACTGGCGATCAACTTTTGTATAGGAATGAAGTGTATGGGTTTCAGGTTTTGCTATGATTTGAGTGGGTAGACGGTCAGATAGGGATAGGAGTTCAAAAACAACATGTTACGGTATATTTTACTCTTCCAGATGATGGAATTTGAAGTTTCAATTGACCATTAGCGACCATGAACCCGAGAGCTCATACTATTTTTAGACTTTTTATTAAGTCAAAGTCTGAATATGAAAAATATAGCGATCGAAGTTATTATGATTTTATTGGGTGTAATAATAAATATTGCTTTTTGGGAGGTAAGGATCCAGGTATGAATAATTATTATACCAAACGTTACTCAAAGGTAAAGAGAGAAAGTTGAGACTTTGTGGATAGCGTATACCAAGCAATTTGAACCTTTTCAATTCAAGAATAATTTCAGGAAAAAATCCTCTAGAAAAACTAGAGGATTTTGACTAAGAAGAACTCTTTAGTTTAATCTGGAGAACTCCTCTTTATCCTCCAAACGGCGATATTTTTCCAAAATAATTTGTTACAGTGCCTCAAACATGATCTTTCCTAGCATCAACCAAAACAAGACACTGCTTTTTCTCAGGAAGACATCGAAGTGAATAGACAAAAAGAGCACGAGCACTATTACGAGGGAAAGATTCTGGGACATCATTTTTATTTTTATACACCCGAATAGTTTTCACCTCTCCCGAAAAGGTGGAGAAACGACTATTCTCCTCTTTAAAAACAAATTGATCAGTATGTTTATTTGGAGAGATAAGTTTTGCCCACTCTCTAATAAAATTTTCAACCCCATGATAGGGAATTTCATCACGGTAACCTATCATAAAGAAAAAAGAAAAGTCTTTACTCTTATGATCCGAGAGCTCTTGTTGCTCAGGATGGTTAGAATCATAAATAAAAGAATACAAGAAATTCCCTGAAACAACAAGTTGTCCGCTTCTCTGAGGATCATACTGCTTACTTCGCCAATCTGCGATCAGTGGTTCATTGATAGTAAGACTCCAATTAGGGAGATAATACTTCTTTGGAAAGATAGGAACCTGAAAACAGTCTACATGACTATAAGGAGAGTTTCAAGGAGAAAATCTATCGCCATTTGGATATTCAGGGGATTCTTGTAATTGAGGTTCATACGATTCACACGTAAATCCCGAAGCCATCATCTGCTGATACCACTTTTTATTCATTTCAAGACTTACATTATCATAGATATAATAACTATGAATCCAATCAATCGTTGTTGGATTGATTTCTTCTTGGATTTCTCCTGGAGGAATGAAAAAGAAAGAAGTCTGATTGAATTGAAGAGTAATCTGCTGGAACATAGAAACTAAAAGAGCAAGAACTACCGCAAAGGAAACCGAAATCATCAGAGAAATTACGAAATAAACATTACGAGCATAACAATATAACGATAAAAAACAAGCATGGCACTCCTTTCGATAGTACTCTTCGTAGGTGCAGTCATACTTTTCAGTCTCTCTAAAGGCAAAGACAAAGCGTAGCATGACACTATTCCTCATCTCACTCCTCGCTATGGGGCTCGTGGTCTTCCTCCTCTCTATCGGGTTGATCTTCAAGAAGAACGGGCGCTTCCCCAGCACACACGTTGGGGGCAACCGGGCTATGCAGCAGCGTGGTATTTCGTGCCACACGTCACAGCACAAGGACGCCCAGCGCCACAAGACTCTGGCTGAGCGCCTCGCCGCTGACGAGGGGTAAGCGACCTCTATAGCCCTCACTATCCACCCCGCATATCCATTACAAATCATAATCTACCTATGACAAAGAAAGGTTTCGTAAGCCTCGGCTCACTTGCCATCGCACTCACTAGCACCCTCTGCCTCTCCTCCTGTGGAGGGAACAAGGCCGAGCAGAAGTCTACCCCCACCACTCCCGTTGAAGTACAAGCTACTGGCCTGCCCATTGCTCTTGTGAATATGGACAGTGTCACCTCACAGTATAAGTTCGCACAGGAAATCAAGGAAGCTCTCGAGAAGGATGCTGCCGCTCACCAGACCCGTCTTCAGGGCAAGAGCGCTGCTATCCAGAAGGCTGCAGCCGACTTCGAGCGCCGTATGCGTATCAATGCTTTCGTCTCTGCAGAAGCTCAGCAGGCTGAGCAGCAGAAGCTCATCCGCATGCAGCAGGAAGGTCAGGCTCTCAGCGCTGAGCTCTCCGAAAAGCTTGCTCTCAAGCAGCAGTCCCTCCTCGAGGATATGATGAAGTCTATCCGCGAGCAGCTCAAGGACTACAACAAGGATGGCCGCTACAAGCTCATCCTCACCAAGGTCGGTGACAACATCCTCTACGCTGAAGGCGCGCTCGACATCACCGAGGACTTCATCAAGTACCTCAACGAGCACTACAACGCTGGCGAAGGCGTCCAGGCTAAGACGGACTCTACCGCTAAGAAGTAGTATCCACCTTGTGACATCGCCCCAAGGTACACCGCATAGAGGGGGAGCAGCACGATGCTGCTCCCCCTTATTATTTGGACCTACTCCCCCACCCTATATAAGATGGCAGTCTATTCCTATATAGGTCGATGAGCTGACCTATATTGGTCGCGATATGAAGCTATATAGGTCACGACGCGAACCTATATTGGTCGGAGCAGTGACCTATATAGGTTCGTGGCAGCCCCTCCATAGGACGGGAGACAGCAGGTATCAGAGAAGAGGCTAAAGGCTGGATAGAAGCTCATGCACAGGCTCTCCCAAACAAAAATATCGCCCCGTGATTCAGGTCCTGAATCACGGGGCGATGTATATGAGTCTGTATGGGGAGGTGTTAGGGCTCGCCTTAGTTATGGCTCACTCCTGCCTCTTCGCGCTCTGCCTTCAAGAGGGCTGCGACCTCCTCCAGCTGCGTGTAGAATTCCTCGCCAAAGGCGCGGACGAGCGGCGCACGCAGGAACTGATAGACGGGCACCTGGAGCTTGCGCCCGAGCTTGAGCGCACACTTGCAGATCGACCACTTATGATAGTTCACCGCCGTGAAGGTGGGGTACTTCGTCAGGCGTACGGGATAGAGCTGACAGCTGATGGGCTTGATGAAGTCTGTCTTCCCTTCGCCGTAGACCTTCTCAAGGGCGCAGGCACAGCGTCCCTGCTCGTCGTAGGTGGTGAAGACGCAGTCACGCCCATTCACGATAGAGGTCACCTCGTCGCCGTCTTCATCGAGGTAGCTGACGCCCTGCTCCTCGATGATCTTGAGGGCTGCAGGGGAGAGCAGATGGCGCACATGAGGCAGGCACTGACGGAGCTGCTCCGCTTCGCCCTCCTCCAGCGGCGCACCGCTATCGCCTTCGACACAGCACTCCCCCTTGCAGGTGTCGTAGTCGCAGACAAAGAGTACGTCGAAGAGGTCCTGACTGACGATCTTATCTTCTATTTGGATCACTCGGCAGGCCCTCCTATTATCGGATCTTCAGCGTGACGATGGTCATCACAGCCAGCAGGATGCCGATGAGCCAGAAGCGCATCGTCAGCTTGGCCTCAGGGATCTTAGCGATAGGACGCTTCAGGATACTATCCGTAGCCGCCCCGCCAGGGAGCTGGAAGTGGTGGTGCAGGGGCGCCATCTTGAAGACACGCACGCCCTTGCCCGTACGCATACGGGTGTACTTGAAGTAGAAGCGCTGGATGAAGGAAGAGGTAAATTCGGCGATGAAGATACCGCAGAGGATAGGCAGGAGGAGCTCCTTACGAATGAGAATAGCGAAGACACCGATGATACCTCCGAGCGCCAGACTACCCGTGTCGCCCATGAAGACCTGTGCGGGATAGGAGTTGTACCAGAGGAAGCCAGCCGTCGCCCCAACGAGCGTAGCGGCGAAGATAACCAGCTCTTCTGCCCCTGGGATAAACATCGTATTCAGGTAGCCCGCCATATCGTGGTGCGAGGAGACGTAGGCAAAGACCCCCAGCACCACCCCGACAATAGCCGACGAACCCGAGGCCAAGCCATCGACGCCGTCGGTGAGGTTCACACCATTGGAGAGGAGCATGACGACGACGACCGTCATCATGATGAAGATGGTCACCCCGACGATCTTCTTCACCCCTGGATCAGAGAAGGGCAGGATCTCGGAGTAATCGAGGTTGTTTCCCTTGAAGAAGGGGATAGAGGTCTCGAGGCTCTTGGTATCTGTGGTCTCGAAGCGAATCTCACGCACACCGCCCTCACGGACGATCTCACTATTGCGCTTGATGACGACCGAGGGGCTGAGGTAGAGCGTCACACCGACGATGAGGCCGAGGACGACCTGCCCGATGATCTTGTAGTGCTCCTTCAGGCCGTTCTTATCCTTCTTGAATACCTTGATATAGTCATCGGCAAACCCCAGAAGTCCCATCAAGAGCGTCGTGACGATCATCAGGATGACGTAGATATTGTCCAGTCGCGCAAAGAGGAGCGTAGGCACCAGGATCGCCATGATGATGATGACACCACCCATCGTGGGGGTGCCCTTCTTCGTCTGCTCCCCTTCGAGACCGAGGTCACGGACGAGTTCGCCGATCTGCTTGCGCTGGAGGAAATGGATGATACGCCCCCCCCAGATCGTGCTGATCAGCAGGGCAAGGATGACCGCCATCCCTACACGGAAGGAGACGTAAGTGAATAGTCGAGAGAATGGTAAAGCGATACCCTGACGCGTCAGGTAGTCAAAGAGGTGATAAATCATTACGTATGGAGAAAAACTATACTTCGTGGGCGAACTGCTCCAGCAGGATCTCTCGGTCATCGAAGTGATGACGCACCCCTGCTATCTCTTGGTAGGTCTCGTGTCCCTTGCCTGCGATGAGGATGATGTCCCCAGCCTTAGCTAGCATCGTAGCCGTACGGATGGCTTCAGCCCGATCGGTGATGGAGAGCGTGCGGCTTAGGTCTTCCGGGCTAAGTCCAGCCTTCATCTCTGCGATGATCGACTGAGGGTCTTCCGAGCGTGGATTGTCAGAGGTGAGGATGACTCGGTCCGATCGGCGAGCAGCCTCCTGCGCCATGATGGGGCGCTTACCTCGGTCTCTGTCACCACCACAGCCGACGACACAGATGACCTCTGCCTTCCGACCCTTTAGCTCCTGGATCGTCTCGAGGACATTAGCTAGCGCATCGGGGGTATGAGCGTAGTCGACGATGGCGATATAGCCCCGCTTCTCCGAGATGAAGCTCTGGAAGCGCCCGTCGACTGCCGTCAGTTGGCTCAGCTGGATGAGTACATCCTCCTTGGCTACACCCAGCAGGAGTGCCGCACCATAGACAGCAAGGAGATTGTAGATATTGAACTCACCGACCAGACGGACAAGCACCTCTCTTCCACCGATACGTATCTGTGTACCGTAGGGGTACTGCTCGAGGATCTCCGCCCGATAGTCGGCAGCAGAGCGGAGGGCATAGCTGTACTTCTCTGCTCGGGTGTTCTGGAGCATCACCAGCCCGTTCTTGTCATCGACATTGGTCAGTGCGAAGGCTTCCTTCCCCAGACCATCGAAGAAGCTCTTCTTAGCCCGCAGATACTCCTGTACAGAGCCATGATAGTCGAGGTGATCTCGGGTGAGGTTAGTGAAGATCCCCCCACGGAAGTGTAGTCCAGCAACCCGGTGCTGTGCCAGAGCGTGCGAACTGACCTCCATGAAGACATGTGTACAGCCAGCATCACGCATCCGCCCTAGTAGTGCCTGCAGTTCAGGCGCTGAGGGTGTCGTATGCGTAGCGCTGATAGCTTCGTCCTCGATGTAGTTACAGACTGTGCTCAGCAGACCACAGCGATAGCCAAGAGCACGGAAGAGGCGAAAGAGCAGAGTAGCTATAGTTGTCTTGCCATTCGTACCCGTGACGCCCACGACCGTGAGCTGTCGGGAGGGATGACCATGCAGGGCAGAGCTCAAGAGGCCCAGCACTTCGGAAGAGGAAGGTACGACGATGTAAGCCACACCTTCCTGTAGCTCTTCGGGAAGAGTCTCTAGGACGATAGCACGGCTTCCCGCCTCGATCGCCGAAGGGATGAAGCGGTGCCCATCAGCCTGAGTGCCTCGTAGGGCGACGAAGAGTGTACCCGCCGTGACGGCTCGAGAGTCTTCGGTGATCTTGGTGATCTCCAGTTGCTCCAGCAGAGCCCGATCAGTGGGGGTGGTATAGGATATTCCTTGAAGGAGTTCGATCAGTGTCATCGTAGCGATGCGAATAAGAATCAGAAGGGGTTAGTTCGGATACCCAAGCTCCAGGACGACCTCTGTCCCTGGGGAGGCGACAGTGCCTGCAGATATGGATTGGCCAAGGACATTACCTGCCCCCTTGAGGCGAGGCTGGTAACCCATACGTCGGAGGAGATAGGCAGCATCCATAGCACTCATACCGACAACCGAAGGGATGCGTCCGGCAGGCTGGCGGTACGAAGTAGCACGTAGAGCGGTATCGACCTGCACGTAGAGACCAGCATCCTTCGGCATACGTGGGGCAGGAAGGCCCAGCTGGCTCATCATGGAGAGCACGGAGGAAGCCCTACCAGAAGCAATCTGCTTCGTATAGGCCTTCGGTGAGGAGGATACATGGAGGGAATCCAGTGGGATAGGATCTTCGAGAGCAAGGAGGCTCTCTGCGATGCGTCGGATGATCGGAGCGGCCATCACCCCACCACCAGCGCTGAACTGGCTAGAGGGCTTACGGATCACAGCGATGCAGGAGTACTTAGGAGCTTCAGAGGGGAAGTAGGCGCAGAAGGATACCTGATGGCGCACATGCCCCGTAGAGTCCACATAGCCACCACGGCCCGAGGACAGCTGAGCCGTACCACTCTTCCCGCTGATCGCCACGAAGGGAGAGCGGGCTTTCTTCCCCGTCCCTTCGGTCACGACACGGCGGAGCATTTCCTGAATAGCTTGCAGGGTCTCGGGCTTACAGATCTGCTCCTTGATGACCCGAGGCTCGAAGGTCTTGAGGATCTCATCACGGCGACGGATCTCAGTGACGAAGTAGGGGCGCATGTAGCGACCACCGTTGGCGATCGCATTGAAGAAGGCTAGCGTATAGATCGGAGGTACCTGTGTCTCGTAGCCGTAAGACATCCAGGCTAGGGTCGTATTGAACCATCGGTTCGGGTCGTCGGCACGCTTGCGAATGCGAGCACGTGCATAGCCTTCGATCTCGAGCTCTAGGTCGTAGCCGAAGCCGAGCTCTCGTAGCTTCTGGACGTACTCATCAGGGCGATTCTCATAGGCCTTGGTGATGATCTTAGCGACACCGACATTACTTGACTTGACGATGGTCTGAGCTGCCGAGAGGCGGCCATAGCCACCATGGTGGGCATTGTGGTCGCGCACCGTCCGCCCCTTGTATGACCAAAGCCCATTACCTACATCGATAGTATCGTTGGGATGGATCACTCCATCGTCGAGGGCTACCATCATAGAGGCGACCTTGAAGGTAGAGCCGGGCTCACTAAGATCCGCCACAGCCATATTCGTCGTCTCCCTGTAGACACCCGGTGCAGCACGCTGGAGGTTGGAGATCGCTACCACCTTACCCGTCTTCACTTCCATTAGGACGACCGTCCCGCTCTCTGCCTCGAGCTGGGAGAGTTGTTCACGGAGGTTACGCTCCACGATGCTCTGGATATTCATGTCGAGGGTGGTGTAGACACTGGCGCCATCGACGGCGGGCTGACGGACGATGTGCTCGTACTTCCCCATATTATAGAAGAAGAGGCTTCGTCCGACTTCCCCACGGAGGAAGTTGTTGTAGCGTAGCTCTAGACCGGACTTGGGTTCGGTGAGTCCATCCTTCGTGCGGTCATAGAGCTGACCGATGGTGCGGTAAGCGAGCGAACCGAAAGGATAGATACGGCGGGTCTCATTCTCCGTATAGACGAGCTTGGAGAAGAGGCTCGTTCGAGTACCACCCTTCTTGGTCTTGATGGGGGCAAAGGGAGCGGCATTCTCGAAGGCTTTGTACTGTACATAGGTCACGTCCGCTGGGTAGACAGCGCAGTGACGATCTCCGGTGGCGAAGGCTCGGCGCCAACGCTCCTTGAGCTTCGACTTGGTCAGCTTGCGAGCGGAGAGATCGAAGGTCGTAGCCATCAGTTCCGCTAGGGAGTCAAGGCCTGCGTCGAACTCTGCTCGTAGCTCCAACACCTTAGCTCGCTGTAGGGAATCCTTCTTGCTCCCTCCTCTCGGAGGCAAGGGCTTACGCAAGGGGGCTAGTGCCTCAGCTCTGAAGTCGATGAAGAGTCGGTAGATAGGAGAAGTCACAGCGATCGGGCGACCATCACGGGCGTGGATCGATCCACGCATGGGCTCCTCTCTCACCTGTCGGGGAGGGTTGACGGAGGCCGCACGGCGGGCATACTCCGCCCCATCGGGACTGAGGATGAAGAGGACGATGCGTATCATCACCAGGATCATCACCAGCGTCACCAGGGCGACGATCCAGGGGAAGCGGTCGTGGGTCAGGCGGTGCCATTCGACTCCTCTATGAGACTTACTGATGAGTCCGAGAGCGAGGGTGCGTATCCCAGAGAAGAAGGCCTTAAACATGCGATCGAGTACGTGAAGTCATGAGAGCTCAGAGGGGAAGAGACTGCAGAGCGGGTTCAGTGCGGACGAGCCAGAGGGTACTGTCCGGAGTCGACGAGGAGATAGGGAGGCTGGGTAGCGGGCACCAGCTGGAGCTGGTACTGGCTGACCTTGTCCACGATGTTGTTGATCCGCTCATATTCGATGAGCGCAGCGGAGGTGTAGAGCGACTTGTAGCGTATATCCTTGAGCTTCTCTTCCAGAGAAGTGATCTCCCGAAGGCTCCCCTGATAGAAGTAGGGCCAAGCGATGGCGATCGCCCCGAGGAAGAGGCAGAAGAGGATGAAGCCTCGGTTATTGCGCAGGACGGGAAGTCCCCAGAGGTCATTCTCGACCCACTCGAGGAGATTGCGGTCGGCCTCCTCTTCTTCGCCGAGGGGCTCTTGGGTAGAAGACGGCTCATCCGCCCAAGGCTGAGCTTGGGTCTCCTGGTCGGGATACTGCTGCTGATCTATCATAGTCGGGATCAAATGAACTAAGTCTTAAGGAGGATGCTACGGGGTGAGCGTCAGAGAAGCTCTGCGATGCGGAGCTTAGCACTACGAGCACGAGGATTGCGGGCGATCTCCTCGGCCGAAGGGGTAATAGGCTTGCGAGTAACAAGCTTCCACGAGGTGGAGGAAGCTCCATAGATACGGGTATCATCGCTGTCGTCACCCTGGCGAAGGAAGTTCTTCACGAGGCGATCTTCCAGAGAGTGATAGGTCATGATGACAAGCCTTCCCCCAGGGCGAAGGACCCGCTTGGTGCTCTCGAGTAATTCCTCGAGCGCATTCAGTTCGCCGTTGACTTCGATACGAAGCGCTTGGAAGATGCAGGAGAGTTGCTTCTTCTCCTGATCTGGGCGTACTAGGGGGCGGACGACTGCAGTCAGATCCCCCACTCGCTGCAGTGGCGATGCCGAGCGAGCCTGTACGATACGGCGGGCGATCTGACGGCTCTGCTTGAGTTCGCCGTAGCGGTAGAAGATGTCGGCAAGCATCGCTTCGTCGTACTCGTTGAGTATGTCCCGAGCCGAGCGACCCGCCCGATTGTTCATGCGCATATCCAGCAGGGGAGCTTCGTCTCTGAAGCTAAAGCCTCGCTCCATATCATCGAAGTGATGGGACGAGACGCCGAGGTCCGCCAGAAGTGCATCCACCT
>ERZ773050.1400-NODE-1400-length-13442-cov-8.563308_pt1 | contig 13442 bp, 9 predicted proteins | sample MGYA00580632_ERZ773050 | MGnify/ENA primary metagenome ERZ773050 (study PRJEB29015, sample SAMEA2738123) | human oral metagenome | biome: human oral; feature: human-associated habitat; material: saliva | place: China | collected 2166 ... | reverse complement strand
GCGTGACCGGCCGCTACCCGAAGTTCGAGGACTTCAACCTCGACGGCCTGGACATCGACGAGGCCGTGTGGGCCAAGCTCTTCGCGATCGACCCCGACGCGTGGGCCGCCGAGATGGACGACACCGAGGAGTACTTCTCGCAGTTCGGCGATAAGCTCCCCGCCGCCATCACCGAGCAGCTGGCCAAGTTCCGCGAGCGCATCGCCGCCGCGAAGCAGGCCTGATCCGCACGGATTGAGGGCGAGCCCCGGAGGAAACTCTGGGGCTCGCCCCTTTTGTGTTTCATGCATTCGGGTGGAGCGGGGGAGCGTGCAGGCGAAGGTTGGTTGAGGCCTCGTCGATGAGGCTGCTAAAACTGACCGGATTGCGTGCGAGATGACGGAGACGGCTACACTGAGATTGCATCCGACCGCGCACGCAAGGAGAGTCCGTGCCCACATACTTGACGAACGACGAGCTGGCCCACGCGAAGAGCCTGCTCGATCGCATGACCACCATCTATCAGCACACCGTCGTGGGTCAGGAAGGTCTGCGCCGCGCGCTCACCGCCTCGCTGCTCGCCGGCGGCCACGTCCTGGTTGAATCCGTGCCCGGCCTGGCGAAGACGACGGCCGCGCAGACCCTCGCGTCCGCGGTGTCCGGAACGTTCCACCGCATCCAGTGCACGCCCGACCTGATGCCCAACGACATCGTCGGCTCCCAGATCTGGAACCAGGAGCGCGGCGAGATGGTCACCCAGCTGGGCCCCGTCCACGCCAACATGGTCCTCCTCGACGAGATCAACCGTTCCTCGGCGAAGACCCAGTCCGCCATGCTCGAGGCCATGCAGGAACGCCAGACCACGATCGGCGGCGTCAACCACAAGCTGCCCAACCCCTTCATGGTCATGGCCACCCAGAACCCCATCGAAGAAGAAGGCACCTACGTGCTGCCCGAGGCTCAGATGGACCGATTCCTCCTCAAGGAGGTCATCACCTACCCGACGCCCGTCGAGGAGCTCGAGGTTCTCACCCGTATCGACTCCGGCCAGATGACCTCGCAGGCCTCGGTCGCCCCCATCACCCTCGACGACGTGCGCACCCTGCAGGAAGCGCGCCGACGCGTGTTCGTGCACGAGACCCTCAAGGCCTACATCGTCGACATCGTCAACACCACCCGTGGTGCCGGCCCGAACCCGCTGCCCGGATGGAACAAGCACGTGCGCGTGGGCGCCTCCCCCCGTGGTGGCATCGCCCTCATGCAGATCGCGCAGGCGATCGCCCTCATGTCAGGGCGAAACCACGTCATGCCCGACGACATCAAGGAGATGCGCTACGGCATCCTGCGCCACCGCATCATCCGCACCTTCGACGCACTGGCGGACAACGTCTCCATCGAGGGCCTCATCGACGCCGTGTTCAACGCGGTGCCCGTGCCGTAACGATTCTCCCGCCCGCCGCCAACGCCCTCGAGGAACGCAATGCCTGTACGCTCGCGCGAAATCCACGCGCTCTCCACGCGCATCCAGCTGCCCGTCATGCGCAAGCTGCTGTCCATCATGGATGGACAGCACTCCGCGCTGCGGCAGGGACGCGGCTGGGAGTTCATGGACCTGGCTCCCTATCAGCCGGGCGACGACGTGCGCGAAATCGACTGGGCGGCGACGGCTCGCACCGGTTCGCCGATCATCAAGAGACACGAGGCCACGGCGAACCTGCAGGTGATGCTCGTCGTCGACACCGGTCGCGAGATGGGTGCGCTGGCACCTTCCGGGGAAACTAAGGAAGAGGTTGCGCTGGCGGCCTGCGAGGCGATTGCCTGGTTGAGTGTCGCTCGCGGAGACCAGATCGGTCTCGTCGCCGGGGACTCCGAGCGCGTGCGCTTCTTGCCAGCCCGATCGGGTAACGCTCACGCCGAGACCGTGTTGCGCCGGATCGAGGAGGACATCACCCTGTCCTCGCCCCACTCGGACGTCCCCAAGCTCCTCGCGTGCGCCCGCACGGTCATCCAGCGGCGAAGCCTTATCGTGATCGTCACGGATGCGATGCAGCCCGAGCCCACGCGAGTCGCTGACGACCTCATCAAGTCGCTGTTGGTACGCCATCGGGTCATTCAGGTGTCGGTGGCCGACATGAATCCGGCAGACATTGACCAGGATAGAACCGTCATCGATGTTAACGAGGGTCCCCTCCCCGACTTTTTGCGCAGGGATGAACAGCTGGCGCGCGAGGCGAGCATGGTTGTTGAGCAACGTCGCGCAGCCGTCGCGAAAATGCTTGACGCGCGCGGTGTTGTCCAGGTGAGCGTGTCTTCTTCGGAGGGGGTTGCGAGGGCTCTCTTGAGGGCGCTCCAGCGCTTGGTAACGCGCAGATAAGCACGGATGTGTCCCGCATAATCGGCGGATCTTTTATTACCGAATGGTAATCAACTAAGATCTGCTGCATAAAATATTCCGTATTTTATATGGAGTCGTGAGATATCTTTCGAATTTCCTGGTAATCATACTTCTCTTGACTTTTCTCTCTATTATTTGCTGTTGAATCATCCATCCCGTCACACACAGTGCGGAAGTTATGAGAGGAAGACCAGTGAGCAGGAAGTATGCGCCCCTCGGGCGGCGAATGGTCGCCGCCGCGGGTGCCCTCAGCCTCGGAGTTGCCGGGGTCGTGGCGACCAGCGTCGCCGCCGTGGCCACCACCGATGACCCGAGCTACGGCACGATCAACCAGGACAAGACGGGTTCGATCATCGTCCACAAGCACCTGAAGAACGACACGGGCACCGTGGGCAAGGTCGACGGCGCCGCTGACGCGGGCGGCGACACTGTCGATGGCGTGACCTTCAAGGCCTACAAGGTTTCCGGGCTGAACCTTTCCAAGCCCGCCGACTGGGACAAGCTGGCCACCCTGGTGGGCAACATCCCGTCCAACGCCTGTGCGGATCCCGCCCACCCCACCCTCGGCGACACTGCGCCCGCAGTCGACACCGACGCTGCGGCCGAGGGTACGACCGCAGGTGGCGGCCTGGTCACCTTGGCCAACCTGCCGGTTGCCGCCTACCTGGTCTGCGAGACCGCCGCGCCCGCGAACATCGTCGAGAAGGCCAAGCCCTTCGTTGTGACGATCCCCTTCCCGAACACCACCAACGGTGGCGACGGCAAGTGGCTCTACGACGTGCACGCCTACCCGAAGAACCAGAAGATCGAGATCGACAAGACCATCTCCGATCAGACGGTCAACGGCGTCGGTCTCGGTTCGCGCGTGCAGTTCCCCGTCTCCACGACGATCCCGACCCTCGACGCGGACACGAACTTCACGTACTTCTACATGCGTGACCGCCTCGATGATCGCCTCACCGACGGCAAGGTCGACAAGATCACCCTGGGCACCGAGACTCTGGTCGAGAACACCGACTACGTGCAGTCCAACACGGGTGGCCTGGTCGTCGTCTCCTTCCAGCGCGTCGGCCTGGCCAAGCTGAAGACCAACCCCGGCAAGAAGGTCGAGGCGATCTTCTCCGGCACGGTGAGCGCCCTCGGCGACGGCACCATCAAGAACCAGGCTCAGCTGATCCAGGACACCAACTACGGTGCTATTCCTCCGAACGAGCCGCCGTCGACCCCCCCGACCGAGCCCAACGATCCGCCGACCTCCCCCGAGGTTTCCACGGACTGGGGCAACGCCCAGCTGCTGAAGTTCGACGCTAACTCCGGCGCCGCCAAGACCGGCATCAAGGGCGCGAAGTTCAAGGTCTACAACGCCGCCGAGCCCTACGCCGCCGACTGCTCCGCCGCCACCAAGGCCGGCGACGCGATCACGGTGAACAACAAGACCGAGTTCGTCTCCGATGACGCGGGCCTCGTGGCAATCGACGGCCTCTACGTCGGCGACTCCGTCGGCTCCGCCGGCCAGGGGTCCCAGGGTGCGACCAAGCGCTGCTACGTCGTCGAAGAGGTCGAGGCCCCCGCGGGCTACGTCCTGCCGCAGAAGACCACGACCGGCATCTCGGTCTCCAAGGGCGCCCTCGCCGCTGCCACGTACAGCGCGGAGATCGCCAACAACAAGCAGCCCGTTCCCCAGCTGCCCCTCACGGGTGCCAACGGTCAGCTGCTCATGACCATCGGCGGCATCTCTCTGGGACTCATCGCCGTTGGTTCCACCATGGTGATCCGCTCGCGCAAGCGCAGCGAAGCCTGATACACCGGTTCTTCAGCGGTTCCTTCCGCTGAAGAACCGGGCCCCGCGCGGGTCGGCGCGGCCGCGAGAATGGCTCTCGGGTCGTGCCGACCCGTGGCACGTCCCAGTCAATACTTGTGCGAAAACGATTTACGTCGAACTAATCATTGGAGTTGAAGTGACCCAGCACGCCCGAACACAGCGCCGCGCCACGCGGTTCTCACGCTTCGCGGTCGCGTTCGCGGTCTGCGCGGCTGTCACCGCCGCGCCGATCCTGCCCAACGCGGCCCAGCCTGCCCAGGCTGCGGCCGAGGGAGTTCCCAGCGGGTCTCTGCCCGCGACCTTCGCCACGGGAGGCATGGGACGCTTCAAGGACTCCATCCAGTGGCTCCAGTGGGCCGACTACGACAAGGACTTCAAGGGCAAAGACAAGCCCAACGTCCCCGTCCTCGGCGTGGGCGAGGGGCCCAAGGAGTTCGTCAACCACCGCGACCTGGGCGACGCGGGCTCCCTGGTGACCACCTGCACCCTGTCCAACCTCACCCACGACACCCCCGCGCCCGGCACCCCCAAGCAGCAGACCGAGGGCCCCCTGGTCGCCACCATCCCCGGCACGTGGGCCGGCGACGCCCTCGACAACCTCTACAACGTCGGAGGGCCCGGCTCGTGGAGCGACGGCTCAGAGGTGTGGCACCCCGGGCTGACGTACCCGGCGAACTACGTCAACAAGAACCAGATGGTCATCGGCCTGGCCAACGGCTACGCCTACAACGGCGGCAACGCCTGGGACGGCAAGCCCTGGAACCAGAGCACCGACCACCGCCCCACGGGCTTCAACGCCCGCGTCAGCGTCGACTACACCTGCAAGGCCGAGATCTACGGCAAGGACGGCTCCATCACCAACGTGCCCGTCCAGGGCCTCGTCTTCGCCGACGCCGAGGCCTCCTCCAAGCGCTACGGCATCAAGAGCTGGGCCACCAGCGAACGGCAGGACGAGTGGGTCCAGGCCACCGTGAAGACGACCGCCGGCAACAAGCCCCCGCGCTGGAGGGTCCTGGACACCATGCGCTCGCAGAAGTGCATCAGCAAGACCACCGGGAAGCAGGTCACCACCGACGGCATCCTCTCCAACGGCTCGCGCACCCTGCGCCTCATGCCCTCCGACGACGAGTGCGTCTACCAGTCGGGCGGCAGCTACAAGAACCCGAACGGCTACGGCGGGCCCGACGCCGTCATGTTCATGGAGGGCGCCACCTCCGCCACCATCACCATGCAGGGCGCGGGGTACTCCGCCGTCGCCCTGGGCCTGGTCGTCGCCACCGACTACGGCGACGCCCCCGCCTCCTACGGCGTCGCCTCCTCCCTCTTCCAGCCCTCGTGGCGCGGGGGCGAGGTCAGGGCGACCACCGACCTCTTCAAGGTCTCCCCGCAGGCCGAGATGTACATGGAGAAGGGCTCCCCCCGCCTCGGCGAGCGCATCGACGCGGAGCCCACGCAGTCGTTCAGCGCCGACGCCAAGGGCGACGACATCGTCGGAGAGCCCAACGACGAGGACGGCATCACCGTGCCCGCCGACGGCATCCGCACCCAGCCCGGCGCCACCCACACCCAGGCCGTCAAGTGCGAGGGCAACGGGAAGGTGGCCGGCTGGGTCGACTGGAACCGCAACGGCGTCTTCGACGACGCGGAGAAGTCCGACGAGGTCGCCTGCTCCGCCTCCGGCAGCGCCACCCTGTCGTGGACCGTGCCAGGTGACGTCGTGCGCTCCGTGGACGGCGAGGACGGCACGGGCGCGGAGACCTTCATGCGCCTGCGCATCACCGCCGACAACAACGGCGACGGCCAGAAGCCCACTGGCGGCACGGCCACCGGCGAGGTCGAGGACTACCGCATCGCCGTGCGCGTGCCCACCCTGCAGCTGGTCAAGCAGGTCGATGACAAGTACTCCTCGAACGAGGTGGGCGGCCTGGCGGCCGACCAGTGGGCGCTGACGGGCGGGGCCAACGGCTTCACCCTGAGCGGCAACGGCACCACGGGCGGTCCGACGGTGGTGCGCACCGGGAACAACGACATCGCGGAGACCACTGCGAACCCCGGCGGCGCCGGCTACGAGTCCGGGCAGTGGAGCTGCCAGGAGGCGCCGGGGACCCTGGGCGAGAACTACTCCTCGTCCGTGGCCGGGGCCACGGTCGACGGCAGGGCCCAGGTCCTGGTCCAGAACACCGACCGCGTCCTGTGCGCCATCACGAACACCGGCAAGCCCGGATCCCTGACCTGGCAGAAGGCCGACTCCGACGGGACCACGCCCCTGGCGGGCACCAGCTGGCGCCTGACCGGCCCGGACGTGCACGGCAACGCCACGGTGGAGGACTGCACCGCGGGCCCGTGCCCCACCGGCCCCTACAAGGACCAGGACCCCGTGCCCGGATCCTTCAAGGTCGACGGCCTCAAGTGGGGGACGTACACCATCCGCGAGGCCAGCGCCCCCGCCGGGTACGAGCTGAGCGACGCGCGGCTCACCTTCCCGACGATCACCCCCGCCGCCCTGGACGCCGCCCTGGACAAGGCCGTCGTCAACGAGCGCAAGACCGGGTCCGTGACCTGGAAGAAGGTGGACGCCTCGGACGGCGCCTCCCCGCTGGCCGGCTCGGAGTGGACGATCAGCGGCGGCGCCCTGCAGGACTCGGTGGACATCGCGGACTGCCAGGCCGCCTCGGCCGTCCAGTGCCCCAAGTTCCCCGACGCCACGTACTACGACACGGACCCCGCAGCGGGATCCTTCACCGTGAAGGGCCTGCCGTGGAGCGGGACCGCCTACACCCTCACGGAGAAGAAGGCGCCCGCCGGGTACCGCCTGGACACGACGCCGCACGGCTTCACCATCGGCAAGGACGCGCTCGACCACGCCCTCGCGCCGATCAGCAACCAGAAGCAGACGGTTCCGGGCATTCCGCTCACCGGCGGATTCGGGGCTGACGCCTACCTGATCGGCGGCATCATCGCGGGCCTGGGCGCCGCCGGGGCAGGCGCGGCCATCAGGCGCCGCAAGAACCGACAGTCCTGACGCGACTGGGGGGAGCCCGCGCCCCGGGCTCCCCCCAGCGCAGACGCGCTATGACACACACGCCCCGAAGCGCGAGCGCCGCGCACAACGCCCCCGCTCCGCCCCCGCCCCCGCCCGCCAGCGGCACCGCCTCCCCCAGCGCGCCCGCGGAGGAGGCCAGTGCCCCCTCCGGATCCCGCGCCCCCGCCCCCCGAGGGCGCAGGTGGAGGTTCTCGCCCCTGTCGCTGATCCCCTCCCTGCTCGGCCTCGCCGGATTGCTGCTCTTCCTGTACCCGTCGATCTCCGCGTGGATCGTCCAGTACAACCAGTCGCAGGTCATCGCCCAGTACGAGGGATCCGTGGGCCGCGCCGACCCCTCCGCGGACGAGCAGCTCGCCCTGGCCCGCAGGTACAACGACGCGCTCAGCGCCGGTGCGGTGCTGGAGGCGAACGCGAACGTCCCCACCGGCGACGGCACCTCGGGGGATGACAGCCTCGACTACGACTCCATCCTCACAGCGGACGGGACGGGCCTGATGGCCCGGCTGAAGGTCCCCGCCGCCGACATCGACCTGCCCATCTACCACGGGACCTCGGACGACACCCTGCTCAAGGGGCTGGGGCACCTGGAGAGGACCTCCCTGCCCGTAGGCGGCCAGGGGCAGCGCACGGTCATCACCGGGCACCGGGGGCTGGCCGAGGCGCGCATGTTCACCGACCTGGACAAGGTCGAGCCGGGCGACACCTTCACCTTCGAGGTCTTCGGCGAGGTCCTCACCTACAGCGTGATCGACAAGAAGGTCGTCGAGCCCGAGGAGACCGAGGCGCTGCGCGCCGAGCCGGGGCGCGACCTGGCGACGCTGGTGACGTGCACGCCGCTGGGCATCAACACCCACCGCATCCTCATCACCGGGGAGCGCGTCTACCCCACTCCCCAGAAGGATGTGGACGCCGCGGGGGCCGCTCCCGAGATCCCCGGCTTCCCGTGGTGGGCCGTGGGCCTGCTGGGGGGAGTGTCACTCATCGGTGTCTACGTATGGCGCTCCGGGTACCCGTCCCGCTCGGGAAACCGCGCGAACACAGAATGATTCGTCAAAAACCCTGTTGAGCAATTCCGATTTCGGAAAGCGGACGCCCCGCGAGGCGTCCGCCCCCCGGCGATAGCACTATCGCCCCGGGCGTGGCACAATCAGGTGAACGCAGCGCCGGTACCAGCACATGACCGGGTGGTCGGCCACCGGCGCCCCAATGGGAACAGGGAAGAGAATCGGAATGGCACTACGAGTGACGGACGCGCCCCGCACCGCTCCCGTCCGCACCGCCCTGCCCGCCCGCGCGGGCGAAGGGGGCGGCTATGTCCGGTGACGCCACCGATTACCTCCGCGACCCCGTCATCTACCCGCACTGGATGTGGGTCGCGGGCGCTGCGATCCTGCTCCTAGTGGTCGGCTGGGTGGCCTACAGCCTGTGGAGCTGGTGGCACTCGCGCGAGCGCACCGTCACCGACCTGCAGAGCATCTCCGACGCCCGGCGCTCGCGCTACTACGAGTTCATCGACCAGATCGCCCAGCGCAACGCCAGCGGCGAACTCGACGAGCGCGGCACCCACCTGGCCATCGCCGGCCTCATGCGCGCCCTCGGCACCGAGCGCTCCGGACGCGACCTCGAGGTCGCCACGGTCGCCGAGATCCGCGCACTGGTGCCCACATGGCCCCAGCTGGCGGAAGTCCTCGAGGCGTGCGAGGAGCCCAGCTTCGTCGGCGACGAGCAGGAGGGGGCCGACCAGGGCCGCGGCGAGCGCCCTGACAACCCCTTCCTGGCCGCCGGTTGGGACATGGCGCCCCCGCCCCGCCGCCCCTCGGTGGACGGCATCCTGTCCCTCGCCTCGCAGGCGGTGGGCGCATGAGGTTCACATGGCTCGTCTTCGTCGTCATCGGCGTCGTCCTGGCCGCCACCGTCATCGGCTGGTGGCTGGCCCGCGACGCGGGCAAGCGCGCCGACAAGAAGGGGTGGGTGGCCAACACCGGCTACCTGAGGTCCCTCCCGAAGTACCAGGCGCTCGTGAGGCGGACCCGCCTCGTCTTCGCCTCCGTCGTGGTCTGCTTCTTCCTCACGGTCGTCGCCGTCGCCATCAGCGCCGGGGCCCCGGTGGACCGCCAGGTCAAGCACGACAAGCTCTCCACCCGCGACATAGTCCTGTGCCTGGACGCATCCGGGTCGATGATCCCCTACGACGGCAAGATCGGCGAGGCGTTCCGCCAGATCGTCCAGCACTTCTCCGGGGAGCGCATCTCCCTGCAGCTCTGGGACGCCCGCTCCATCACGAAGTTCCCCCTCACCGACGACTACACGCTGGCCGACGACGTGCTCAAGGAGATGAGCGAGATCATGGAGAACGGCTTCCAGGGCAAGAGCGCCTCCGGAGTGTACGTCTCCAACGAGCTGCTGGAGTACCTGGAGGACACCTTCGACTCCCAGGGGGGCAGCTCCTCCCTGGCCGGCGACGGACTGGCCTCCTGCGTGCTCGGCTTCGACCACTACGACCAGGAGCGCTCGCGGATGATCCTGCTGGCCACCGACAACGAGATCCTCGGGGACCAGATCTACACCTTGAAGGACGCGATCGATTTCGCCAAGCGCCAGAACGTCGTCGTCACCGCGCTGTACCCCTCGGACGGGTCCACGTTCCTGTCCAGCGAGGGACGGGAGCTGGAGACGCTGGTCAAGGAGACGGGGGGCGAGTTCTACGACGCCTCCAACCCCGCCAGCGTGCAGGGCGTCATCGCGGCGATCGAGGAGCAGCAGAAGGTCGACCTCGAGGGCTCGGGGGAGATGCTGGAGACCGACAAGCCCGCCTCCGCGCTCGCGTGGACGGTCCTGGGCATGTTCGCGCTCTTCGGCATGATCGCCCTGGGGAGGGTGTGACATGGTATTCCGGCCAATCGCCCACATCGCTGTCATCATCGCGATCCTCGTCATCGGCACCGCCATGGTGTTCCTCATGTGGAAGCGCTCGGCGCGCCCCCACTTGAACGACGCCGTGCGCCGTGCCCTGGCCGTGGTCGTCGTGGCGCTCATCTGCGCGGGCCCCTCCGTGGAAGGCGAAGCGACCCAGGTCAGTTCCTCCGTCGAGGTCTACATGGTCATCGACCGCACCGGCTCCATGGTGGCCGAGGACTGGGACGGCAAGAAGCCCCGGATCGACGGGGTCCGCCAGGACGTCGCGACCATCCTCGAGAAGATGGCCGGCTCGCGCTTCTCCATCATCAGCTGGGACTCCGGCGTGCGCACCGAACTGCCGCTGACGACGGACTCCACGGCGGTGACCTCGTACATGGCCACCTTCGTCCAGGAGCTCTCCGAATCCTCGCAGGGCTCCTCCCCGGACCGGCCCGCCTCGCACCTGGCGACGATGCTGGAGAAGAACAAGCAGAAGCACCCCCAGAACCTCCGCACCCTCTTCGTCTTCACCGACGGGGAGACCTCCAACCAGGACCACTGGTCGGCCAACAGCCCCGGTGAGGAGAGCGACTGGGACCAGGTCAAGCCCTACATCGACGGCGGCCTCGTCATCGGCTACGGCTCCAAGGAGGGGGGGCCCATGAAGGTCCGGCGCATCGGCGGCGACCCCACCACGGACGCCCAATCGGGCTCGGACGGCGACTCCGGACAGGACGAGTACATCCACGACCGCTCGCAGGCCGGCGACCCCGTGGCGATCTCGAAGATCGACGAGGACAAGCTCCAGGCGATCGCCTCGCGCCTCGGGGTCGACTACATCCACTCGCCGAGCACCGCGGACATCGAGGGCAAGTGCTCCTCGCTCATGGACGGCGCCTCCGACGTGGCCGAGACCCGGAACCTGCTCTCCACGTACCGGTACGTCGTATGGCCGCTGGCCCTCGTCCTGGGGGCCCTCATGGCGTGGGAGGGCGCCGCACTGGCCATACGCGCGCGCTCTTTGAGGAGGTCCCATGCCATCTGACGGCCAGTTCCCCCCCGTCGGCCCACCGTCCGCCGACCCCGATGACGTGCTCGTCCCCTTCGGCGCGCCCGAGGCGGACACGGGCGGCTCCTCGCCGAAGGCGAAGGCCGCGCACGGGCCTGCCGCCAAGCCCCGCAGGTCCCGCAAGGCGCTGCGCCCGCTGCTGTGGTCCCTCCCCTTCGTGCTGATCGGCCTCGCCGCGTCCACGTACCTCATCGGCCTCACCCTGTGGTCCCGCGCCTCGCTGGGGCACTGGACCGACTCCGACTACGCGAGCGCCCAGGCCGGCTACGAGGGGCAGAAGACCCTCACGAAGAGCGGGGTCGAGCCCTGGGTGGCCAACTACAACCTCGGGACCACGATGCTGCGCGAGGGCGACACCGATGGCGGCATCGGCCTGCTGCGCACGGCGAAGGAGCAGGTCCCCACCGCCACGGAGGTCGAGCCCGGCCGCATCGAGACCTACTCCTACGAGTGCCAGGTGCGCATCAACCTGGCCCTGGGCATCGAGATCCAGGGCGACGCGAAAGCCGCGTCGGCCGACTGGTCCGGGGCCGCCACCGCGTACTCCGAGGCCAAGGACATCATCTCCCCGTGCCAGTCCCCCTCCTCCAGCCAGGACCAGTCCGGCGACGGCGAGGGCCAGTCCGACCAGCAGAGCGGCGGACAGGGCGGTGGCGGCGGCCAGTCCGACCAGCAGAGCGGCGGACAGGGCGGTGGCGGCGGCCAGCAGGACCCCGGGGAGCAGGCGGACGACTCCACGGACCGCCTCGGCGACAAGGAGCAGCAGGCCAAGGACAAGCAGGGCGAGGGCGGCCAGGACCAGCAGGACCAGGGCGGCCAGGGCCAGGACCAGCAGGACCAGGGCGACCAGGGCCAGGACCAGAAGGACAAGCAGAACAAGGGCGGCCAGGGCAAGAGCAAGAACGAGGACGAGGGGTACGACAACGAGAACTCCTCGGACCGCCAGAAGCGCCAGGACCTGCAGAAAAAGAACCGCGGCAACGAGAAGGACCGGCAGGACCGCTCCGACTCCAAGCGCTCCGGCAACCCGAACGGGGCGTGGTGAGCGCGCGGCGGCGGGGACTGTGACGTGCGACCAGGAACGGGATGGCGCCGCCGCCCCGCCCGCCACGGCCGCTAGAGTGGGACTGTGAAGATCCTCCTCGTCGGCAACGGCGGGCGCGAGCACGCGATCGCCCGCGCGCTCGCGCGCACATCCACCACCGACCACCCCGTCGAACTCGTCGTCCAAGCGGGCAACCCCGGCCTCGAGCGACTGGGCGACTCGCGCACCCTCGACCCCCTGGACCCAGACGACGTGCTGCGCCGCGCCCTGGGCGAGCAGGTGGATCTGGTCGTCGTCGGACCCGAGGCCCCGCTGGTCGCCGGGATCGCCGACGCCGTCCTGGAACGGGGCGTCCCCGTCTTCGGCCCGACCCGCGCAGCCGCACGGCTCGAGGCCTCCAAATCCTTCGCGAAACAGGTCATGGCGGCCGCCGGCGTCGCCACCGCCGCATCCCGCACCTGCCGCACCATCGACGAGGCCGGGGCCGCCCTGGACGCCATGGGGAGCCCCTACGTGGTCAAGGACGACGCCCTGGCCGCCGGCAAGGGCGTCGTCGTCACCGGGTCGCGGGACGAGGCGCTCGCGCACGCCGCGGCCTGCCTGGCCCGCCAAGGGGGCGCCGTCGTCATCGAGGAGTACCTCGACGGGCCCGAGGTCTCCCTCTTCTGCCTCAGTGACGGGGCCACCGCCCTCCCCCTGGTGCCCGCGCAGGACTTCAAACGCGCCGGAGACGGGGGCACCGGACCCAACACCGGCGGCATGGGCGCCTACAGCCCCCTGCCATGGCTGCCCTCCGGCGCCGTGGACCAGATCGTCCACGACATCGCCCAGCCCGTCATCGACGAGATGGCCCGCCGGGGCACCCCCTTCGTCGGCCTGCTCTACTGCGGGCTCGCGATGACCTCGAAGGGCATCCGCGTCGTCGAGTTCAACGTCCGCTTCGGGGACCCCGAGACCCAGGTCGTCCTCGAGCGCCTAGACTCCCCGCTGGCGCCGCTGCTCCACGCCGCGGCGACCGGCTCCCTGGCCGGCGCCGCACCGCCCGTGTGGTCCCCCGACGCGGCCGTCACCGTCGTCATGGCCTCCGGCGGCTACCCCGGACCCGCGGACACCGGGCACGCCATCACGGGCATCGACGCCGCCGAACGGCTCGACGGCGTCCACGTCATCCACGCGGGCACCTCCGAGGAG
>ERZ773050.1391-NODE-1391-length-13468-cov-8.407962_pt1 | contig 13468 bp, 8 predicted proteins | sample MGYA00580632_ERZ773050 | MGnify/ENA primary metagenome ERZ773050 (study PRJEB29015, sample SAMEA2738123) | human oral metagenome | biome: human oral; feature: human-associated habitat; material: saliva | place: China | collected 2166 ... | reverse complement strand
CAGGAGGTAGGATTTTATCAATCCAGGCGTTTCCAGCAAACTTAACAATCATGGCTACGATAAAGTAGACCAAACCGCCTGTGATAGCTCCTTGGGCTACCGCTCCAATACCATCTGTTTTCATCAATAATTGCATGGCTGCTATATAAGCAAAGCTGGATCCCATATAGGCTGGTATCTTATACTTGGTAACTGTGAGGTGTGCTAGGGTTCCTAGGCCACTTGAAAATAAGGCAACTGCTGGATCAATCCCTACTAAGATTGGGACTAGAACAGTCGCGCCAAACATGGCAAACAGATGCTGGAAGGATAAGCCTAAAAGTAAACCTGGCTTTGGCATATCGTGGACATCATATTTTACATCTTGATTCATATAGATTATTATTCCCCCTTTATCAAAATACGATCCTGACCATCAGTTTCGGTCATTTCTACAATGATTTCTTCTGTTCTACTAGTTGGAATATTTTTTCCAATATAGTCAGTTCTAATTGGTAATTCCCGATGGCCTCGGTCAACCAAGACTGCTAGGCTAACACGCGAAGGTCTACCGTGGCTTACGAGATTGTCAATGGCCGCCCGAATGGTACGACCTGTGTAGAGAACATCGTCGATCAGAATCACCTGACGGTCAGTAATATCTACAGGAATTAAAGTTGTATCTTCTTCCTGACTCTTTTTGTCATCTCTAAAAGGTTTTGTATCAATTTCAGCTACTGGAAGGTCAATTTGTTCCAATTGTGCTAAACGTTTTTGAATACGATGAGCCAAGTGAACTCCCCGAGTTTTAATTCCTGCTAAGACGACTTGGTTCAATTCTTTGTTACGTTCGATGATTTCATAAGTAATCCGTGTGATTGCACGGTTCATAGTAATATCATCAACAACTTCTTTTGTTTTCATGAATACCCCCTAAACCAATAAAAAAGTCTCCTTTTTCAAGGAGACTTGAGAATGTATAACTAAGCGAGCCATACTGCAAACAGTATAGACTTACCCTTCTACTTTATCGAGCTCCTTGCCTGCCTCACGGGACAGGTTTAAAGGAATATTTTATTGTCCTTACTATATCACAAAGCCTAGTTCAAAGCAAGTAAAAACATTCAATACGCGACCTTATAAAGAACTAAAATCGTACAATTGTGGATAGTGTTCGCATTCTGGATTTTTTGGATGACAGATGGCACGGCCAAAGTAAATCATAGCCTGATGGGCTGCCAACCATTCTTCCGGTGGTAAGACATCCATGACACGTTTTTCAACTTCAAGTGGCGTAGCTGATTTTTTAACAATATCATGGTGTTTGCAGATACGTTCTACGTGAGTATCAACTGCAAAAGCTGGAATACCGAAACCTACACTCAAAACTACGTTAGCTGTTTTACGGCCAACTCCTGCCAAACTCTCTAATTCTTCCCTAGTCTGAGGGACTTGGCCATCAAAATCGTCTAGTAACTGCTGGGCACATTTTTTAAGAAACTTAGCCTTATTGCGATAGAGACCTAGACGAGAAATATGTTTAGCAATTTCACTCTCACTGGCATCTGCCATAGCTTGTGGGGTTGGAAAGGCTGCAAAAAGGCCGGGTGTAGCCTTGTTAACTGCCGCATCTGTCGTCTGAGCAGACAGCATAACAGCAACCAGAAGTTCAAAATGATTACGAAAATCTAGACTTGGTTTTGCATCTGGAAAAAGAGCAATGATTTCCTCAATGACATGACGGGCACGTTTCTTGGATAAAACCATCTACTCATCTCCATCAAACAGTCCTTGTAAACCTGCAAAAGGACTGTTTTCTTCTTTTTTGACTGCTTGTTGGGCTTGATATTCTTCCTCAGACATGATTTGCCAGTCATTTCCGGAAACAAATCCCTGGCCAGCTTCTTCTTCAGCTGTTAAGACTTTGATTGGAATATTGAGCAAGATATTATCAGATACGCTCTCAGAAAGGTCGATTTCACCATTTTCAATCGGTAATACTAAATCACCATCTAGAACTTCTTGGTCCAATTGATTGGTAGCACCTTCCATAAAGACTTCCGTCACTGGATATGATTCTTTCAATTCTACCGGTTCCATGCTACGACTAGAAGCTAGAACGATTGTATAAGATAACTGATAATCTAGGAAAAACATAAGGTCTTCATACTGGACTTTCCCTACTGCAACAATATTTTTTACATCTAAAATTTCTTGATTACGTTTACGTAAGTCAGCTGCCAAATCTAAATTTTGCTCAAAATGCAAGCCTTCAGGCAACTTACGAATTTCTTGAATATTTAATTTCATACTTCCTCCATAAAGATTTACTCACTTGATTATACCATGAAAAGCGGTCAAGTAAGGCCTCTAAACTTTTAAAAGATCTTTCTGTGTTCTTGATATATTTATTATGATAATTTTATTTTTTGTGCTATACTATAGGCATCAATAGATGAGCAAAGGAGGACGCTCATATGGAAGACAAAGCTCTTTTAACAGAAGCCTATCAACTCGTTTCAGAATTAAACCAAACAATACAAAGTTGTAAACAGGGCTTGCCTGATGACCTACGCTTACAACAAAATATAGACGAAATTCTCAGAGCACTCAAAAAAGCTGAGAAAGTAGACAACGCCATCTTAATTGAACTGGAAACCTTTTACCAACGTACTAGTCTTTTGATTGGACTTGGTAGCCTAAAACTAAACGACCAGGCTCGCACAGCTTGGCGCAACTATGATAAGTTCCATTACGATCACGTTAAACATACGCTGACACTTTATGGACCTGTTTTTGGTCTTTAAAAATAGAGGATTTTCTGTCTAAATCTTGACAAATTTTCTCAAAAAGAGTATGATGATTGCAACAATACTCGGAGGTAAGGGAGACATGAACAACTAAGTCTATCAAATAAAGAACCTTTATTTAGTAGATCTTGTTTCTGTCTCTTTTTGTGCGCTCTTTTTTCTGCTGGGTTCTCAGCCCTTTTAAAAGAGTTTTTTTTGACATAGGCAATTGGCTCTACTAGGTAAAGTAGAGCTTTTGTTATGCACTATGGACATTCTAGAAAGGGCAACAATATGATAAAAATCAACCATCTGACCATTACACAAAACAAAGATTTAAGAGGCCTTATTTCCGATTTAAATATGACTATCCAAGACGGAGAAAAAGTCGCTATTATTGGAGAAGAAGGAAATGGAAAATCAACCTTACTTAAAACTTTAATGGGAGAAAAATTAGCTGATTTCTCTATCAAGGGAGACATTCAGTCTGACCTTCAATCACTAGCCTACATCCCCCAACATCTCCCTGAAGAACTGAAGAAAAAATCTTTACAGGACTACTTCTTTTTAGAGTCTACAGATTTGGACTACAGCATTCTCTATCGTTTGGCTGAGGATCTGCATTTTGATAGCGATCGTTTTTCTAGTGACCAAGAGATTGGCAGTCTATCTGGGGGCGAAGCTTTGAAAATTCAGCTCATCCATGAGTTAGCCAAACCCTTTGAGATTCTATTTTTAGATGAACCTTCAAATGACCTAGACCTTGAGACGGTTGATTGGCTAAAAGGTCAGATTCGAAAGATTAGGCAAACTGTTATTTTCATTTCCCATGATGAAGACTTTCTTTCTCAAACGGCAGATACTATTGTCCACTTGCGACTAGTCAAGCACCGAAAAGAAGCAGAAACTCTAGTCGAGCATTTAGACTATGATCGCTATAGTGAGCAGAGAAAGGCTAGTTTTGCAAGACAAAGTCAGCAAGCTGCTAACGACCAGAGAGCCTATGACAAAACCATGGAAAAGCATCGTCGCGTCAAGCAAAATGTAGAAACTGCACTTCGAGCTACCAAAGACAGTACTGCCGGTCGCCTATTGGCTAAAAAGATGAAAAATGTTCTCTCTCAAGAAAAACGCATTGAAAAGACAGCTCAGTCCATGACCCAAAAACCACTTAAAGAAGAACACATTCAACTTTTCTTCTCAGATATACAGCCATTGCCGGCTTCTAAAGTCTTAATCCAACTGGAAAAAGAAAATTTGTCCACTGGCGAGCGAGTTTTGACCCAAGAACTACAACTAACTGTCCGTGGCCAAGAAAAAATTGGTATTATCGGCCCAAATGGTATTGGGAAATCAACTCTGTTAGCCAAGTTACAGCAACTTCTTAATGATAAAAGAGAGATTTCGCTTGGTTTTATGCCACAAGATTACCATAAAAAACTGCAATTGGATTTATCACCAATAGCCTATCTCAGCAAAACCGGGGAAAAAGAGGAACTGCAGAAAATCCAATCTCACTTAGCCAGTCTCAATTTCAGTTATCCAGAAATGCAGCATCAAATTCGCTCCTTATCTGGCGGACAACAGGGAAAACTCCTGCTTTTGGATTTAGTCTTGTGCAAACCAAATTTTCTCCTGCTGGATGAACCTACACGAAACTTTTCTCCCACTTCTCAACCCCAAATCAGAAAACTCTTTGCAACCTATCCAGGCGGTATCATCACTGTTTCGCATGACCGTCGTTTCTTAAAAGAGGTCTGTTCAAGCATCTACCGCCTGACAGAACATGGTTTGGAGGTAGTTAATTTAGAAGATTCATACTCATGAGGATAATTCTTTTCTTTGGAGCGCTATTTAAACATTATAATCAGTGAATAAATCTTATATCCACATTCAAGTCAATAATTTCTTGTAATCAACTCTAAATAGACGGATAAAAACTACTTCTAACTATCAAAAAACGAGCACCTCCTCAGTTGGAAATGCTCGTTTTCTTATCTTGCCATGGTTTATAATTACAATGAGAAATAGGAGACAGCCTTGAATGGGAAAATCTCCTAAATCTACGACCACAAACTTTTTTATCTACTAACTTTTTATTCTGCTGGTTTTTCTTAATTTCCAGTACTTGTTGTAGATTCTGTTATTTCCTTTTCTGAAGCTGATTCAGCAGGTTTAGAATCTGTTGTGTTGCTTGGTTTGTTTTCGTCGCTTGCAGTTTCACTGTTAGATTCTGCAGTTGCTGATGTTTCCGTTTCGGTACTGGTCTTCTCACCATTTGACTCAGCATTTGTTGCTGGCGTTGCTTCTTCACTTGCGCTAGCTTTTGACTTGATTTCTTGATTCAAGACTAGGATAGCTTTTGTCAATTCAAGTAAAGCAGCTTTATCTTTACTCTTAGCAGAAAGTTGATCTAGTAATGCATCCACCTTATCAAAGTCTTCATCAGAACCCTTATTGTTTTCTAAATATGCGTGAAGCGACATGAGAATATCGTAGAGTTTTTGATAAAGTACAAGTGTCTGAGGATCTTGCTCAGCATTTTCCTTTTCTTGTTGAAGGGCGCTAGCGATACGAGTCAAGACATCTTTTACCTGACTGTTTACTTCATCCAAGTCTGCATCAGCCTTGTTTGTAGCAGCTTTGAGATTTTCTACTTCTTCTGCCAAGGATTGTCTGATTCCTTCTTCTTGGATTTGTTCCAAGAGTTGATTTGCCTTGCTCAAGAGGCTTTCTACTTCTTCCTTGCTAACATGATTGACATGTTCTTCAGGCATAAAGTCTCCGTACAATTCTTTCAAGAAGCCATAAATAGCTGTCTTGGCAGTTTGGTTATCAACTTTTTCAGTATCTAGAACTGTCTGAGTCGATTTAGCAGTAGTTGGTTGAGCTTTCAAAGCTTCTTCCACTTCTTGTTTTGCCTGATAGATGCTTGGGAATAATTTGTTCAATTCTGCTGCCTTAAGGAAGGATTGAGATTGATACAAGGTCCAAGTCAACTGAGCTACTTTGTTTCGAAGTTCATCACTCAAACGACCGTCATTTACGTGTTCGTAGAAATACTTGATGTATTCCACTGTTGTAACACCTGTTCGATCATTAAAGTCTTGCAAGGCTTGAAGTTGTGATTCAACCGCTGCTAAAGCAGCCTCATCTTTAGCCAACTTAGCTTCTTGGAGTCGAACGAGAAGGTCTTTCTTAGGAAGTCCATAAGAGTCTGTATCCAGTGTATTGATTTTATCAATCAAGGCCTGATATTTCTTATCTAGAGTGCTTGTTTCAACAGGTTTAACACTTTCATCAATATGGATATATTGCTTATCAAAGAGATCCAGTGTCGCAAGATAACCTGCTGTAGAGTTAGTTGCCAGTTTCTTCATGTTTTCAGTAAACTGACCTAAGGCTAACTCAATCTGTCTTTGTTCGATAGGCTTGTCTTTGTAGATACTTCTGCTATCAGCTAGAAGTTGATCCACTTTTTCCAAGACTGCCTTCTCATCAAAAGCTCCAGGTTGATAATTGGATTGTAGGGCTGGAATCTTGTTTTTCAAAGCTACTTCATAGCCCTTAGTTTGAACCTTGATGTAGTGATTGTGGTCGCCATGAGGAATCACAAAACTACCATTTTCTACCTGTAAGCTATAAGGAGACACACCATCTCGCAAAGCAGTGGTATAGAGTTCATTTAGGAAATCAAGTTCTGGATTGCCAGTTTGTAGCGGAAGACGAACATGTTCCTTACGAACAGCATATGGGTGGATATGAGTTGGATCGTAGGCTTGGTCTGGATTTCCAAAGACAAAGAATCCGTTTGAAATTCTAATAGCTTCAAGTGGAACACCATAGGTCTTAGAAATATAAGCAATCTTTTCTTCATCGCTAGCATCTCTTGAGAAAGACTCTACCGTTTTAGCAAGAGGTTTTACAGGCTCTGCATCATGATGTGTTTTCAAATGATCCTGAGCTGCCTTAATTTGCTCTGCTGTCAAATCCTTCTTGAAGAAGTAATGATTGTGGTCACCATGACTCATGACAAAGCCTTGTTCATCCTCACTGATGACACGATTAGCATCAAAACCGTGATCATGGTCTTCATCATGATGGTGTCCATGATGATCTTCATCGTGATCGTCATCATGAGCTGGATTTGGTGTTGCTGTATTTGCCCCTTTCAAGTGGTCTTGCGCTGCCTTGATTTGATCAGCAGTCAAATCCTTCTTGAAGAAGTAATGATTGTGGTCTCCATGACTCATGATAAATCCTGCTTCATCTTCAGCAATAATACGATTGGCATCAAAGCCGTGTCCACCTTCTTCATGTTCCTCATGTGAAACACCAGGATTGACTGGAAGAGATGGCGAAGGTGTTGTTAGACCATTATTTGGAAGAGTCGGTTGACCAATTTGATTCGACTTAGGAATGTAATGGAAATGATCACCATGTCTTACAATATAAGCTGTAGCAGTTTCTTCGACAATATCTTTAGGATTAAAGATATAACCATCAGATGTTGAAGGAATTTCCTTATTTAACGTTGAAGAAGCATTATTCAATATAGATGGATTACTTGGAAGACTTCCTAGACTAGACGCTACTTCATTAGGTTTTTCATTTGTAGAAATCGTAGAACCAGTACCACCGATAGGCACCATTCTAGCAATCTTTTCTTCTAAAGGAGAGAGCTTGCTGTAAGGAATAAAGTGATAATGGTCGCCATGCGGAATCGCAACTCCATTTGGTGTACGACTGATAATCTTAGCAGGGTCAAAGACCAGACCATCTGATTCACTGTAACGTTTGTCGCTAGGTGAATCGTAGAGTTCTTTCAATAAACTTTGGAGATTTTCAACTTTGCTTTCTGGCTTGCTAGTTGAGCCTTGTGCCACAGATTGCGTGTTATTGTCACTAACTGCTGAAGAATAGCTTAGCTGACTTGGTTGCGTATTTTTGCCAGCTAAATGAGCTTTAGCGGCTGCTAATTCACTAGCAGACAAATCACTTTTTGGAATGTAGTGATAGTGTCCTCCGTGAGGAACGATATAAGCATCACCAGTATCTTCGATAATATCAGCTGGATTAAAGACATAACCATCATCTGTCGTATAGCGTCCCTGAGACCTTGCTACAGCAACATCAGAGCTGACCTTCTCATTATCTTTGACGTGTTCTTGTTTTTGACGATTGATTTCATCCTTAGTTCGAACATTATCAGCATGAGCTACATCTTTCAGGTAGACATAATATTTTCCATCGACCTTGATGATATAACCACCCTTGACCTCATTGACAATATCTCCATCCTTAAGTTTGTAGTTTGGATCCTTCATCAAGAGTTCTTCACTAAAGAGGGCATCATAAGGAACTTTCCCATTATAGTAATGATAGTGGTCACCGTGTGACGTCACATAGCCCTGATCTGTAATTTTGATGACAATTTGCTCAGCCTGAATTCCTTCTTTCTGGCTAACCTGATCTGGTGTCAGGTTTTCAGTTTTCTGACTTGACTGGCTACCATCCACATAAGAGACACGATTATTGTCCTTATTTTCCTGCGAGCGATGCTGGTTCAGTGCATAGGCGCAAAGACTCAAGGATACGATAACAGCTGATCCAGCTGCTATATACTTTTTACTGAATTTCATAAATCCCTCATTTCAATAAATGATGAAGCTTTTCTTAACTTCTTTTTCTCGGTTAAACAGTTTTTCTAAACCGGTTATTTAACCAATTAATTAACCAGTAAATAGTTTACCTTTTTTAAGTTTATCTGTCAAGATTTTTATATCATTTTAAAAAATAAAAGCCAGTATTGCTACTGACTCTTACATCATTTTGATTTATAGTATAAAGTTTATACTGCTGGTTTCGTCGTAACTGACTCACTACCTTTTAACAAAGCAAGCAATTTTTCTGCTTCTGCCATGATACCATTATTATCCATGGTTTGGAGACTCAAATTATTTCGTAAACCAGCTAGGGTTTCTGTCGCATTGCCTTTCAGACTAGCATCTGTTACTTTAGCAAGTAAAACTTCTGCTTCTTTAAGCTTGGCTTCTACTTTTTCAGTCTCTACTTGAGGGACTTCTGGCTCAGCAGGTGTTTCCTCTACTGGCTCTTCATCTGCTTTGAAGTTCTTATTTGGATCTTCACTGTGGTCTTTCTTACCTAAGACATGCTCGCTGGCATTGCCCCATCCATCATTAGAATGTGGACGTTCATCAGGATGTTCAACATAGTACTTAATCGTCGCAAATAAGTCTTCCAGAGTATAACCATTTGGAGCTTTGTATGAGTGATCATCAAACCAAGCAAATTTAATGTTATGGTAATGATCCTTATGAGGAATGATTAAATTACCATTTTTAACTTCTACTGTATGCTCGACCATGTATGGAAGTCGAACGAGTGGAATTCGTTTCTCACCTTTCACACGATTGTAAATAGCCGCTGCACTATCTCCAGTTGGATTTGCTTGAGCATCTGCGTCTGCGGACGGAGGTAGAATTCTTTTTTCTTTAGTATAAGATTGAGCCGCAGCTTTTTCCTTATCAGAAAGGCTGTCTTTTCCAATCCAGTGACTATGGCCCATATGAGGCGTTACATAGGCATCCCCCTCATCACTGATAATATCATGTTCGTCAAAAATGTAACCATCTGACGTTGTATACTTATCAGCTAATTGAGCAATACGAACTTCGTTTTCGGTATATTCAATTTGAGAATTTGGTTTTCCAAGTCGCTCAGGATGGGTAATTGGTGCTAGGAATGCCAATAAATCATCTACCAATTTTCCTTTATTAGAAGATTCATCATTCAAGCGTTCTGCTAATTTGTCTAAGGCTTGGAAATCAGAAGTACGACCCTTATTTTCAGACAAGGCTTTATGAGCCTCGACCAATAAATTATATGCTTTATCATAAAATTCTTGGTCACGAGGTGGTACATTTTCTTTCTTCGCAACTAGGGCATGCGTCTCTTGAGTTTTCTTAGACAAGAGATTTTCAATAGCATCAATCTTATCCTTGGCCAAATCTTTAGCAAGAACATAACGACTGACTCCCTTATCCTCGAAAACATAACCGTCGCCAACTTTTCTAACAACCTGGTTGACATCAAATTCTGTCGGTTTATTTTCCACTGGTGCTAGAGGTTTGGTAGGAGGGGCTGGCTTCAGAGGAGTAACACTTGGCAAGACACTGCCATTTTGTCCCTTAACAGCTATCATACGAGCCAATTTTTCTTCAAGCGGTGACATTTGTGAATAAGGAATAAAGTGATAATGGTCTCCGTGAGGTACTGCTACACCATTTGCAGTACGTTTGATGATTTGGGCCGGATCAAAGACTAATCCATCCGATTCTACATGTCTCTCTGACAAAGGTTTGGCATACAATTCACTTAAAAGTGTTGAAATGTCTTCCCCTTGATTTTGATGATATGTTGGGGTGACAGTCAGGTTTGGAGTCTCTGTCAAACTTGGTTGGGCTGGTTTAGTATTATCACTACTTGGTTTACTTGAGCTTGTAGAAGAATGAGAACCCTGTTTACCATTCCAATAAGCTTGGGCGGCAGCTAATTCTCCTGCTGACAAATCACTCTTAGGTATATAGTGGAAATGATTGCCGTGCGGTACAACAAAAGCGTCACCTGTATCTTCAATCACATCTGTCGGACTAAAGACATACCCATCATCCGTTGTATAGGCTCCTCCAGTTCCTCGATTCGGTGCCGGCGTATTGAGATTAAAGTTTGGTTTAATGGTTGAACTTAGTTTCTCAGAACTGCTTGGTTTCGGATTGTCAGAATGACTTTGAACTGGCTGACCTCCAATTGGTAGATTTCGAGCCAATTTTTCTTCCAAAGCAGACATTTGCGAATAAGGAATGAAATGGAAATGATCCCCGTGAGGCACTGCCACACCATTTGCAGTACGTTTTGTAATCTGTGCTGGGTCAAATACTAATCCATCAGACTCCACATGACGTTGGCTAAGTGGCAAAGCGTACAATTCTTGAAGGAGACTAGCTAAATCCTCATTTGAGCTCTCCGGAGCTTTGGCAGAATCTTGAGGAGTTTCAGATTGACTCATTCTTAGACTAGATCTTGTTTCAGCTATGCTTGAACGATATTCAACCGTACTTAATTGGCCACCTTTCCCAGATAAGAAGGCTTGGGCAGCAGCTAATTCACTAGCAGACAAATCACTCTTAGGAATATAGTGGAAGTGATTGCCATGAGGAACGATATAGGCATCACCCGTGTCCTCAATGATATCAGATGCATTAAAGATATAACCATCATCCGTTGTATAACGTCCTTGGGCTCTGGCTGCAGCAACAGCATTATCTGTACTTGAATTATGATTATGACTGTGTTCCTGCTTCTGACGTTTAATCTCTTCTTTTGTCCGAATATTGTCCGCATGAGCCGCATCCTTAAGGTAAACATAGTATTTCCCGTCTACCTTAATCACATAGCCACCCTTGATTTCATTGACAATGTCTGAATCCTTCAACTGATAATTCGGATCTTTCATCAGCAGTTCTTCACTGATGATGGCATCATAAGGAACCTTGCCATTATAGTAATGATAATGGTCTCCATGAGAGGTCACATAACCTTGATCCGTAATCTTGATAACAATTTGTTCGGCGTTGATTCCCTCTCTCTTACTGACTTCATCTGGTGTCAAATTTTCTGCCTTTTGACCAGCCTGATCACCATCTATATAAGCAACTCGATTCGAATCTTTCTTAACTTGACCAGCCTGATACCGTCCAAGCTCATAGGAACAAACACTTAGGGCAAGAACTGCCACTGAACCCGCTACATATTTTTTATTGATTTTCATTCTTTCCTCACTTTAATTCTTCTGCTAGAACACTCATATTTTCTTCCAGGTTTTCTAAATAAGTCTTGTCATTTTGTGGGTCTGCCTCTAAAGGATTCAGAGTTTTAAGACCCACACCTGTTGATTTGACAAGAGTTTCAGCTACTTTTGAAGAAGCATTACTTTCTGTAAAAATCGTTTTAACCTTATAGGTTTTAACAAATTCCTGAATTTCTGTTAGTTGTCTTGGACTTGGTTCTTGTTCAGGAGAGATACCTGCAATACCAAGTTGATTAAGTCCAAATCTCTTCGCTAGATAAGAAAAGGCTGTATGTTGTGTTACAAATGTTTTCTGACTCGCTTTTTCAAATTTAGGCTGGAATTTCTTAGTCAATTCTTGAGCTTTTTTGATAAAGGCTTGCGCATTTTTCTGGTAAGTTTCTTTATGCTCACTATCCACCTCTGAAAGTTTATCAGCGATAATCTGAGCTTCTTCGCCAGCTTTTTCAGGATCTAGCCAAGTGTGAGGGTCATAAAGCGTTTTTTCATCAACTCCATCACCTGCTTCCACATCTTCTAGACCAGGGACACGATCCAATGTCATTCCTTCAGAAGCCTCTAAAACCTTAACTTTGGATTTTTTTAGATTGGGATCCAGACTTCCTGCCCAAGATTCGAGCGTATGCGAATGGTAAACAAAGACATCTGCATCATAGATGGCTGCAATATCATTTGCCGAAGGTTCGAAGGAGTGAATTCCGCTACTTGACTGAATCATTCGAACATCATTCAAGTCACCAGATACTTCCTTGACCATGGCATAGATAGGATAAAAACTGGTCACAATTTTCATCCCTTTACCTGACTGGCTTTCCTTTTGGCCACAAGCAGCTAATACCAGAGCCAATACACTGGTCATCAAAACTAAAATCGTCCTCTTTTTCACTATAACTCCTTAACTAGTGTTTAACCATTTAATTAACTAGTAAATAGTTTATCTTTATTTAGAAAATATGTCAAGAATTTTTACACAATTTCATAAAAAAGAGAACAGAATCCATATTCTGCTCCCTTTTTATCTTCTATAATAGTTGTATAGTTACTTACTCTCCTTTAACAAGACTAATAGCTTTTCAGCTTCTGCCATAATAGTATTGTTGTCCTGAGAACCAAATAACAGGTTATTTTTTAATCCTGTGAGAGTTTCGTTGGCATTGGACTTAAGAATTGGATCCTTAATCTTTTTAAGTAGCTCTTGCGCCTCTCTCAGTTTTTCTTCAACCTTTTCAGTTTCAACCTGATGTTCCTCTGGTTCCGATGGTGATTCTTCTTCTGATTCCTCTGGTTCTTTTGGTTTTGGAGATTCTGCTTTCTCATTTTTCGGTTTTTCTTCGCGAGGTTTTTCCTCCTCAATTTTTTCTGTCTGAGTTTTCTCCTCTGTTGGTTTCTCTGTTTGATTGTTAGTAGCTTGACTATTGTGGTTTCTTTGAACATGGTCGCTCGCATTGCCCCAACCACTATCTGAATGCGGACGTTCGTTTGGATGTTCGACATAATACTTCACAGTTTCAAATAGCTCTTCTAAACTATACCCCTTAGGTGCCTCATAAAGTCCTTCGTCAAACCACTCAAATTTGATGTTATGGTAATGGTCATAATGAGGTATAATCAAACTTCCATTTTTAACTTCCACAGTATGTTGGAGATTGTAAGGCATACGGTCAAGTGGTACCTTCTTAGCTGCTTTTACTCGATTGTAAATCGCTTCTGCTCCCTTAGCCTCAGTATTTCCTGAACTTTGATGATTTGTTGAAGGAGGCGTCAAACCTTTCTCTTTAGCATAAGCTTGACCTGCTGCTCTTTCGGCTTC
>ERZ773050.1384-NODE-1384-length-13493-cov-4.897306_pt1 | contig 13493 bp, 13 predicted proteins | sample MGYA00580632_ERZ773050 | MGnify/ENA primary metagenome ERZ773050 (study PRJEB29015, sample SAMEA2738123) | human oral metagenome | biome: human oral; feature: human-associated habitat; material: saliva | place: China | collected 2166 ... | reverse complement strand
CGACTCCACGGATGTCTTCTTACCTCCTTGCCTTTGCTGCTGGAGATCTTCAAGGGATCACAGCTAAAACAAAAAATGGCACACTTGTAGGTATCTATTCAACCAAAGCACATCCTTTGAAAAACCTAGAATTTTCTCTTGATGTAGCGGTACGCGTCATCGAATTTTATGAAGATTATTATGGTGTGAAGTATCCAATTCCTCAATCCCTCCATGTAGCGCTTCCCGACTTCTCAGCTGGAGCCATGGAAAACTGGGGCTTGGTGACTTACCGTGAAGTCTATCTCCTGGTCGATGAAAACTCAACTGCAGTTAGCCGTCAACAAGTCGCTCTTGTAGTTGCTCACGAATTGGCTCACCAATGGTTTGGTAACTTGGTAACCATGAAGTGGTGGGATGACCTCTGGTTGAACGAAAGCTTTGCCAACATGATGGAATATGTATCTGTCAATGCCATCGAACCAAGCTGGAATATCTTCGAAGACTTCCAAACTACTGGTGTTCCATTGGCCTTGAAACGCGATGCAACAGATGGGGTTCAATCAGTCCATGTGGAAGTCAAACACCCGGATGAAATCAATACTCTTTTTGACCCAGCCATCGTCTATGCGAAAGGTAGCCGTCTCATGCATATGCTCCGCCGTTGGTTAGGTGATGACGCATTCCGTAAAGGACTCAAAGCTTACTTTGAAAAACACCAATACGGAAATACGATCGGTCGTGACCTGTGGAATGCTCTAGGTGATGCATCTGGCCGTGATGTAGCTGCCTTCATGGATTCTTGGTTGGAACAACCGGGTTATCCAGTCCTTACAGCAGTGGTAGAAAATGATACCTTGAAGATCAGTCAAAAACAATTCTTCATTGGGGAACATGAAGACCAAGGCCGTAAATGGGTTGTGCCATTGAACAGCAACTGGTCTGGTATTCCAGATACACTTGAAACAGAAACCCTTGAAATTCCAGGTTATGCTGCCCTTGCTGCTGCAAATAAAGAGCCACTTCGTTTCAACACTGAAAATACAGCCCACTACATTACCGATTACCAAGGAGAGCTCTTGGATGCGATTGTAGACAACATGGCTTCCTTGGATAACTTGAGCAAGCAACAAATTCTTCAAGAACGCCGTCTCTTGGCAGAAAGTGGTGTCATCTCTTATGCAAGCCTCTTGCCAGTCATCGAGAAATTAACCCAAGAAAGTTCTTATTTGGTTGTATCTGCGGTTTCATCCATTCTTCAAGGGCTCAGCCTCTTTGTGGATGAAGGTACGGAAGTAGAAGAAGCCTATAAGGCCTTGTTGGTAACCTTCAACCAATTCAACTTTGACCGCCTTGGTTTTGAACCAAAAGCTGGAGAAGCCGATGAGGATGAAATGGTTCGTCAATTGGTGATTGCCAATATGATCAAGGGTGATGATGCAGAAGCAAGCGCCAAAGCAAGCGAAATCTATGCAGCCCATGCAGACGATATTAGCAAGCTTCCAGCAGCCATTCGTTTGCAAATCTTGATTAACCAAATCAAACACCATGAAAGCAAAGAATTGACTGATTTGTACTTGACTACTTATGCTCAAGCGACAGATGGTAACTTCAAGCGTCAATTGTCTACAGCTTTGGCTTATACAAATGATGCAGAGACAGTTGAAAAGATTTTGACAGAGTGGAAGAACAAGGATGTTGTGAAACCACAAGACTTGGCAATGAGTTGGTATTTCACCTTCTTACACCATGACTTCACCCAAGAATCTGCCTGGACTTGGGCGCGTGAAAATTGGGAATGGGTCAAAGCAGCTCTCGGAGGAGACATGAGCTTTGACAAGTTTGTCATCTACCCAGCCAATACCTTCAAAACAGCAGAGCGCTTAGCAGAATTCAAAGCCTTCTTTGAACCGCAATTGTCTGATATGGCTATCAGCCGAAACATCAGCATGGGTATCAAGGAAATTGCAGCGCGTGTGGATTTGATCCAACGAGAAAAAGCAGCGGTAGAAGCAGCAATTCTTGCGACGAAATAAAGAAAAAAGCTCCTAGAGAAGGCTTTGCAGATCTGCAAGCCTCTCTAAGAGTTTTTTATTTTTCTTTTTTGAAATAAGGGAAATGCTTGAGATTTCGATAAAGAATGACCGCGAAAATAGTTGTCAAAGTCATCTTAATCAAATCTGGAACCACAAAAGGTAAGACGACGAATTTTACTGTTAGATCTAAAGATTTATGGGTAATGAGCATAAACCCTAAGGCACCGCCAATAAAGAGGATGATTTCTCCCAAGGCGTTAGCAAGGAAAATACGAATGGGCTGTCCCTTTTGGCCAGCAAAGATAGAGGTCACCAAAGCACGAAGAGGAAAGAAGAAAAGGAATCCGGCAGTGGGACCGTAGAAGGAAGCGATGCCTCCATGACCACCTGCAAAGACGGGAAGTCCAATGGCACCTAAGAGGAGGTAAATGACGACGGAAAGAGTGGCTTCTGTTGGACGATAGATACTGGCAATTAATCCAATGGCTAAAGTCTGAAGCGTGATAGGAATGGGTCCAAGTGGGATTGTAAAAGGTGATAGGGCGGCAATCAAAGCTGCTCCAAGAGCAATTAATGTCATTGAATTTATTTTTTTCAAAACAGTAAACCTCGCTTTATTTTTATGGTAACTATTCTACGAAAAAGAAGGCTAGCCTGTCAAGTTTTTTTTTTTTCAGCTGTGACAAATGTCTCCTTTCTCATTTTAGGAAAGTTTAAGAAAAAATTTAGTCAGGCTTAAGACTCTTTAAGTATAATCGTCATACTTAAAGGATCGAGCTCCCTTTAAAATTTAAAAGACAAGTACTTGTACAAAAAGATAAAAGGTAAAATGATGAATCAAAAAGAAACAAAACAAGTAGTAGAAAAGCAAGAATCCAAAGAAAAAATGGTCGTCCTAAAACGAAGTCCTAAGTGGTGGATCGGAATGGCAGCAGTTGGTGGATTGTTGGTCGGTGCTGGAAGTGGCTTTGGTGTCGGTGTCATCGCCTCACAATCATCTAATTCCCAACAATTTTCTCAACCGGTCCAAATGGGTCAAAACCAAGGATCCAATCAGCAACAAAACAGTCAAAATGGGCATGCTTCTCAAGGAAACCAGCAAACTGGTGGCTCGCAGGATGGCGGACCTCAAGGTGGTGGACAAGGACATGGTGGTCCACAAGGAGGCAGTCCTGGTCAGATGCCACAGGATGGAATGGGTGGCCCACAAGGAAATGGTCCAGAAGATGGCATGAATCCATCTGGCGGACGACAAGAAGGAAACCAAGATTCTTCTAATAAGTCCAACAAAAAGAATTCGAAGAAACAAAACAAGACGAGTGACAGTAAAAGTAACAAGGAAAACACGACAAACTCATAGAATAATCCTTCCTCAAACAGTTTGAATTTGATAATAAAACAAGGTTCTAAAGTATAGGAAATGAAGGTAAGTCGTGTTATAATGGTTAAGAATAGATTAGAAAGACTCACTCAGGAAAGAGAAGAGGATACGACGATGATTAAAATTCTATTGGTCGAAGATGACCTTGGTTTATCAAATTCAGTATTTGATTTTTTAGATGATTTTGCGGACGTCATGCAGGTCTTTGATGGAGAAGAAGGTCTGTACGAGGCAGAAAGCGGGATCTATGATTTGATTCTGTTGGACCTCATGCTTCCTGAAAAAGATGGATTCCATGTCTTAAAAGAGTTGCGTGAAAAAGGCGTGACAACACCTGTTTTAATCATGACAGCCAAAGAAAGTTTGGATGACAAAGGGCATGGATTTGAGCTAGGAGCAGACGATTACCTCACCAAACCTTTCTATCTTGAAGAGCTTAAGATGCGGATTCAAGCTCTTTTGAAGCGCTCAGGTAAGGTCAGTGAAAATACCCTCAATTATGGCAATTTGAAGGTTAACTTATCTACTAATTCGACTTATGTGGACGATAAGGAAGTAGAACTTCTTGGGAAGGAATTTGATCTCTTGGTCTATTTCCTTCAAAACCAAAATGTCATCCTTCCAAAAACACAGATCTTCGATCGCCTTTGGGGCTTTGACAGTGACACAACCATCTCAGTGGTTGAAGTCTATGTTTCAAAAATCCGTAAGAAATTAAAAGGAACAGATTTTGTTGATAACTTGCAAACATTACGCAGTGTGGGGTATATCTTAAAAGATGTTAACAAGGATTAAGAAAACAGTCGGAGAAGATGATTTTTCCTATTTCATCCGATATTTTGGTCTCTTCACCTTGATATTCTCAGCCATGACCTTAATTATTATTCAGGTCATGCGCTCCAGTCTCTATACAACGGTCGATGAGAATCTCAAGACCCTGAGTCAGGATCCCTATTCCATTATAGCTATTGCCAACCGGGATCAGAAACAGTCTAATTCCAAAGTGAATGATGAGCATGAGATGATGGTGCCTGATCCTGACAAATCGGAACCAAAAGGAGATGTTACTTCCAATACCACTGTTGTTCTGCTTAACAAAAAATATCAAAACCTGACAACAGGTAATGGGTTTTTAAACTTCAAAACGGTAACCTTTGGTCGTAAACTGCTCAACAAGGTTTCCCAACTCCAAATCACCAATAGTTACGGGAAAAAAGAAAGTTACCGAGCTTACATGACGGATTTGGGCTTGTCTGATGACGGAGACAGCGACGTCAAGTATGCGGTCATCATGACCAATATCAGTCAGTTAGAGCAGACCAGTGAAGAGCACGAGAGCCAGATCGCTCTCGTCATGATTTGCTTCTGGGGCATCTCCTTATTTGCTAGTCTCTTCCTTGCCCGTCTTAGCGTTAAGCCCCTTCTTGAGAGCATGCAAAAGCAAAAGTCTTTTGTAGAAAATGCTTCACATGAGTTGCGGACGCCTCTAGCGGTCCTCCAAAATCGCCTCGAAACGCTTTTTAGAAAGCCCGAAGCGACCATTATGGAGTCAAGCGAGAGCATTGCATCTAGCTTAGATGAAGTTCGAAATATGAAGCTCTTGACCACCAACCTTCTCAATATCGCCCGAAGAGATGATGGCTTGAAGCCAGAGATGGAAGAGATCGAACCAAGCTTTTTCGATCAGACCTTCTCCAATTTTGAGATTATTGCGGAAGAAAATGGCAAACTCTTCCAAGGAGACAATCAGGTGGACAGAGTCATTTGTTCTGATAGAACGCTCCTCAAGCAATTGATGACCATTCTCTATGACAATGCCTTGAAGTACACCGACGAAGATGGCGAGATCCAGTTTGAAGTCCAGTTGAAGGACAAAAATCTACTTCTGAGGGTGCTGGATAATGGTCCAGGGATTCGAGATGAGGATAAGAAACGAATCTTTGATCGTTTTTACCGCGTGGACAAGGCCAGAACCCGTCAAAAAGGTGGATTTGGTTTGGGGTTATCCCTCGCTAAGCAGATCGTAGAATCCTTCAAAGGAACCATCCAAGTCAAAGATAATAAACCCAAAGGTACCATCTTTGAAGTAAAATTATCCGTCAAGACGGAAAGTCGTAAAAAAAATCGTTCATAATTTTTTAAAAATAGAAAAGAGGAATACCTATGAGTTCAAAAATGTTGCACACTTGCCTTCGTGTGGAAAACTTAGAAAAATCAATCGCTTTTTACCATGATGCATTTGGTTTTGAAGAAAAACGTCGGAAAGATTTCCCAGACTACAAGTTCACTATCGTGTACTTAGGCCTGCCTGGAGATGACTATGAGTTAGAATTGACTTACAATTACGATCATGGTCCCTATGTGATCGGTGACGGCTATGCTCACGTCGCATTGAGTACTCCTGATCTAGAAGGTTTGAATGCTGAACACAAGGCTAAAGGCTATGATGTGACAGAACCAAAAGGTCTTCCAGGAACACAACCGAATTACTATTTCGTTGTAGATCCGGATGGTTATAAAGTAGAAGTCATTCGTGAAAAATAAGAGTGATTAAAAATTAGGGCCGCTGTCGGCGACAACAGTCGCCCTTTTTTTATGAAACCATTTACAAAAAAGGAATGTTTTTTCGAGAGAAATTTGCTATAATAAAGTTATGAGATTCAAATACACGAAAACTATTTTATTAATCATTACAAATCTCCTTTTACTGAGTCTTTTGTATATCGGGTATCAAAAGATTCAAAAGCTTCGTGAGCAAAAAGCCTATCAAGATCAGTTTGCTAAGGTCACCCAATTAGAGAAAAACTCTGAAAAAGGGAAAGATGTTCAGACTCAGGAAGGAATTTTAGGAACTTCTTATGTGACTGCTTTTTATCCTACAAAGGATGGACAGCCTGTTGAGATTATTAAAGAGAAGATCAAAGAAGATCTTCAGCGTTTAGGATCGGATGAGAAAATCAAGGAGCCTAAGCATTTGACCTTCTACCATAGTGAAGAAGCAGAAGCGCCTTTTGTTGGCTATCACCCTATCCAAATCAAGCGGGCCGAATACCAGTACAGAAAAGGGAAATTCATCAAAGATGAGACGGTGAAGTTGCCCCTCTTTTACTTGGATGATGAGAACAATCCTTTGACCCTGAGCCAGGTTTTTGCGGATCCAGATGGAGCCAAGCAGATCTTTTTGGAGGAACTACGAGGGAATCTAGCCTTTCGTCAGCTAGATGAGGAAAGCATTGATCAAATGGTTGCTCACTTCTCAGAGTTGGACTTGAGCCAATGGGAATTCCAATATGAAAAAGGAATTTTCACCATCCCGTTTCCAAGCGATGTCAAGGGAGATGATACCTTTACTGTTCCCTTGTCTAAGTTCTATGATGTGATCGATACCGATCGCCTGCTTCCTGAAGATCTCGAATCTTACCAATCCTATATTGAAGAGCGTCATCGCAAGATGATTGCCCTGACCTTTGATGATGGGCCGGATCCAACGACGACTCCACAAGCTCTTTCTATCTTAAAGAAATACAATGCCAAAGCAACTTTCTTTATGGTTGGTAAAAATGTCAATGCATATCCAGATATTGCCAAGCAAGTCCGTAAGGAAGGGCATCAGATTGGGAACCATTCATGGAATCACCCTCAATTACCAAAATTGAGCTTGGACAGTGCTAAAAAAGAGATCCTGGATACTCAAGAAGCCATCCAAAAAGCGAAAGAAATGTCTAATTGGGATAATCGTCCAAAATCTTGGAAAATCGATGATCGCCATAGGGGCGGTTTAGGAGTAGCCCTTGCGTTCCAAGGATCGGGGATTGCCAATATTGACTCTGCGTCGGTAGAAGTGCGCATGCTTGATGACGGTACGTATATGTTATTTACTGGTTCTACAGATATGGGCCAAGGATCCAATACGGTATTGGCACAAATTGCTTGTGAAACTTTGGGCTGTCCCATGGATATGATGGTTGTTTATGAAGCAGATACTGACGTAGTACCATTCGATCCGGGCTCCTATGCATCGAGTACTACCTATGTGACAGGTACAGCTACAAAAATGGCTTGTGACGAATTAAAAGAAAAAATTCTACAAGAATTTGGTCGTCTAATGGAAGTGGATCCAAGTGCATTATCCTTTGATGGAGAAAAAGCATGGACTGAAGATGGTTCTAAAACGATGACTACCAAAGAGTTAGCGCCGAAACTTGTATCGGGTCCGAAGGGCCATTACTTAAGTGGCATGGCTACCTGGGGCAGTCAAACATCTCCACCCCCTTTCATGGTGGGCATTGCAGAGGTGAAAGTAGACCTTGAAACTGGTAAAGTAACGCCTGAAAACTACTATGCAGTGGTTGACTGTGGTACTGTTGTCAATAGAAACTTAGCCACTGTACAAACAGAAGGTGGTGTTGTGCAAGGTATCGGTATGGCATTATATGAAGAAATTCGCTATTCCTCTCGTGGAGTGTTAGAAACGAACAACTTCATGCATTATAAATTACCAACACGGTTAGATACTGGTAATGTTCATGTAGACTTTGTGGAATCCTATGAACCAACTGGTGCTTACGGTATTAAATCTATTGGGGAAGTTGTTATCAATACATCTTGTCCAGCTATTCAAGGGGCTATCTTGAATGCGACAGGTGCTGAGGTCACTACATTGCCAATGATTCCAGAACGCGTGTATATGGCGTTACAAGAAAAATAAGTTGAGTAAGCAATAGGAGAGTCAAGATGAGTGATAGGAAGTACTGGGAGTCCTTACTAGAACCGGGGATACTTGCTGTTGTAGGGGCTGGTGGCAAAACAACTGTTGTATCTAAACTAGGTGCTGTGGCAGTTAGTGAACAACGGCCAGTGGTGGTAACGACTACAACAAAGATGGGATCTGAGCAAGTGGCTCCTTGGAACCCCTACTATGGGGATGACCTAACACTTGGGGAAACTCATATTGAACAACAATTGGCACAAGGACGGATGGGTTCTTGGTTTCAATCCGTAGCAGGCCATAAGGTACTAGGATTAGATCCAGAGTTGCTAGATAGAGTACAAGAGCGTCATCCAGATTGGTCGATTATCATAGAGGCAGATGGAGCGAAAACCAAGTGGTTAAAAGCCCCTAAATCTCATGAACCAGTGATACCGACTAAAACGGCGACTACCATTGCAGTAGTGAATATGCAGGTGTTAGGCAAACCGCTCACAGAGGACTATGTACATCGCATAGAAGAAGTACAGGCTATCATGGAGGTTCCACTAGGGGATAGGATAACTCCAGAAGGAGTTGTAAGACTGCTACGACACGACAAGGGGGTCTTTCAATATGCTCGGGGGAAACGAATCGTATTCTGTACAGGTTGTAATACGGTGGATTCAACAGTGGTGGATGCATTTTTACAAGCTTTGCAATCCCTTTCATTGCACAAAGTGGTGTTGGCTAATGGATATCGTGAAAATTGTTGCATACAAAGGATACTAACATGGCAATAGGATGTGTATTATTAGGGGCTGGACAATCGAAACGTATGGGATGTGCTAAGCAATTGTTGACCTATCAAGGACATACTTTACTAGAGAGTGCCCTTTCGAAGTATAGCAGGATACGACCTCTAGCGGTGGTTATTGACCCATGTATGGGTGTGGAGGATATGGTGCATAAGGTGCAGGGGATTCCTGTGCCTAATGAGCATCCACAATGGGGGCAAGGTACATCTATCCGATTAGGAGTAGAGGCCTTATTGCAATGGGAACACACACAGAAAGAACGTTTAGAGGCAATCGTATGTGGTGTGATTGACCAACCTCTATTGAATGTGCAAGTCATTGACGACTTGTGTAACACTTTCAGAGACATTGGCGACGAGAAAGCCATTGTACAGCCACAGTATGGACCGCACCAAGAACGAGGGAATCCCGTAGTATTTGGGAGATATTGGGCGGATGCATTACGTTTAATTCCTGGAGATATGGGAGGGCGTGTCATTTTGAGAGGTGAAGGAGCTCCTCATGTTACATATGTATGGCTTGAAAGGCAATGTACTATGCATAGTGGTATAGATGTTGATACGAAAGAAGACTATGACCGTATTGTGAGCGAAGGAGGACGTTATGAAACCAATGATTCTCATCCGTAGCGGTGGAGATGTGGCATCTGGCGCTATTTATCGATTGTGGCGAGCAGGGTATCCTGTGGTGATTAATGAAATTGCGATTCCTACCATGATTCGTAGAGAAGTGTCCTATGGGAATGCAGTGCATCGAGGGGAAATGATCTTAGAGCGTTTGCGTTCACGTCATGTACCCTTACAAGATGTAGCGAAATTATTAGCTAGTCGGGAAGCAATTCCTGTGGTCACTGAGCCTTATGAAACAGTACTAACCACGATGAAGCCAACTATTGTAGTAGATGCCATTTTGGCGAAGCGAAATGTGGGAACTCAAAAAAGTGATGCTCCTTTAGTCATTGGATGCGGTCCCGGATTCAATGCTGGCAAGGATGTGCATGTTGTAGTTGAAACTATGCGTGGTCATACCTTAGGACGATGTATTTATGAGGGTCCAGCTTTAGCCAATACGGGGATTCCTGGCAATGTGGGAGGCTATACTCATGAGCGAGTGATAAAATCCCCAACGGAAGGTCTATTTGTAGCGAAAAGCCATATTGGAGATCAAGTAGAGGCGGGTTCTATCATAGGCTATGTAGAGGATGTACCAGTGCATGCAAAAATTAAAGGTACTTTACGAGGTATCTTAGCCTCTAATATATTAGTAACGAAAGGCTTTAAATTAGCGGATGTGGACGCACGATGTGAAGAGAGCCATTGCTTTACTATATCAGATAAAGCATTAGCTGTCGGCGGTGGTGTGATGGAGGCCATCACTGCTTGGGAATATGAGCAGATAAAGGAGTAGTACCATGAATCTGATTGATATTGCGCAAGAACGTATGGCAAAGGATGAATCATCGTTGATTGTAACGATTTTATCTGGAGAGCGACAAGGCGATAAAGTGATGTATAGCCATACTGGTGACGTGGTGTATGGCAATGCTATTGAAGGCTTTACAGTACCTCAAAGAATAGAACCACAATTATTTTCTATTGAAGATATGGAATGTTTTCTACAACCAGTAGAAAAAGATCCAGAAGTCCTCATACTAGGGGCTGGTCACGTAAGCCGTTGTGTGGCTGACCAATTTTTATTCATTGGTTGTGGCGTTACCGTAGTGGATGACCGAGCGGAATACTTACAAGAAAACTTTTTTGATTCTCGTGTAAAACGAGTGCATTTAGATTTCAAATCATTAAAGGATAATTTGAATCTTCATGCCTATACAGGCATAGTGGTAGTCACTAGAGCTCATGAGTTCGATAGTATATGCTTGCACCAAGTGCGTCATGTGTTGCCAACCTATGTGGGTGTAATGGGCAGTCAAAAACGTATTTTCCATGCTTTTGAAGTGTTGAAAGAAGAAGGTTGGACACAGCAAGAGCTAGATATGTTATATGGCCCTATTGGATTAGATTTAGGAGCCCAAACACCAGAAGAGATAGCACTATCCATCGTAGCAGAATACATGGCGGTGTCCTATCGTAAACAAGGTGGTTTTTTATCGAAAAAGAGGTATGCACATGAAGTATGAGTTTATAGAATATCTACAACAACATAAGCAAGATACATTGGCAGTGACAACGATTTTAAAAACTCATGGCTCCACACCACGCAAAGCGGGTACTACTATGATTGTGCATCCTGATGGATCTATTTTTGGCACCATTGGTGGTGGTCGTGCGGAAAATGAAATTCGTTTAAGTGCGGTAGATGCATTAAAAAAGAAAGAACGTTTTCGTCGTATTTATGTGGATTTGAACGATGATGTGGCGATTAAAGAAGGTATGGTCTGTGGCGGTAACATGGATGTACTCATCGAAACTTACCATGTATAACCAATAGGTTTACTAGAAAAAAATACCAATATAGGATACAATAAAAGGGTACATGCATGAGCATGTACCCTTATTTGTATTAGAAAGGATAGGAGATATTCTATGCTGTTTCAATTACAAACTACATTAGCCACATTGCGGTTCTTAGATATCGTAGATATTATATTTGTAGCGACGCTATTTTATTGGTTATATCGTCTAGTTAAAAATACAAGAGCCTTAGGCTTATTAAAAGGCTTGGGTGTGTTAGTTGTTCTTAATATTGTGGCACACTTCATGGGTTTGCATACCATAAGTTGGATTATGCAACAAAGTGTGGCAGTCCTTATGATTGCGTTACCTATTGTGTTTCAGCCAGAATTACGACGTCTCTTGGAACAATTGGGTAGTGGTACTGGATTTTTCTCATCCCGTACTAAAATTTCTAAAGAAGAACTCACATCCATTGTGAAAGAAGTAGTTATTGCTTGCCGTAGTATGTCTCGTCGCAAGATAGGGGCTCTCATGGTCTTTGAACGAAAGATGAAGCTAGATGTATTATCTATGCAAGGGACTCGTATTGACGGACTCGTGACTAGTGAATTATTGATGAATTTATTTTATCCTAAATCTCCTCTTCATGATGGAGCAGTGATCATTCGTAACGGTCGTATTGAGACTGCCGCAAGCTTACTTCCAGTAAGTCAAAATCGTGATGTGAGTAAAGAATTGGGGACACGACACCGCTCAGCTTTGGGGCAAAGTGAAGAAAGCGATGCCTTAGTGGTGGTGGTTAGCGAAGAGACGGGACAAATTTCTTATGCCTTAGGAGGGCAGATTCACCGTGGTGTCACAGAAGATACGTTGCGCACAGTTATGTTGTCCTTATTGGAGCCAACACCAAGTGCAGTCAGTTCTTTACTTAAGATAAAACGAGGTGAATCGAAATGATGCATTGGATAACAGGTTTAAAACATAATTGGGGGATGAAATTATTTTGTCTATTTTGTGCCATTGGTATGTGGGTATTTGTTATGAAGGACCAAAATCCTGTGATAGAAATGACATATACTGTACCAGTACAAGTGCAGAATTTGGATCCCAACTATTTAGTAGAAGGTGTACCTACGGAAGTGCGTGTCCATTTACGAGGACCTCGCAATGCTATCTTTGATATTAATCCGTCTGTACTGAAAGCCTATGTAAATTTAAAGAATGCTCATGTAGGACAGGAAAATATAGCCATTAACTTTACAGCACCTACAGGGACTTTCATTGACAGTATGACCCCTGAAAATGTAACCGTTACGGTGGATGAATATATGGTAAAAGAATTGCAAGTGCAGGCACAACCATTGGGGACAGTGCCTAATGACATTGCCATTAAAGAGTCTAAAATTATGCCTACGACGGTAACTATTGCGGGGCCAGCTCACCTTGTGAGCAAGGCTACCTATGCGGTGATTCGGATTAATTTAGATAAACATCGTGAAAGCTTTACTGAAGTAGGAGAAATTCTGCCAGTAGATACATCTGGAAATGTGGTAGAAGGTCTTACGGTTACACCAAAGGGAGCTCAAATTCAATATGATTTAGAGCGTATTCGTATGGAGAAAAAAGTACCTGTTCAAGCCAATGTAGTAGGTAATGTACCAGTTGGATATACAGTGAAACGAGTGGTAGTGGAACCAAAAGAATTGACGATTGTAGGAAAAGAATCCATTTTAAATGGTATTGATGGAGTGAAAACCATTGATATTCCAGTCAATGGCGCTACAGGTAGTTTTACGGGGAACTATAGCTTTGTATTACCAGAAGGTGTGGCTACGTCGACAGACCGAGTTGTAGTAAAAGTAGAAATAGAACCTCATATGTAGGAGATAGTCATGTTACGTATCATAAACTTTCGGATACCCGTACAAGATGCTGAACGGTTAGAAGAATTATTGATTAAAAAATATAGCCCTTTACAAGGACGTATTACAGCAATTCATGTGGTACGACGGGCTGTGGATGCGAGAAAGAAACCGCATATTACTTTCGTGTACACTATGTTCTTAGAAGTAGACCAAGAACAACAATTGATGAAAAAACTAAGTCGGTATAAAGATATTACTTTGATGGAACCTGAAATGCCGGAACCTATTGTGCGTGGTACTATGCCTATGCAAC
>ERZ773050.1383-NODE-1383-length-13498-cov-2.873615_pt1 | contig 13498 bp, 11 predicted proteins | sample MGYA00580632_ERZ773050 | MGnify/ENA primary metagenome ERZ773050 (study PRJEB29015, sample SAMEA2738123) | human oral metagenome | biome: human oral; feature: human-associated habitat; material: saliva | place: China | collected 2166 ... | reverse complement strand
TATAAAATAATTTATATTTAGTTTAATTCAAGATATCTTTTTAGATTATTTATATAAAAACTTGATTATTTTCCCAAAATTTTATTCACTAAATTAGTAATATACTGCGATGTCTTACCATCTGTATTCTCATGTTCCGAAATTTGTGGAATCAACAAAAATCTAACAGGCAAATTCGATGCCCCTGGTGACATGTATTCTAATAGTAAATCTTCTGGTCTATCAAATACATCTAATAGCTGTGTGTCATAAATAGTTTCATGTCCCAAATACGGACCTTTTACAGGCACATCATAGGTGCGTACACCTTTAGAAGATGTAATCCTGAATGTGCCACTAAAAGCACCACCTAATGGATTAAAATACAAGGCATAGGGAGTGTTTCCTTCTGTGCGTAACACATATACATTAGAAATACCATAATTACCTTTGTTTTTCACCAGCTTATTGTTACTAGTCTCATCAACACCACTAATAAAGGCATCTTCTCGATCATTTGCAATTTCAAAACTAGCTGGACCTGCCTCACTATTAAACTGCGGTTCCACCACATGGAATCGACGCATTCCTTCATAAGTACCCCGTAACTCTACTTCATCTATAGGATGAATTGGCAATAAAGGCAAGCCATACGTAACTGTTGACTTAGGTTCCATCACCGCCACAGATGCATATACTGGTTCCGTAGTAGAAAAATCGATAATACCACTGAATAAATCATCTTGCTTCATCAGTACTTTTTCCAACTCAGTAAAAATAGGTCGTACTTCCCCAGGGCGTAATACAAATTCTGTACCACTAGTATTGTGTGATACTAATGAAATAGTTCTTGATGTAGTATCTTTTTTAATTGCCTCTTCAATTTTTTTTGCCTTTAATTTCTTCGATTGTGCAAGACTCTCTTTTTCTTTTTTAATTTCTTGTTGTAATGCTTTAGAACGAACCGGAATCGTTACACCTTCATTCGCCCAAGTACCTAAATCTAATGCAGTACTATTCACTTCTTTTTTCGAAAGCTCTCGTCCCACTTTAAAATAGTCAGGACTTGGTTTCGCATAGATAGCTCGTTCAATCTCTACAAATGCTGGAGCATTTCCTTTATTTTCCAATAAAATACCTACTTTCATAGGTTCTGTTCGTTCGTTCACATGATAAAAGTAAATACGACTTTTCCCATGAAGTGTACCTGCCCCTACAATCCCAGGCTCTTTCACATATTCTGGGCTATCGGACAATAATAAAGTATCTATCTCTTTAACAGTTTTTACCTCTAAGGGTGTAAATGTATACTCATCAATATTTACCGTTCTCGGTGCTTGTCCATACGTAGTGCCTAGCCCAAGTACTGTTAAAATGCTCCCTAATAACCATTGTTTCCATTGTATTCGATTCATTAATTTCATACTACCTCTATTCTATCGTAAGCCCCTCTGGCTCCCACTGTAAGGCGAGGGCTTCTAATTTACGTAAACGATGTCCAATACCAGATTTTGTCAATTCTCGTTTGTACTTTGTTTCATACGCATCTACCAATTCTTGCAAACTACCATCTGGAAATTCTTGACGTAATATAGCTACCTCATAAAGACGAACTGGCAAGGAGTCGAGACCTTGATGTTTATCAATAATACGTATCGCATCTAATTGACGAACTGCTGCATTCACCGTTTTTTGTAAATTTGCTGTTTCACAGTTTACTTGACGATTAATGGTATTACGTACATCTTTCATAATTCGTACATTTTCAAAATTCATCAGGGCTGATTGAGCTCCCATAATTTGTAAACAGGAGGTCACCGCATCCCCTTCTTTTAAATATACTACAAACTCCTCTTTGCGCTCTACCTTTCGAGCATGCAATCGGAACATCTTTAAGACACGAATAATTTGATCTGCAAAGTTTTCCTTTGTAGTCATAAACTCTAAATGATAGTCACTTTGCGGCTTATTCACGGACCCACATCCCAAAAAAGCGCCTCGCAAAAAAGCTCGTCGTGATTCCATGTCCTTTAACCATTCATCTGGAATCATAGCATCCACAGGCCATAATTGTAACTCCTCTAGAGCAAGACGACTCTGCTCTGTAGGCTCTACCGTCAACGTATACATGTTCTTTTTGCGTAGATTTAGCCCTTTACGCACTAGCACAGAAGTAGGCAAATCATACTGTTCTTTAATAATTCCTAGCACTCGTCTAGCTACTGCATTATTGGCCGTCACCAAACGTACCCCTACGCGTCCTTGCATACCTAGTAAAATGGACCCACCCATCCGTAATAAACAAGAGGCCTCTACCTTGGATGCCCACGCATCTTCTGTTTTAAATTGGCACAATTCATTTTTTACATCTTCTGCAAATGACATAGCCTCTCCTTTACTATTTCTACTAGAAAATAGAGCCTCTAGAGGCTCTACTTTCATACTTAATGATCTTCTCGCTGTAAGTAATATTCTAAAATGTGCGGTTCAATATCCGTCTGCAAAGCATAGACAACATCCATGACCACTTTCGCTAACCGATCAGAATTGTGGACCGCTTTATCTTGACTATCTACAAGATTTGCACGAACTGTCCGAATCCCCATCGATTGCAACACGTCCATATCTACGTCTACTGGTTCTTGCCCCGCTTGTTTATAGTGTTCTAATGTGGCATCTTGGATTCTGTTATCATTCACAAGAACTGTATCGATAATTCCCACCTCACTATGTGCTTCAATGGCTTTCACATGGTCAGACACAGTATACCCATCTGTTTCACCTGGCTGCGTCATCACATTGCAAATATAAATCTTAGCCGCTTTAGAGTTAGCAATGTGATCCGCTACCTTATCAATTAATAGGTTCGGCATTACCGAAGTATATAAACTGCCAGGTCCTAAAATGATAGCATCGGCTTCATCAATAGCTTGCAAGGCAGCTCCTACAGGAGATGGTCTATGTGGCTCAGTATAGACCTTCGCAATTGGCTTACCCGCATTAGGGATATTACTTTCCCCTTCTACGATGGTACCATCCGTCAATTTAGCAATCAGTTTGATTTCTTCTGTAGATGATGGAATAACACGTCCCCGAACTCGCAAGATCTTGCTAGAGGCTTCTAAGGCTTTTTCCACATCATCTTTCAGCACTTGAGTCATTGCTGTTAAGAATAAATTCCCAAAACTATGGCCCGATAATTCTGCTCCTTTAGTAAATCGATACTGGAATAGTTCTTCCATAAGTCCTTCTTTTTCCGCTAATGCTACTAAACAGTTGCGTAAATCTCCAGGAGCAATCATTTGAAAATCTTCTCGTAACCGACCAGAAGAACCTCCATCGTCTGCTACTGTAACAATAGCGGTTAAATTCGTGGTTTTACTTTTTAGCCCTCGCAATAGCATAGACAATCCTGTACCACCACCAATCACTACGATTTTTGGTCCTTGTCCTAAGCGAATTTTTTCAAAAATATAATCACTCACACCATCTTCTGTATTAGGCAAAATCGCATTCACAATGGTCTGAATGAGCTTACGTATCCCCCACAACATAGCTATCATACCCGCCACAATACCTGCTAAACCAAGACTGGCTATGACCGTATAGTTATAGGAGCCTGTAAGATGGAATAAAAATTCTAAGAAAATATCTTCAAAGTTGCTAATCCACTGGTAGTTCATCATCATAAGGACACCCACTACCAGCCAAATCGTGCCTAAAGAAAATAGGAATAGCCACCGCTTAATATTAATGCCTGGCGCAAACCAGCGCATCCAATTATTATATTTCATAGGCTTGAGAGACGAAAGAATCGTCCCACTCCTTTCTTTATAGGTCTAATCTAGAACGTGGATTCACATCTTCTTCTACATGATTACGCATCATATCACGATGTTCCACAGAAACATTACAGCCTTTTTCTTTCAAATGTGCATATAATGCCTCTGCCATTGCTACGCTACGATGCATACCGCCTGTACAGCCTACAGCTACCACAAATTGGCTTTTTCCCTCTTGTTCATAGTTTGGCACAAGGAAATCTAGTGTAGTAAAGAAATGCTTTTTAAATTCATCAGTCACTTCAAAGGAGTGAATATACTCTTTTACCACAGGTACGCGCCCCGATTTATGACGATATTCGGGAATGTAGTATGGGTTCGGCAAAAATCGCACATCCCATACCATATCCGCATCATTAGGCATGCCAAATTTAAATCCAAAACTTACCACTGTAATAGCCATGCCATCTGTTTGTTCTTTCACGTGACTAAAAGTACGGCGCATAAATGATTTCAAGGCAGATGTTTTCATATTTGTGGTGTCGATAATATGATCCGCCTTGCTACGTACATCCGCCAAGAGTGTCCGTTCTTGTGACAGTCCTGTACTAATACGACCTGATGGTGCCAAGGGATGACTACGGCGTGTTTCTTTATACCGACGAATCAAAGTATCATCGCTAGCTTCCATGAACACAATTTCATAAGGCACACTCATAGCCGTCAAATCATCTAAGGCACTGTTTAAATCATCAAAAAATTCACGACTGCGGATATCTACCACTAAGGCTACTCGACTCACTTTAGTGCCTGCACTTTGACGACAAATTTCACTAAACTTAGGAATCAACACAGGAGGAATATTGTCGATACAGAAATATCCCATATCTTCCAAAACTTGCATCACTTGTGTTTTACCTGCTCCGGACATACCGGTCACAATGATTAAACGAAACCCTTCCATGAGGCCCTCCTACAAAATTTTATAACACATTCGCTTCAATCCATTTAGCGACGCCATCTTTTTCATTTGTGTCGCATACTTCTTTGGCAATTGTCTTCACATGTTCCTCTGCATTCCCTACTGCCACGGAATGACCTGTTACTTGTAACATAGAAATATCATTTTCTGAATTACCAAAGGATACCATATCTTCTAAACCGATGCCCAATCGCTCGCCCATGAAAGCCAAAGCTTCCCCTTTGGACACGTGAGGTGCCACGATTTCTAAGAAATTCACCTTGGATCGAACTAACTCAACCATGTGGCCAACTTCTTTGGAAAGTATAGCAATCACCTCTGTCATACGTTCAGGCTCTTCCACCACTAATAGTTTGTTCGTTCCCTTTTGAGGGTCATAGATAGCATCTCCTACGTACACAGCCTTGGCACCTGTAATCTCTTCATAGAGACGAGAAAACTCTGTTTCACTGTGCACTAATAATTCGTCATCAATATAGGACTGAATATAGATATTATGCTCTTTCGTGATGGCTAATACTTTGCGCGCTACCTCCGGTGGTATAGCTCGTTCCCAAATGAGTTCTTTACTTTCTACACGTTGGATGACACCGCCAGAATACAGTACCATCGGTACATCACCTAAGCCTAAACGATGTGCTACCGGATATGCCGTTTGGTACATACGGCCTGTTGCAATAAGTACCTCAATTCCCTTGTCCTGTGCTTTTTTTAGCACTGCTTTTGTATAATCAGACACGGTGTTATCATCACGTAACAGCGTATCATCTAAATCTATGGCTAACAATTTCATGACATCACTCCTTCATCATATCTTTCATTATACCATATAACCACACATAACTACTGCATTACTATCACTAAGATACAAACAGTTCTATCTAACATAAAACAAAAGATGACGCAACCATAGATATTAGCCACAACTTTTAGATGAGCGCCACCACATTGGAGAAAATAAAAACACGACAGGTTACACAATCCAGTGTGGTACTAGTATGCAAACCTGTCGCAATTGTATTTCTTTATAGTTTAATGCCCTATTGATGTATTAAGAAAACAGATGATCTATGCCATCCATATCTAGAATAGTACCAATCGTAAATGGTCCAAAGATACCAAAACGAGCACTTACTTCATCAAATCGCATTTCATTGACGATTTTTTTAAACTGAATTGGATCATCACTCATCAATGTAATACCCCATTCCCAATCATCCATGCCAAAAGCACCCGTCGTAAACTCTTTGATAGTGTCCTCATATTTTTTACCAATTTGACCATGAGAACGCATCATACTACCACGACTTTGACGATCTAGCATATACCAATTATCTGTCAGATTTCGTTGCTTCGCCATAGGATAAAAGCACATACACGCCAATCTAGGAATTTTTGGATATAACCGAGCTTGTACTTTTGGATGGTCCTTCGGAGATTTTACATAATTGCTTACTTCAATAACAGATACGAAAGAAGATTCTGGCTGTAATACACTAAAGATTGGTAATTTTTTTAGTGTCAATTCTACTTCGTTCAACTCTTGCAAGCTTGGTTGTAAGAACCAAAACATAATATCTCCCTTGTGACCATTGATTTGGTACATAGCATAACTACTTGTATGGGCCTCATGAGCTGCTTCTAAATTTCCAATAAACGCCTTGAAAGATTGCAATGCTTCACTTTGTTGCTCACCGGACCAGCTTCTCCATTTTTCAAAATTAATGGAATAATTAGCGTGTAAGCTAAACCAACCTTCGTATGTTTCAGGTACTTTTTCTAGTCCTGTTATTTCTGGACGTCCTTCCATAGACACTGCTCCATGATGACCGTTCTTAGATTCTAGACGTCCCTCCACTGGACCTACTCCATGATGTCCGTGGTTAGATTCTGTATGTGTATCCATAGGAACTACCTCCTTTGTTTCTTCTTTCCATACTTCTACTAATTCATAGGCTTGTTTAATGCCATCTGGCATGCCTACCCCTTTAAATGGCGTGCCAATCAATGCCAATCCTGGATAGTGTTCTTGGGCATGGTCCATGAGGGTTGCCACTCGGTCTTTATGGCCCACTTCATATTGGGGCATACTTTTTTGTAACCGTACCACTTCCATCCATTCTGGATTTCCTGTAAACTTCAATATATTTCGTATTTCTGAAAGCGCCAATTCACACAGTTCTTCTTCACTGTGCGTATCTACCGTAGAGTCTGTAGGCTTCCCTAAAAAGACGCGTAATACCACCTTGTCTTGTGGTGTCGTTTGTGGCCACTTACTAGAAATGTAAGTACATGCCGTCAATGGTGTCTCTGTGCTGCGAGTGATGACAAAGCCTGTGCCTTGCAATGGTTTTGTAAACGCTGACTTCGGCAAACTCATAATGACAATGGCACAAGAAGATTGTTCCATATGCCGCAAGTCTTCAAATTTTTCATCTCCCAAAAAAAATTTTTCATAGGCTTTAGGTGGCGTAGTAATCACAAGACGGTCATAGGAGTCTGTACCGTTTTGTGTTTGCACTGTATAGAGCTTATCTGTGTATGATGCCTCTAGCACCTCAGTCGATGTGTGCAAAGAAACGTTCTTTGGCATTTGTTCCACAAGAGCATCTACTAATGATTCTAAACCTCCCGTTAATTGGGAAAATTGTCCTTCGGTAGCCGCCCCAGATTGTTTGCGCATACCTTGCATAGCCATCATACCTTTAACCAAGTTTCCATGCTTTTGTTCTAATTGACGAAATTCTGGAAAGGTTCCCAGTAAACTTAAGCGTTTTAAGTCTCCACCGTAGATACCAGATAAGAGAGGTTCAATTAATAAATTGACTAGTTCGTCCCCTAAATGATACCGGAAAAAGGCATCGATACTCATATCCTCGTTTCCTGGATATGGTTTCTTAAAAATATCTAATCCAGCTCGTAATTTACCAAACCAACTTAATAAGCTAGACATAGCAAAAGGAAGAAATTCTGTAGGGATGCCAATGATGGATCCTCCAGGGATAGGCTTCATTTGACCTTGATGATAAATATAGGATTCTCCCGTAGCATTACGTACCAAAGTATCACCTAATCCCAATTCCTGTACCAAATCTGTCATAGATGTTTTTCTGGCTAAATACGAATCAGGCCCCACTTCTACCACATAGCCATCGCGACGTTTTGTTTGTACCTTTCCACCCCAACGATTCGAAGATTCTAGGACATGAATGTCCCAGTTAGGAAATGCTTTGCCCATATAATACGCTGCAGATAAGCCCGTTAGGCCACCACCAATAATTGCTACTTTCATATTATCCCTCCTTCAAGAGAGCTGTTAATACACCATGCGCCATGGCTTTCACAAAGAGAGTGTCACGATCTGGCATAGGCACTCGCACATAAGATATACCTAAGTGATCACATTGTTCACGACGTTCCACGTCTAAATCATAAGATACTTCCATATGAGTGCAAGTAAATCCGATAGGCATATATACCACATGGGTATGCCCTTCTACGCCCGCTTGTTCTGTCACCGTTTCTACTGTAGGTGTTAGCCATTCCCCACGAGTATCTGCGCTTTGCCAAGCTAGGGTAGCATTGGGCAATACCAATTGATCTGCTATAGATTGCATCACCCGTTGTAAGCTATGCACATATCCATCATAGGAAATTCCTTGCATCAGTGGCACACTATGGGCAGTAAAGACATACAGCGGTTTTGCCGTAATAGGCAATGTACGCATAGTCTTCTGTACTCGGTCTGTCCAAGATTGCACTAATGTCGGTACATCTGCCCAATGTTCTACTACCTTCCATCGGTCATTCATAAACGGTTTCAGTGGCTCTAGATAGGATGCATTTAATATGTCTGTTCCATAAGGATTCATCATAAGTACCACTACTGTATCATAGTGGCCCAATTCCTTCGCTACATCCCCGATGAGTGGCTCTATATATTTATGGGCTTGTACCACCGTTACCTTTGCAAAGGGTAGTTCGTTTTGTAACTCTTCTTGTAACCGCTCTACTTGCCATGCGGTGGACTCCATTAACTGAGATTGTCCACCAATGCGTTCATACTTATGTCGCAATCCTTGTAATTCTTCGTCACTTGGCCCGTGACCTCTCCGTATGCGGGTATAATATGTTTTCACATCTTCTAAGGAACGGGGAGAGCCATAATCTAATACCAATACACAAACTTGTTGTATCTCTTTATCCTCTGTCATGTACATACTCCACTATGTTTCGCAATACTTTAGGATTCGCATCTGGCACAACACCGTGTCCTAAATTAAAAATATGCTTTCCATGAGCAGCACCTTCTGCCAAAATACGATCAATTTCACCTTGAATTGTCTTCCAATCTGCAAATAAATAGGCAGGGTCCAAATTCCCTTGTAATGTTTGCTTGATGCCCATCGCACTTGCTTCTGCAATGGAGCATCTCCAATCGCAACCGATTACATCTAATGGCAATTCTTTCCACACTGGGAATAAATGCTTAGTACCTACGCCGAACATAGTGATAGGAATATGAGGATATCGTTCTTTAATAGTCCCAATAATATGTTTCATATACGGGAATACGCCACATTCATATTGTTCCATGGAAAGGGCTCCAATCCATGAATCAAAAATTTGAATTGCATTCACACCCGCCTGAATTTGACCTTCCATATAAGTAATGGACATAGTAGTCAATCGCTCCATCAAAGCATGCCAAATCTCAGGGGTTGCCACTAAACATTGACGAGTTTTCTGGTAATTCTTAGAAGGTCCTCCTTCAATCATATAGCTAGCCAATGTGAAAGGAGCTCCTGCAAAGCCAATTAAGGGAACTGTGAGCATTTCTTTCGTCAACATTTGGATCGTTTTCACCATAAAGTCCAACGATTCTTCTACCACAATATCCCGTAGCTTTTCCACATCATCTTTGGACCGAATGGGATTGGAAATCACTGGCCCTATACCAGATTTTATGTTCACATCTACGCCCATAGGCACCAAAGGAGTCATAATATCTTTGTACAAAATAGCCGCATCCACATCATACTCATGAACGGGAAGAGCTGTTACTTTTGCACATAATTCCGGTTGATGAGTAATCTCAAATAGGCTATATCGCTCTTTAATCTTGCGATACGCCGCTTGACTTCGTCCCGCTTGACGCATAAACCAAACTGGTCTACGGGACACCGACTCACCTGCAATCATTTGCAAATAATCCTGTCGTTTTTCCATATATAATTACACCTTACCTTTTATCAAACCAAACTTGGATTCTATATTCTATTGTAGCATATGGCGCATGTATTTACCTATATATTCTGTCACTTCTAAATGACTATATATTGATTTATATCTATAAGTTCTGCCCCTAACATATGAGCAATTTCTTTGGCGCGATTCATGCGAACAAAACTGGTGTCTGTATCGATGACCGTCGTTTGTATTCCCTGATTCACAAGCCATCTACCGATGTCGTCTAGTCCCTGCAGTGCTTGTGAGGTGACCTTCCCATCTGTAATAATTACGACCTTTGCCTGTACATACCCCATTTGAGACATGTCGTTACCTATCTGTTTGACCGCTTCCTCTATACCTTTTACAAAGGGCGTTCTGCCCCCAATACGAGCTTCTCCCAATGCTTTGGGGATGGTCTCAATTCGCTGTGTCAGCGGCACCACACATTGCGCCCCTTGCTTTTGAAAGGTGATGAGCGATACATACTGTCGTTTTACATACATCATCTGTACCAATTGTGAAAGTAACTTCTCTGCCCCCTGTAATCGTTGTCTCTGCCCCATAGATCCACTTGTATCAACTACTAAATAGATGGCTTCTTTTGGTATTTCCTGATACATAGCATATCTGACATCTTCTATAGTTAGCCGAATCGGTACTTGCCGACTGCGTACAATCCCTTGTACTATCGTTGGTATCCATGCAATGGTTCTCCCCATAGTTCCTTGACGATGTACCTCAGGGCCTCGACCGTCATCACTGATGTCTATGTGTTTCTTTGCCGGCTCAGATTGCAACATCCCATATAAATGTAACACCTGCGTTTCCACTGCTTCTGAAAGTGCAAAGGACTCCTCTACCTTACCGCTATTGGGCTTACGTTGATCTTGTCCGTTAGTATCTGTTTCTTCCTCTGTTCCATCATGACTAGTGTCAAGTTCCGCTTCTGTCTGATCTAGTTCCAGAGTGGTTTCCTCTTTTGATTGTCCATCATGAGCTTCATCGCTATCTGTTGTCATCCCCTGAGGCCCCTTTCCTATTGTCTCATCACGGTCCTTTTCCCTATCCGTACCTTGTGAGCTATTGTCCTCTTGTTCTCGGTTTGAACTGACCTCTTTCGTTTTCTCTTGTTCCCTTCTTGCCTCATTGGATGGCATTCGGTCAGATGAATCCTGTGCCTCTCCATCTTGCTGTGTCCGAGGGTTCGCTGGCTTCTTCATCTTTTGTGGTAATGTCCACTGGAGTACTGTTTCTACATCAATAGGCTCCACAAACTGATGGCCTTTTTCTCTAGCTAAACCTATGGCCGCTTTCAGTAAAATATATTCCATGCCCATAAAGGAAATGTTGAATCTCTCTACTAGACTGGAAATATATGTATATATGCTATCATGCACGTTTGGGATTCCAGGTGCATCTATTGATTTGCCCTCAGAACGAATCTGCTCTTCTTCATGAGTTCCATATACATCTACTGATATTCCCTCCCCGTGGTAACTTTCACGAGTCGCACCGTTCTCATATATATCTGCATGGTCTCTATCTGCTAGGACTCGCACTCTAGTGTCCGCATCCGGCGACTCTATGGGAATCCACAAGTCCATATCATAGATCCATTGCGACAGCCCTTCTGCTCCTGTATAGGTCCCAATGATTTGTAGCGGTCTTCCCGCTTCGTACCGATGATTTTGCTCGTAAAGAATCCGTAACCACATGGACCGGTCAAAGTGATCTAGTCCTTCGCAGATGAGCAGGTCATACACATCCCAAGGATGTGCTTGTTTTACAATTTGAGCTGTTTCTAAGGTCCTTTGTATATCCACCGCTTCCTGCATAGCGCTCACATCTGTGTGGGATGTAATCGTCGTATAGGTTCGGCCCCTATCATGCAATACTTGTAATAGGGCATATGTTTTTCCCGTTCCCACTTCACCTGAGATGAGTAATGTCCGCAACAAAGGTTCTTGCAAAAAGAGGTGAATGCCTGTATTCAATTGTACACTCATACCATTCACCTCCTTTAACAAAATCTTTATTATGTAAGCTATTATATTAGTTATATTAGATGCGTCAGATGAGGTATTTATTAAATACCTTTTCTACTAATTGCAAGATTTCTCATAGGTAGCCCATAGATTGTCCAGCATAGTTTCATCAAATTCACGTTGTTCAAAGGGTTTTCGCTTCATCCGATGAGATACCACAAGAGGTGTTAACTGTTTCAGATGATCCATGGTCACACGGGACTCCCCTTGTAAGGCCGCTAAGGCACGGCTACTATTGAGTAAGGTAATATCCGAACGATGTCCCTCTACGCCTAGGGTAATCGATATATTGGCAATCAATTCTAATAGATTTGCATCTACCCCAATGGTAGGCAATACTTTGCGCGCTGTTTCAATAGTTTTACGCAACGCTTCATCGTCCTTCCTGTAGGACTCAATAAATGCTTGTGGAGTATCTTCAAAGGCCAATCGACGGCGCAATACTTCCATCCTCAAGGCTACATCTGATTCTGCTTTCACAGTCACCGATAAACCAAAGCGATCTAGCAATTGTGGGCGAATAGCACCCTCTTCGGGGTTCATGGTGCCCACCAAAATAAATCGTGATAGATGACTATGGCTAATGCCCTCACGTTCAACCCGATTCACACCCATGGCCGCCACATCTAACAATGTATCCACTAAGTAGTCCTCTAGTAAATTGACTTCATCCACATAGAGAATATTTTCGTGAGCCTCAAATAAAATGCCTGGAGAAAACTCTTGCTTCCCCTCTTGCAGCATCCGCTCAATATTCAAGGTTCCTACCAATCTGTCTTCCGTGCAATGCAATGGAAGGTCCACCACTTTCATCAGGGTGCCATCACGATGCATCGGCAGCACCTTGGCTAAGCCTCGTACCGCCGTCGATTTTGCCGTTCCCTTATCACCCTGTATCAATACACCACCTACCCGTGGGTCTACCGCATTGAGGAGTAAAGCCAATTTCATTTGATCTTGTCCTACTAAGGCTGTAAAAGGATATGTAGTACTCATGTTAGTCTCCTTACGTTTCATCATAATACCCCTCTAGATCTTCTTCCAAAGACATCGCTACCTCTCGCAATCCTTCTCTGCGGTCCTCACTAGCCTCCCAAAGGCCTCGTTGTTCTGCTTCCAATAAAGTATATTTATCATATTCTTTTATTTTCTTAAAATATGTAATAGATTTTTTATATCCATCTTTTTCAATATCTGATACTATAACTCTTTCTTCATCTTTTTTCAAGTAGTTTTCTAAAATAAAATTATCTTTTTCTATTTTTCCAAACTCTTTCTATGATACTTAAACTACTGGATTTATAAATATGATTTCTTGAAATAGTCGTGTCTCTTAATTTAACAATCTCTGGATGATTTCTCATTTCACTTTTGCTCCAAGAACTATAATTAATCCCTAATTGTTCACACATTTCTCTTGTTGTTAAGTTTTCCTTGCACATTGTTGTTTTTTGATATCCCAGTTTTTGTAGCAATTT
>ERZ773050.1382-NODE-1382-length-13499-cov-11.289348_pt1 | contig 13499 bp, 12 predicted proteins | sample MGYA00580632_ERZ773050 | MGnify/ENA primary metagenome ERZ773050 (study PRJEB29015, sample SAMEA2738123) | human oral metagenome | biome: human oral; feature: human-associated habitat; material: saliva | place: China | collected 2166 ... | reverse complement strand
ATAAAAACACCCCGAAAGTTAGATTTTTTCTGTCTAACTTTTGGGGTGCAGCTCAAATTTCCGTTGCTTTTGTTCTAATTTTGAGAGTTATTATATGTTTCTTTATTAGTCTTCTGAGCATCCTTTCTTGCTTTTTCTTCTGCTTTTCTTTGCTTAATTTCTTTCTTTACCTCTTTAACCTTATTTTGTATTTCAACAACTAAATCATCAATAGATAAATCTGGATTTTCTAGTTTTTTCAATTCGAAATAGAGCTGACCTAATTTATCAGTTTGTGATTTTTGATAGGCTTTAAGTTGCTCTGTAGCATTTCTTCTTTGTTGTTCTAACGCTTCAAGTTCCTTAATAAAATCTAATTCACTTTTTTTGTTTTTTCTTGCCATAATTTGCTCCTTAAATATTAATTATATCTAATAGTATAGAGTAAGAATATTAAAAGTCAACCCATGTCACTCCCTTGAAAATTATCTATTCTAGGGTATACTGAACACTATAGCGACCTATTATAAATGAATCCTAATTGTAGTTTCCAAGTGCTTAAAACCTCATAAAATCGGTTGTTACGAGTATTATGTAATACCCAGAATTTATGAATGAAAGTATAAAGAGAACAAAAGTCTAAAAGTTTACGGTATTTATAGGGTTGACGACTAATATTAGAAACACGTAAATCATAAATGAGTAAATAGCGAGTATTACATAGCTAGAATATTCTTTGTTTTAAATGGGTATCGCAATAACAACATACTACGATTATATGAATGAGAGGAGATGAAAGTATCAATCAGCGTTTTACGGGTACAAGAGGATGCTTGTATAGGGCAATAGTAAAGGCTTAACACGATTTCAGAAGAAATCGCTGCACTCTTCGAAAAAATACCAGACTATATACCCTATTGATTGACTATTTTAAGACTACAAAATGCAAGATATAAAAAATAGAGATTTTACCTCACTTATTTCAAATAAAAAAAATAAAATTCATTACACTCAGAGAAATAAAATAGCTACTTACTTTGTTTCAAAAAATCAAAATACCTCACTGTCGTTTTCAGAAGAGGAGCTTATCATCTTTTATCATTTACTAAGGTTTGGTTATTTTGATAAGGAAATCATAGACCTCATTTATACTGCAGTAACTCGAAAATCCAAAACTCCTAATTCATGGTTTTATCGTCTTGTTGGAAAAGTGAATCATCCTATTTCGGCATGTTCGGATGCTAGAAGCGGTAAGAGAAAAATATATTATCTGAACAAAGGTTTTAGTACCTGGTTGCTTACTATGATTAAGGGGATTGATAAAATACGGTTGCTAACAACAACGACTGAATATGATAGGTCAGTATATAGCATTGTCAGTAATAATCTTCTAGGAGGGAAACCTCAAACCGTAAATATTCATGATCTAGAGACCAGACGATTAGTTGCTAAAATCTTAAACAAGCTTTTTTTAAAAAACCAAGACAAGTCTGTTTATGACCTAAACATACAGGTCGTATTTCCCATTAGTCGGGTTAATCTTTTAATGGTTCCTGATGCTGTTGTATTTGTGAACGATAGCCCTTTTTTTATTGAGTATGACCGAGCAACAGAACGTCAAACAATTCTACTTTCTAAAATATTTGGTTACGCAGAAGAACCAGCATTCGAAAATTCTAGTTTATTTTTCGTTTTCGAGAATAGTCGTAAAGATAATACGCAGGTATCTCAACGTTTAATGAACTTTTTGGAATATGTAAATGAGGTTGAGGTTGAAGGTGTGACTGGACATGACATGTTAAAGCGTAAAAATATTTCTTTATTCAGTCAAACAACAACAAATGCTTCTGACGTTATTGTCGAAATCATTCAAGAAAAGATGTTTTCAAATCATAAAGATTGGTGTGATTGCGATGCTTATGATTTTTCTGAACTGCAGAAAATAGATTATCTTGTAAAGGAGATATCAGAACCTTTGGATGATGATAAATTCCAGTTATCAGCTGTTGTTGAAACAGACTCTTGGGAATTGAAAGAGTACCCTATGGTACCTATGGCATATATCAAAAATGACTTGATTCCACACTTAACTAGTCTCTATGAAGAATTCTCAATAGAGTATGAACATATGATCATTGTATTCCCAAAAGAAGTTCTACCAGAAAAAATAAAACTCCCTTTTGATGATTATTTCTTGATTGTTTATAGATAGAGTAAAGGTATTTGTAAATGGATTATTTGGAATACTTAGGAAGAAGACTTGTATGGTTAGTTGTTTCGCTTGTAGTTGTAATCGTAGTAAAAAGACCAAGAATTTTGAAAAGGCTAGCCATAGTTAGTGATGTAGCTATTGGAAAAATCCACTACTTTATTTTTCTAGCGATTGCTTGGTTGATTCTTGTCACATATTTTATTTTATACTTGTTTATGGTAGTTACTTTTTTCCTATCATGGCATTCTCTATCACTCAATAACGTGATGGAAATTATTTTACAAACGGTATTAATCAGCCTAACGCTCTATACTTTATTTGTACCACATAACGAGATTATCAAGAGAGTTGATGAATTCTTATTAGCGAAAAAAGAATAAGTCACGCGCAGCAACTGCAACATATAATCATTCTCTCAACTATTTAAAAGAATGTAAGAAAGTCACATGATAGTTTGAATTTGTTGTAAGTATCAGGTGTTGTTTTAAAGATAAAAAAGATTGAAAGGTAACGGTAATTAATGAAAATAAAAATTGAATCTGCTTGGAAAACACTTTGTGATGCATTCCCCAAGCTAAAGGATAATCCTCTTTACAAGGGGTGGTATATTAGCTATGCGATCCTTGTGACATTATCTATTTTGACGGTAGTTGTGGTGAACCATAGGGTTGTCTATGCATTTCCGTTTGATTGGTTTGGTTTGCTTTTTGGAATTATCTTACCTTGGGTTCTTACGACCTTTTATATCGTATATCAAGGTGTGGACCATGCCCACCAGTTTACATCGACTAAAGTTGTTCTTGGGTTATTTATGTTACCTGTAATTCTGATTGGTTTTACCTCTACTTATAAGAATGAATACAGTTATAGTAATCGTATGGTTACGACGGTTTTTGATCAGGAACTCACGCAACAAAGTTTCCACGCAACAAATATTACATCAAATCAGCTTGATTATTTTAAAGAAGATAATATCATTTATCCTTATAAGAAAAATTCAGCTTCAGAGATATATGTGTTCTTTAGACCTGATTGTCCTTACTGTCAAAAATCAATTCCAGTACTCAATAAGAGCTTAACTGAAAAAGAACGAAACAAGATTATCTATGTTAATGTTCTTGACGAAAGTGGTAAGAATTTAGCTAAAGCTATGGGAGTAGAGAAAGCAGCAACTGCAGTTATCTATCATAAGGATAAGAAGTCTGGTGGATGGTCCAAACGTATCGAACGAATGGCAGGAGGAAAACATGCTGCACCTCGTCTTGATGAGGATGCCATTCATGATATTGTGTCAGTCGCAAAGGAGGAAACAAAATAATGTATTTGTCAAAAAAAGATATTTCAGAATGGATTGCTAGCCTAAAAGTAGGTGACGAGGTTGCTGTCCAAATAACACGAATGGATGGTGTCATAGTTTCTAGTGAGCGTGGCATTGTCGACAAGTGGTTAGGAAAGAGACTTATAGTTGTTAACGGAAAGCATTTTGTTCCTAGCACTGGTTTGAGACAAAGTAACGCTTTTGTACCAGGTCAAAAGACAATCGTGGAACAACTCTTCCCCTTGGATGCTTTGCTTTTAGATGAGGAAGAACTTGCCAAAAGAGACACCATTATTCAAAAGTTGAAAGAGTCTGCTGAACGTCTAGAGCACGCGCAGACTTATTCTTCATTAGTCGTTTCTAGGGTGCTTCGTAAGTTATCTATACTTGACGTTGGGGAGATTTATGATCTAAATGAACTACGTTCCTCTAGTGACACAGAAGACTTAGAAGATAGTGCTTTATTGGATAGACGGAAACTTTCAGAGAAGAAACGTTGTCTAAAGACTCTTGAGCGTATGCTTACAAATTTGAGTCAAGATAATACCTTGGGTGCTTTTAAGTTAATCTCTCTTTTGGGAGATGTAGCTTCTGAATTTACTGATGCTGAAAATGAGGTAAGTGAATGTTAGCCTATGTCATTATGTTTGTAGTTATGTTAGCTATCAAGTGTGTTACTCTTACTTTTGTGAAGAATAAAGAGTCTACAGTAGTCAGTACTTTTCTGAGTGGTACGAATCAGATTTTCCTTAGTACTATTGTCTGGTTCTTGCGTTTAACAGCCATGTTCCAGTTTTATCTTTTGGTAGTGGACAATAATCTAACTGTTATCCCTATAATTGTTGGTTTTATTCTACCTAATGTTTTGTTCTGGTTTAAGGGAATCAAAGCTTCTTTATCGGATTTGCTTGTACGTTGGTTAAAATCAGTTATTGGTCATAAGTATAGAACATGCCCATTTTGTCATGAATCACATTTATTCTTTAGATACACAGAAGACCGCACAGCTGCTTATTACTATCTCTTGACAGAAGATGATAGTCTTGTGGCCATTGGAGATTTTGATAATAGTGACCATCCTGCACGTTTCTTTTTAAGTAACGATGAATCACATTTTGATGAGCTGGTTGATACCATGCTACCTTATATGTTGCCTGGAATGGAAGAGGTGGTCTATGTAGGTGGGCGACCACAGCGATTGGCTAGAGAATTGTATTGTGTCGATTGCCAGGAACGCGTCAGTGAGGACAGTGGGGTACAATTTGGTGAGGTACTTTTATGTGAGCATCGGCATGAAGACCATAAAGCTCTTGTTTAGTAGTAATAAATTAGTTAAATTGACATATTTGTGTGGGGGAGTTCCGCCTTTATCCTAAGTTAGAAAGCTGGATTCACCAAGATTTTAATTCTTTTGGACTTGACCTTTTTTTCTCATGTTCTCTTATAGAGAATAGTAGAACTAGTGAATTACTTCAAAATTTACTAAAAATTAAATATTAACTTGACTGACTTCTTTAAAAAGTATATTATGAAAGCGTAAATAATATCTAATTAACAGAATATTCATGAGTATTCTTTTTTTAAAAGGATTGTGACTTTATCTGTGAATTATATTTAGTTACAAAATTTTTTCCTAACAATATATAACTGGTGGTAATGTAGCAGTGTCTATTTCATTTTATGTCCCAGAGAATAGTTTATTTAGCTTATGCTATCAGTATATAAATTGAATAGTTTAATATTTAAAGGAGATTATTATGGAACAAGAGATTTATGAAGTGAATTCTATAAAGAAAAATTTGATTCCTTCGATTGCAGTATATTATATGGATTATGATTTTTTTGTATATGAACCTGGCTTTATTGAATCCGAAAACAGGGTAAGGATTACTTCGGGTGATGTTTCGTTGTATGACAATTCAGTTGAAAAAGCATATATAAGTTCTTTTGTAAAAAATGATTTAATTTTTTTACGTAGAAAGAATTATATTTGGTTATTAGAAGTTTTGACAGTAGGTATGTTGGTGATGGAGGCTAGAGTCATTACAGGTAACATACTTAATGAGGATATAGTATCAAAACATACTTATCCAGAAATATCTAGGGATAAGGATTTAATGGATAAACTCTTTGAGAGTGTGACTAAAGGAAAATAAAACCCCAAAAAGATTTAACCCTTATTTCTACCATTTTCCTTCAATTGAAAATTTTGACGAAATGTTAAAAAAAGGAAAACTGGCTTCGAAAAACAAGACTGATGGATGTTAATATAAATCTGGGTACTACAGTGCATGATTACGTACCATTCTATTTTACAAAACAAAGTTCAATGTTTTATGAGAGAATTCGAAGTAAAGTAATTGATCAGAAGGATAAAATATTTTTAGCAGTTATTTTTGAAAAGTTAAGGAATGCAATTGTTTACTGTACACTCAAATGGCGGTCTTAGGTGGGATGTTGTGCTCCCTTTGATGGAGAAGTATCTTAGTGATTTACCAATAAAAGTCTTTATTTGCGAAGACAAGTCAAGAGCTGAGGGCGTTGAAAGAGAGATGCTCACATACCTATATAGGTGTGTAAATCAGTGGGAACTATTAGAAGAACTCTCAAAACGACTTAGAATTAGAGAGTCGGTTTTAATTGGTATAAGAGATAACTTTCCGAAGCGATTTTATCAGATTAACGACATGAAGATAGTCACGAAGACAAGTTATGAAAAGCTATTTAAATATTTATATAGTTTGTGTAAAAATGGTACAGATGCTTTGATTAGTAAAGAGAAGAAAGAGTCTCCAGTAGAAAAAGGAATTAGTGAACAGTTAACTCTTTTTGATGATTTAAATAATCTGTAATTTTATAGTGAGTTAATAGTATCATTACAAAAAACAGATAACTTTAATTATAATTTATTAATAAAACAAAAAATTATTTTATCTATTATGGTCGAAAGATGCCTATAGATATTATGGTTTTTTGTTTTTTTTATCTGTTTTGAAATGAGACAATACAAAAAAGAAATTTATTTTCAGAAAAAATAATAAATAATTTGCTAATTATATTGAAATTATCTGTCAATTATAGTAAGATATTTTTAACAAGCATCATCACATTCCATTCAACAGCTAGGAAGAAAGGTAATCGTGTTGAATAAACAGATTTATGGATTTAAGAAAAGTAAAGCATTTGGACTTTGTAGTGTTGTAGTAGCGAGTTATTTGTTATTTAGTGGAGTAGCAAGTGCCGATGAAGTACCATCAGCAACTGCAACAGAAATAAACACTGAGGCTACACAACCAGCAACGGCGTTTAAAGTGTCTGACAATCAGGTATTAGATGCGGAGAAAGCTGTTGATAGTAAAAAATCTGAGATTGCAAATGTACAAAATGACGTTAATAACGTTAAAGAAACAGTAGCAGTTAAAACGGAATCTGTAGAAAATTTGAATGCTGAAAAAGCTCAATTAACTAAAGATATTGAAGAAGCTAAAAATACTACTCCGGCAGATGTAGCTAAAATTGAAGAGAACATCAATGCTCAAAATCAAGCTAAAGCTGATAAAACTAAAGAGTTAGAGCTAGCAAAAACAGATGAAATTAACAAAGAAGATGTTAAGGAAGAAAAAGCTAAAGAAGTAGAGAAAGCTCAAGACAACGTAACTAAAGCTAATCAAAATGTAGAAGCTAAACGTCAAGCTTTAGATCCACAAGCAGAAGTTGACGCAAAAAATCAATTAACTCAATCATCTAAAGAATTAGAAAACAAGGAAGCTAAAAAAGTTAGTGCAGAAGTGGAATTGAACAAAGCTAAAGAATTTGATAAAGTCTTAGCTGATAAAAAAGTAGTTGCAAATACTGATTTAGCCGGCAAAACCAAAGCTAGAGAAGACAAAATCGTTGCGCTATCTGAAGCAACAAAAGTGCAAAGTGAAGCAAAAGAGGATGTTGAAAATGCATTCCCATATCCAACAAAAATTATCACTCCACCAGAATGGATTCAAGCACTTAAAGAGTATAGAACCTTGGATAGCGCAAGATTTGACTATAGTGCTTGGGAGAAAGCTAATCCCCAAAAATCAGGTGAAAGTTGGAAGGATTATTATGAACGAGAGCAGGCTGCTAGGGACGCTTTTTATGATAAAAAAAATGCAGACGAAGATGCAGCCCTCAAGGACCTAATTAAAGTTGATAAGGAAACATTTTCAACTTTCGCTGAATATGATATTATTGAAAACTACACAAACGCTAAAGACAACAGTATTGTATACGATGTTAACAACATTCCAACAGATGTGTTAATTGAAGTATCTCAGTACTTTGCACATTTAGTTAATGAAATTCGTACAGAATTGGGTATCACTGAGAAAATTCAGGTACACAAAGATGCTGTGGAATTTGCTCGTGAAGTAGCAAAATCAGTTGTTGATAATAATATCACTGAATTTGTACACTTTGGTCGTGGTATTAATGATGCAGCACGTCGACGAGGATTAAGGACATCGGCAAAGCCAGGTAAGGATACAACTTTTCAATTTTACGAAAACTTATGGGGTGACCCGGATGCATCACCAAAGATTTCTCGTCAAGATTTATTCCTTACAATCTACAGGGCTGTGTCTGGTTTCTTTCATGAAGGCCCAGCAAATGGGCACTATGGACATGCTTTATCACTACTTAAAAGAAAAAACATTGGTATCGCTTCATCATATGTTGATGGTGCTTTTATGAAAGTTCACGCAATCTCAATTGATCCAGAATATATACTGAATAACAGTGATGAACCTGTAGATTGGGATTCGGATGTTGAAACAGAGTTGTATAAAGCTCGTTATGGTAGGTCATTATTACCAAATGCAGTTTACGAAGATAAAAATGTTCTACAAGCTAAATTAGATAAGGCCAATGCTGATTTAACTAGTGCTCAAAATGCTCTAACTGCGGCGAATAACGAGTTAGCTAATGCCCAATCAAAAGTTACAGAATTAAATGCAGTAAGAACAAAAACTCCAGAAGCACAAGCTAAATATGATGAAGCGGTAAACGCAGTAAAATCTGCTACTGAAGAAAAAGAAAAGGCTGAAAAGCATTTACAATTTGTAACATCAGATAAACTTATTAAGGAAAAAGCTTTAAATGAAGCTCTTAAAGTTCAAAAAGAGGCCAATGATACTTTAGCCAAAACCCAATTAGTGAGTGATAAAGCAATAAGTGATTATAATAATGCTGTAAATACTCGAGTTGCTAAAGAAGCTGAAATTACAATTATCACTAAGAAAATTGATGAATTAGTTAATTATAAAGCCGAAATAGAAAATAAAATTGCGAAGCGTGAAGAGAACGAAGCTAAGTTAGTAGAAATCGATAAAAAACTACTTAAATTAACTTCAGAATTAAACTCACTAAAGGCAGAGGAAGTTACATTAAAAGCGACAATCTCTACTTTAGAAAAACAACTTGTTGAACTAGAAAAAGAATACGAAAGTTTATTAGGTGTCTACACTAAAGAGCGTGTGCCGCAAGCACCAATTGTTGAAGACCTACCATCAATAGATATTCAAGAATTAACTCGTACTGAAGAAATTGGATACAAAACTATTGAAGAAGAAGATACAACTCTTCCAGTTGGTGAGAAAGTAGTTAAGCAAGCAGGGAAGAAAGGTAGCAAGTCAGTTAAAACGATTAAACTATATCAAGGAAATGTTTTAATCGACGAAGTAACACACGAAACTGTAATTGCGGATGTTGTTAATGAAGTAATATTAATTGGTACTAAAAAAGTAATTAGCAATATCGATAATGTTAATAGCACCCAGTATACAACTTTATTGGGACAATTTAACTCAAGAAGTAATGTGTATACTGATGCTCCAAGAAATAGTCAAAACTCTAAATTACAAGATAACGAATCACGTACAGAGAATAAAAAACTACCTAATACAGGTCAAACTGATACAGGTATAGCTTCTATGATTGGATTAGCAATGATGATTGCAGCAACAAAACTACGTAGAAGAAAAGTAAAATAAAAGAGTTACTAATATTTACAACTAATTCTACTAATAATCACAAGAGGATGTTCAATGCTAGACATTCTGCACAATATAAGTGAGAAACTATCATATGATTCAAAAGGTCTTGGAACTCTAAAGTGAATCAGTTGTAGTGTTCGCAATAATGACAGTATGCCTGGTCTTGTTGGTTTAAAACGAAAAGAAGATAAATATTAGTTTATGTTGATTTGAGCTGGTATAGATTATAAAATATTGTACTTATTCTAAAAAACCAAACATATCTTTGGTTTCTAAGTTAAGTAATATCAGCCGACAAATCAAAATTATTAAGTTAGGCTCCCTACCGGAAGTTTCTCGGAAGGGGGCCTTTCTTCTTTTTGCTATAGTTAATTATAGGTTCGTAGCTTATAGATTGGTGTAAGTGGTATACAATCACGCGCGTGAGTAGGACATCTTGTAAGATATAAGCACAAGAAACTAGGTCAATGGCTCTAGTTGTAGGAGATTTTGATAATAGTGACCATCCTGCACGTTTTTCTTAAGTAACGATGAATCGCATTTTGAGGAGCACGTTTATACCATGCTACCTTATATGTTGCCTGGAATGGAAGAGGTAGTTTATGTAGGTGGGCGACAACAGCGGTTAGCTAGAGGGTTGTATTATGTCGATTGCGATTGCCAGGAAGGAGTCAGTGAGGATAGCGGGGTACAATTTGGTGAAGTGCCTATAAGTGAACATAGGCATGAAGATCATAAAGCTCTTGTTTAATTTATTACCAATACTGTACTCGAGCTATGCTGTGTTCGAAATTACTACAAAAGAACTTAAATGCGTAGCTCCTACAAGGTACACTAATTATCCTGCATTTCATACAAGTTTTTTAGTTAGTGACTAAAAGTGAGAATGTATATAATCGACAAATTTTTGGGGAAATGAACGTATATTTTATTGACAAAAACTTTGACAAAATGTATATTAAAATTATATATTCAATTTAATATTTACTTATTAAAATAAGAAAGTCCCTAATTGTATTGAGGAGAGGAGAAAAAATGAATCTTTGGTTAATATTAGTTTTACTTGGTGTGGTTGCTGTTATTGGGGGTGGTGTGGCCGCTGCTATTAGCTTTGGAAGACATCAAAAACGTGCTAATGAAAGAGCTATTAGAGAGGCCCTAGAATTAGCAACAAAAGATAGAACTCAAAGAGAACAAGAATAAGAACGAATACATGTAAACACTAGCTATGCTGGTGTTTTTTTATACCCGTTTAAGTATCAAGAAATTTCAAGGAGTAAAGATTTTTACGAAATTTTTGCATCTTTTTTAGAGAAATAGATTAGCACGCGCGTGAGAAGTGTCTTTGTAACTTTTGAACACAACAAAAAACTAGGGCCATCGCCCTAGTTTTAAAGGAGGTTTGTTCGCATCTGGGTTTATAGGAGATTATGATGCGAACTGGATTGGATTAGGAGTCTCTATTTCTATTAGGAGGATTAGAGACTGAAAGTATTAATTTTCGAGTGTAGTTTCATCGAACTACAAGAAAATTATAGCAGTTTATGAGAAAGGACACAATGGAGTTAGGGGGTGTCACACCCCCCATTATTAGAGAATAACTGACTTAAGGTGTAGTGGTATGTTTTATTATGTGCTATCCTATAATTAGGCTAATAAATAACATAAACTAGATGATAGAAGAGTACACTAGTTACTGTATAAATTAATTTGGTGTAAACAGCATACTAGAGAACGAGAAGGCATCATAAGTGGTGTCTTCTTGTTTATTTATATGGGGTACTTCTTGGATTATGGTGGTGGGCTAGCTACTGTATCAACAAGTTTGTTAAATAATGACAGTAGGCTATAGACTATTGTCCTTTTTTTATTTTATTGCTATGATAGGCTATGACTGGCTAATTAGCAAGGATAAGTTCTTAGAGAAAGGAGTAGGAGAGTGTATACTTTAGAAATCCCTTTGAATCCCAAAGGTTATGATGATTTTCTAGCCAAACGTTTTAAATATGGCTACAAGTTAAAACGAGCCGTAACAAATTGGATCAATTGCCAAGAACATCGTCGTGTTAGCTCAGAGGAATATAAGTCTTTGTCTCTACGTACTAAAGAGCTGGCAGAGTTAAAGGAAGCTATCTCTAAAGAGAAAGACAAGACAAAGCAACTCTCTATGAAGGAAACTCATAAGGAGCTTTCGACGACACTTAAAGCAGATTGGATAGCCTTAAATGATAGATTTGGTCTTAATAGTGGTAAATTTATCCGATATAAAGAATTAGGACAAGCAACTGCTATGTATGAAAGGTATGCAGAAGAAGGGATAATCCACTGGTCTACTATGGAAATTCTTAGTCAGACAGTTAAAGGGGCCTATCTTCAGCGTCGGAAGCAAGGAGAAAGTAGCAACCATGTATCAATTGGTCGCTTAACGAATTTTACGACTTTATGGTACCGTAAATGCAATAACAACGTGACTGATGAAGGGGTATTCTTTGAGACTGGGAAAGGCAGAAACGACAAGCTGTTTATCCCTTTTGCTTTTCGCCGAGAACAAGAGATTAAGGTTGCCTATGCACTGGAATTCCAAAAATTAGCGTTATATGCTCTTAAACGGACTCTTGTTAAGGGAAATGTTTGGAAATACAGTATCTTATTAGTCTTTGATGGTGTTCCTTATGGATTAGACCATGAGCTACCAAATAAAGGAAACGTGGAAATCAAGTTATCTGTAGAGCAGATGGCTATTACTGCTGCGCGTGATAATGAGACTATTGTTTATGATCTCTCCAATGATTTTGGGTATAGTAAACGGTTAGCGGACTTGGATAGAGCGATAGAAAGTAAGCGTAGAGCCTTAAACCCAGATAACTACGATGAAAATGGTGTTCCTAAAAAAGGGAAGAGAGTATGGGTGCAGGACTCGGCCTATAAGAAACTTCTAGACCAAAAACATTATATCTGGCATAAGGTAAAAAAAATAAGAAAGAACCGTTTTGGACGGATTGCTAATCAGATCTTAATGTTGGGTGATAATTTTACTCTTTATCAAGAGGATTTCACATCTTTACAATCACGTATGGATTTGGAGTCAGAAGAAATGTCGTGGTTTGACTTGCAAAAGCAAAAAGGCTTTAAAATTATGTTAAATGCTCCATATGAGTTTGTGACTATTTTAGAGAATAAACTTTCTTTTAAAGGAGTTAAATTGAATAAGGACAAACGTAAGAAAAAGTGATTTAGATTTATTTCGCTGACTAATTGTCTGCAAGGATAAATATGTTATAATAAGTATAAGATAAGGTTTATTTAGGAACCTTCAAGGCTGTTTTGGATAGTCTTGTAAATGCTACACAGCCTAACCAGAAGCTACGGCAAGAAGGTCGGGAGGTAGCCCATGTCAAGATTTTGTATTACTTATATTTGATATGGTACTAAAATAGGCCGAAAGAATAATTGAAATGAATATCTATATCTATTAATATGAGGCACTTTCTTATATTTGTTAATCATACCAATGTTTTAGAGAATTTTTAGGCAGTAGTCATTATAAGGCTGCTGTTTTGTTTTTTAAATAGGATTAGAAGTAAGATTATTAAAAAAACTACACATTATGTAGAATTTTATTGATAATGTGTGACAGTGACAGCTCATAAATTATCTATTAACTTTTGAGTGAATGATGGTTGTAAAGGTAGTAACGACCTCCTTAATCATGTACGGACCCCAAAAAGTTAATCAATTTATTTAAGCAAAGGATTCAGTTCTGTATTGTAGAGGACTAAGTCCCTTTCTACCATTTGTCAAGTATATCAAGGTATTTGATGAAAAATAGTTTGAGTTTCATAGTCAAACTAAGGAAATTGTTTTTTTTTTGAACTAAAGTTTAGTCTAAAAAGTGTACACTAAACCAATACCTTATCTGGTGATTTTTTTGATAAGGCGTTACAATAATATGGCATAAACAATT
>ERZ773050.1381-NODE-1381-length-13499-cov-22.115814_pt1 | contig 13499 bp, 19 predicted proteins | sample MGYA00580632_ERZ773050 | MGnify/ENA primary metagenome ERZ773050 (study PRJEB29015, sample SAMEA2738123) | human oral metagenome | biome: human oral; feature: human-associated habitat; material: saliva | place: China | collected 2166 ... | reverse complement strand
AGATGGAGCAAGCCAACAAAAAAGCCTATTCACTTTAGGAGGTTACTATGGAATCTATTTTAGAAGTTTTGACCCCAGATAACCTAGTCTTTATCTTTAAAGGATTTGGCTTGACCCTCTATATTTCTCTGATTGCTATCGTCCTCTCGACCCTTATCGGAACAGTGCTAGCCGTCATGAGGAATGGGAAAAATCCTGTCTTACGGCTCATCTCCAGCATTTATATTGAGTTTGTACGTAACGTTCCCAACCTCCTCTGGATTTTCACCATCTTTTTGGTGTTTAAGATGAAGTCCACACCAGCAGGTATTACTGCCTTTACTCTATTTACCTCAGCAGCCCTAGCTGAGATTATACGAGGTGGTCTCAATGCTGTAGATAAGGGCCAGTACGAAGCTGGAATGTCGCAAGGATTCACTTCAGCCCAAATCCTCTACTACATCATTCTCCCACAAGCAATCCGCAAAATGCTACCCGCTATTATTTCTCAGTTTGTAACTGTGATTAAGGATACCAGCCTTCTCTACTCTGTTATCGCGCTGCAAGAACTCTTTGGCGCCAGCCAAATTCTCATGGGTCGCTATTTCGAGCCAGAGCAGGTCTTCAGTCTTTATATCCTGATTGCCTTGATCTATTTCAGCTTTAACCTAGCAATTTCAAGTCTATCTCGCATGCTAGCCAAACGTTGGCAACAAGCTGCAGAATAAAAAAGAAATGTGAACCAACAACAGGGGTTCACATTTCTTTATTTTTATGATTAGAGATACTTTCTTGCATATACTGGTCAATCTTAACTCATTTTCGCTCAATTTTACTATAATCTAACTCTATCATTTAACTGATTTTGTTGCAATATATGCTTTAATATTCAGTTCATGCAGTCTACCAAAACCATTTGTATCTTCATATATGTCAAGTAGAGTGAACCCTGCCTTTAACTGTCCGCCTATTTGCTCTGTCATATTGTGAGAGAATTGCATGCCAGCATTTTCTTTTATCATAAAATCTTTGGCTGCTTTATCTTTTAGTGGATTAAACGGCATTTTCCAAATAATTTCTTTTTCTTCATTATCTACAATGTAATTTATCTCATTATTTAATCCTGCCAGAAAAATTCCACCCTTTTTCAAAACCCTATACGCCTCATTAAAAATGGACTCCACATCTTCAACATAACAGTTTGAAACCAGATGAAAGACTATATCAAAGGTTTCATCCTCAAAAGGCAAAGCTTTTGTCATATCGCCTTCAATCGCTTTAATAGTATAGCCTTCTCTTTCAGCAATTAAAAATTCACTTTCTATTTGCTTTGGCGAATTATCAAGCACAGTGCAGTCTGCCCCTAACGCATTAAATATAGGCATTTGTTGCCCTCCACCTGATGCTAAACCTAAGATTTTCTTTCCTTTTAAATCTCCAAGCCACTCATGTGGAACTGAAACAGTCGGAGTAAGAAAAACTTTCCATTCTCCATTTTTTGCACTGATATATTCAGCATGCGAAGTTGGTTTCCCCCATTCCCAACCTTCTTCAACCCATCTATCAATAGTTTCTTTATTTATATCTTGATACGATTTCATTAGTTATTTCCTTTTATAAATCCTAAGTTTATCTGATAGACTGGGAATTATCAACCTATTTCTACTAAAGTTTAGCTAGTATCTATTGATTTCTTTACAATAGTTAAAATTCAGTTCATCTACGATGTTTTTCAATCCAAGAGACAGCAAAATCTACTAGTTCACGTTGTTGCATCAATCTAGAGTCGGCATTGCCGATTTTTCCTATCTTTGCAAGACCATTTTCCTCAAAGGCGCTTCCTATGTCCTCAAAATCTTCTCCATCAACGAATAAGGTCTGATAAGCTTTCCATATCCGAACACCATCTTCAAGTATGGCACTGTGTTCAATACAGTCATGTTTCCCAGGATACTCTGCACGGACATCCGCTAAGTGTATGGAGGTGTTTTTATCATATCCAACCCCTAACAACAGTACTTTTGCGTCAAGTTCATAGAGTTTTGCGATAGGTGAACCCTCCCCAAATATATTTGAAAGAGTATGTTCCGCTGTAATATATTCAGCATGTTTTCCCCATGCACAAATTGATCTTGCTGGATGATCTGTTCTGATACTCCCCGGCCATTGACGGAACATTTCTGCAACAGCTCCCATCGTATTTGTTGGCGTTATCCGTTTATCATATGCTGGCCAATTCTCTCTAATTTTATCCCAGTCTGACTCCTCTGCATTCCAGTGCACACCTGTTTCCGGATCCAGATTTTTCCATGACTGTGTCGGCATCACAATGGTACTTTCAGAAGTCACCACTTCGATTAGAGCTTCTATCACAGCCTGCGCTCCTCCACATACATATCCAATACTTTTTAAGGATGTATGGACAATGACAACATCCCCTTGTTTCAGGCCAAGTTCTGTTAGCCCCTGTACGATATCTTCTTTATATATTGTTTTCATAATTTTTACCTCTTGTCATCAAAAATTAAGACGAATTTATTAAGTTGATTTTTTAACCCATGTGTCTAAAAAATTTAATTGCTCATCTGTATGAAACCAATGCTCTCCATTCCCCATGATTGTCAGATCTGCACTAATTTGTTCTGCAAACTTAGTTATGGTTTCTTTTGAAGTTAGATTGTCTTTTTCTCCGTATAAAATAGAAGTAGGAACATTCCACCTAATGGGATGATTTTTCACATGAGATAAATATTCCCAAGACAATGTTTCACCAAATTCTGTTTCAACCTCTTTCTCGCTTTTTAACTCATCTTCCGCGATGTTTGACTGCTTCATTATATCTGCTATCAGTTTCTCCATATCTACGATAGGGGAAATAAATAAGGCCTGAGAAATATTCTTTTCAGCCAAAGATAGCATTGTAAAATAAGCACCGATGCTATTTGCAATTAAAATAACAGAATCATACGATTTAGCATACCTATCATATAGTATTGGAAATTCTATCTCCGCTTCCCAAGGAGTCTGTGATTTATAGTCAAAACCGATAACGTCACTTTCTCTAAAAATAGATTGATAATGGTTTGTCTCCTCTATGTTTCCGCCCTTACCATGTATATAGATAACTAAGGTTTTCCACCGAATCACTTCCATAATCTTTTTTATCTTTCTGACATATATTTTTGTATTTCACCAGAGGTCAATCTTCTTACCTGTGTGTTGGGAAATTCCTGATATTCTTCAACTGAAAAAACAGACGCCATTTTTTCACAAGTTTTTCCTTTATTCTTTTTTAGATATAATTTCAAATCTTCGTTGCTTGCAAAAATTTTGTATGAAATTCTACCATTTTCACTTTTCAATTCATAAATACCACATGGCTTTTTTTCTGTGTAATCGGCAGTTCTTAAATATAGCTTTGCAGTTTCTAATGACTTAAATGGAAAATTCCATCGTTGCAATCCACGATTTGGATCGTATTCGATACAAATACACCGACCACAAGTTCCGCAAATATATTGCGTATGATTTTCTAAGCATTCCACGGGATTTAAAAGTGGAGTCACTCTACTTTGATCAACATAACATTCTTTACACATTGTAATCTCACGTCCTCTCCAAATCATAATCTATAATTATCAATTATTAAAATATCTCAGAGCTCCAGTATTGCAATAATCTCATTTCCTTCCATATCTCCAGTTTCAGCAAAACCAAATGAATGATATAATTTACAAGCTACTTTATTTTCGGGTTCATATGATAGCCAGCAATACTTTGCTTTACCACAGGGAAAAGATTTAATAAAATTCAAGCCAAGAGCAATGGCTTCCCTCCCAAAACCTTTTTTCTGATACTTTTGATCAATCATTAAACGCCAAAGATTATAGTTTCCTCTTGCTATATCAGGCGGATTGTCCCAATAATCGTCAACATCATAGCCAATCATAATAAATCCAACAGGAATTTCACCATCATAGATGCCAAATGGAAACGCAAATCCATTTGCCGTAATGGTGGTGTATGCTTCAATGATACTTACATCATTTGCTGCAACAAAGCCTTTTTGCGATTCCGATACCTGCAATCTAGTTATTTCCCATATATTTTTTCCATTTACTTTTTCTAAGTGAAGCACCGTCTTAATACCTCTTCAATTTTTAACTATCTATCAGCACCATTTTCTATTGGATTTTCTCCGACAAAATACGGACACTTAATGTATTCAATTTTATAAATCAATTCTTTCGAAATCTTTAACTGCTTTTTGATAAGAAAACCAGGTACATAACTTGAACATAACAATACCAATCAGCAATATCACAACCTGTGGTATGCTTAAATTTGCAGGATCATTTAGACTTTCTAAGCCGGGAATGTGATGTAACACTTCTCCCATGAGTATTATGATAGTTCCAACTACGCAGAATAGGATAAAAGGCTTCCCAATCTTATAAGCTGTTTTAAAAAAGCCTGCAAGAAAAACACTGTTAAAAGTTGCAAATACAAGCATTATATATCCAAGATAAGCCGCATTTGCATTCATCAATTGATTGGTAACATAAGGAGCGGCACCCCCCAATGTTTTCATCCTAATAATCGTTAACAATGCGCATAAGATAAATGCCACTAATTCGATGAGCAGTACAAATAGATACTTAGTTGTCACCACATCCTGTTTCCTAACCGGCAACATGACCGTGTAGGTAATATCATCGCATTCCCGAACCTGCTGGTAGGTATAAAATATACCCAGACAGATAAAAAAGGAACCAACAAGAATAGGATACCTTGGAATCATCGTAATAGCTGAAAAAGTTATAAACCAATAACTCAAAGGATTTGCTGACAATCTCATTTCTTTATAGAGAAGTTTTCTCATCACAAATTCACCTCTTCTCTTTCGATATGTACCATAATGTCTTCCAGTGTTGGCGCACCACCTATTTCCCCTGTGAAATGACGAATAAAGTCTTCTTTCTTGGTCGATAAAAGTAATTCTCCATTTTTGATGTAAGTAATCGTATCTGCATATTTCTCCAAATCGCTAGTAATATGAGTAGAAAACAAGATTGCTACACCTTTTTCAGCGAGTTTTCGGAAAATCTCATTAATCTCATCTCTAGATACTGGATCAAGGCCACTTGTTGGCTCATCCAAAATCAAAAGCTTAGCCTGATGAGAAAGAGCTAAAGTAAGGTAGAATTTTACTTTCATCCCCTCAGACAGTTCCATAATTTTCTTATTTTCATCAAGTTTAAATGCATTAAGATAATGACGATACGATTCATCATCCCAGTTATCATAAAAAATACGAGTAATGGCGACAATGTCCTTTAATTTTTTTCTTTTATAATAATTGGTTCCTCCCACTGCATAACCAATTTGTTGTTTGATTTCATCTTCATTATCCAGATAATCCATTCCAAGAATACGGACGTTCCCTGCATCAGGGTGGACAAGATTGAGAATGGATTTAAGTGCTGTAGTCTTACCTGCCCCATTCCTACCGATAAATCCCATAACCTCACCTGATTTAATATGAAAACTTATAGGTTTCAATTCAAATGCTGAATATTTTTTTGTAATATCATTTACCTCTAAAACATACTTCATTTTATTCATCCTCTTTCTCTTCAAAAGCAATTTCCATCAAGTGAGCAAAGGCTCCCTTCGGTGGTATGGCAATTCCACGCTTTTCATCACCAAGAAGCAGAATCGTATCGCCCGGTTTGATATTAAAAACATCGCGCGCCTGTTTTGGTATTACTATCTGACCTTTTTCTCCAACTGTAGCTGTCCAAGCATATTTACCTTTTGGTGCTTTCACAACCACCACCTCCTTTAAGTATGATTTGTATAACTAATTATACCGCTTGTCCTAAATAATACAAGTGCAGACTACTTCCAGTTACCATCATAATAAAATGCTCGTAAAAATCTGGACCACTCATCCCAAAACTAAGAATCTTAGACACTTTTACTCTAATTTTTTGTAAGTGAGGCTTATTCATTAACCACTCTCTCTAGAAAATATGCGACTACAAACAAAATCAAAAATTAAAAAATTTCATAAGCACATTGATACCATAAATCAAAAACAGCATTATCCTTTCCTACAAGAGAGGACCACTCCTAAAATTAGGAAAGCGAAACTAAGATTTTTAAAAATATCTTATTGCAAACAAAAATATAATATGCTACAATACTTTTGACAAAACGTGTCGAAAGGTAGAGAATTGGCAAAAATAATTGATTTAAAGCAAGAAAATATTCACAAAGTACGATCCTGTTTTTATCAAGGAGGAACATGGACCAAGAATCAGTTATCCAGTCAAACAGGAATTTCTCTAGCGGGAACTACCAATATCTTACAAATATTAGAGAATAGTGAAGAGATTGAATTTGTAGGAAATGCCTGTTCAACTGGTGGCAGAAAGTCAAAATTGTATCAATTAAGAGAAGATCATATCCATATTGGAACTATTATTCTTAGTCACATCTTTTCTCAATACAGAATACGTGCAAACTCATTTAATCTGGGGGGTCATTCAGTTTATGAACAAATTTTAGTAAGTCCCACAGGGACATTAGATGAGATCCACAATGTAGTAAAAAAACTAATTACTAGTGATCCACTGATTCAGGTATTAGTACTTAGTTTTCCTGGTATTATTGGGGAACAAGGAGAAATTATCTATTCTGATTTTGAACAGATCAATCAAAAAAATCTTCTAAGGTCACTTTCATCCCTTACAACGATACCCATTGTTTTAGAGAATGATGTTAATGTTGCTTCTCTTGGTTATTGTAGTATTCACCCAAAATTTAGAACACTAGCCCTTCTCTATCAGCCAGATACAGATTTTGCCGGTTCTGGTATCATCATCAATAAAAGATTGCATCGTGGAAGAAATGGTTTTGCAGGGGAAGTTGGCTATCTCATGAATGGATATAAACCTGCAAATCGCCAATCACGTTCAAATGACTTCACATTTCTTTTATTAAATCAGATAACAGCATTAACATCAGTCATTGCTCCGGATGCTATTGCATATTATTGTCCATCTTTACAAGAAGATATTAAAATTTCCGACACCTATCTTCCTAAAGAATTTCAACCAATCCTTGAAAGATTGACTGAGATAGACCCCTTCATACTGAACGGAGTTCAATCAATTGGAAAAAACAAGATTCTAGAAATCAAAAGAAGAACAATCTAACAAGGAGAACTAAATGATTTCGTTGTTGTTAGCGGTTATCTATCTGGCCTTTATTAGTTTAGGCTTACCTGATGCTATTTTAGGAAGCGCTTGGCCAAATATGTATCGTAGCTTAAATTCAACTATTACCGGGGCAGGCTCCATCTTTCTGATTATTTCTGTTTGTACAATAATTTCTTCTTTAAATGCAGATAGAGTAATTCATAAATTTTCTACAGCTAGAGTGACAACAGTTTCGGTAGGGCTAACTGCTTTATCCTTATTTGGTTTTTCTTTTTGCCAAGAATATTGGCAGCTATGCCTATGGGCTATCCCCTATGGTCTTGGTGCAGGAGCAGTTGATAGCGCACTGAACAACTATGTAGCATTGCATTTTTCTTCCAAGCATCTATCTTGGCTACATTGTATGTGGGGAGTAGGGGCTTCTATCGGTCCTTATATCATGGGAATGATTTTATCAAGTGGTTACGACTGGCCTGTCGGTTACAGAATAATTGGAATCATACAGGTTATACTAACAACTATTATATTTATTTCTTTACCTTTATGGACTGCAAAAGAACAAGGGATGAAGTTAGAATATAATAGGGATATTCTTTCAATTTCCCAAGCATTAAAACTTAAAGGTGCCCCTCAAATTTTGCTTTGTTTTTTTGGATACTGCGCTCTTGAACAGACGACTGGACTTTGGGCAGCTAGTTGGTTAAATGTAGTCAAAGATATTCCAGCAGAAACAGCAACATCCTTCGCTTCAATATTTTACATAGGAATCACTGGTGGCAGAGCAATTTCTGGTTTCATTGCAGAAAAACTTGAAGATAAAAATATGATTCGCTTAGGGTTCATTGTAATTTTCATAGGTCTGATTCTCCTTACCTTTAGCTTTCATTATACAATTGCTTTAATAGGACTTGCTACTGTTGGTCTTGGTTGTGCACCGATTTATCCAAGTATTATCCATTCTACTCCAGAGCGTTTTGGAAGGGAAAATAGTCAGAGTTTAATCGGCATTCAGATGGCTTCAGCCTATATCGGTTCCGCCTTTATGCCGAAGCTTTTTGGAATTCTAAGTGATGTCACCAATATTTCAGTTTATCCGTTCTATCTTTTGTTTTTTCTATTCCTGATGTTTATCATGCATGAGTGGGCTGAAAATAATTAATAGTGTAGAAAAATATTGATAAGAACTTTTTAACAGTCAATTGGCTTATGAATCGGTGGAAAAATAGGTATTCCACCTATAAAAAGTGGTTTTGGCTATACCATGTCAATAACTAGCGGAAAATATAAACGGAACATTCAATTATTAATAGACCTTGGAATGAGGAAACATCCAGAAGAATATACAATTCACGAATTATATGAAGAAATCAAACATTAGTTGAATCACATCAAAACTTAGTTTTTCAATTTCCTATATTTAATTTCTCTAGTCCGTCGTTATTAAAAAAATGGATAGACGCTGTATTAATTTGTGGTTGGTTCTATGGTAAAAAATGGAGGAGATAAATTACAAGGTAGAAAAATAGCATTAGCGGTATCCGCTGGGATTCAGGAGAAAGATTATCAACTTGATGGAAAATATCACTATACTCTTGAACAAGTATTAGTTCCTTTTAAGATTTTATTTAAATTTTATTGTCGTGGAAATTATCGTGATTTTTTTACTTTTTATGGTTCAGAGAAGATACCCGGTGAGGCATATTTTTCTAAAGAGGAGGAAATTGAAAAAAGTGCTTCTGACTATATTCAATTCTTAATGCATCTATAGTTTCATATTCTGTTGTATTGACTTCACTCTTTATTCTCCATTTTATCTTATCGTTTGATATTTTATCAAAGATAACTATAACTTAACAAGAAAGGATAACACAATGACTATCTCTATTGAACACGTAGGTGTTTGGGTAAATGACTTAGAAAAAATGAAATCTTTTTATGAGAAATACTTTAATGCCGTTGCAACAAAAAAATATTATAATCCTAAAACGGAATTCTCATCTTACTTTTTGAATTTTGAAAATGGTGCACGTTTAGAACTTTGTCATCGTCCAGATATTGTAGAAAAGAATAAAAATGGTTTTGGATTTTACCATTTAGCTATTGCTGTGGGAGACAAAGTGGATGTTGATACATTTGCAAAACGCTTTGAAGAAGATGGTTTTCCCATTCAATCTGGTCCAAGAACAACTGGCGATGGGTACTATGAAGCAGTTGTATCTGATCCCGAAGGTAATTTATTGGAATTAACAACACATTTAAAATCGTGAAATAAAAAAGGAGAAAAACAATGATCCAAGAACTTTACAAAGAATTCTCTCAATTGGAACAAGTAGAAGCCATCGCTCTGGGTGGTTCACGTGCAGGACAAGACTATGATCAAAATTCTGATTATGATGTCTATATCTATCTCAACTCACCTATTGACGAGGAAACTCGTCAAATCATCCTGAGCAACTATTGCTCCTACATGGAAATTGGAAACCAGTTTTGGGAATTAGAGGATGACTGTGTACTGAACAACGGTATCCAAATCGAGTTGATTTATCGTTCGCTGGAGTCGTTTGAACAAGAATTGAACACAACCGTTTTTCAGCATCAAGCTCAAAATTCTTATACAACCTGTATGTGGCACAATCTACTCCACAGCAAGATTCTATACGACCCGAATGGGCGCTATGCTTCTCTTCAAAAAGCCTATCAGGTTCCCTATCCTCAAAAACTCAAAAAAAATATTATTGAAAAGCAACTCCTTTTGCTGGATCAGGCCATGCCTGCCTTCTCTATCCAAATAGAAAAAGCTATCAAACGTCAAGATCTTCTCAGTATGAATCATCGTTCAAGTGAATTTTTTGCTTCCTACTTTGACTTGTTGTTTGCGCTCAATGAGCAAACCCATCCTGGTGAAAAACGGATGCTGGAGTACGCAAAGGCCAATTGTACTCTCCTCCCTAAGCAATTTGAAGAAACTATTCGCAAGTATTTCCAACTACTCTATCAACCACAACAAGGAGAACAAGCGATCGTAACCTTGCAAACTATCCTGAAGGAACTAAAAGCCATTTTGCCATAGACCAAAAAGAAAATGTGAACCTCTGTTGCTGTTCACATTTTTATTTGTCGTTGACTGTAAAATTCTAGTCTACTCATATTCAGTTGCCTATTTTTGACTCTCTCTGAAAATCTGCAACTAGGTTAGAAATTGTTCAATTGATTGACGAGCAATCATGAAGCCGTTCCAAAAACCGCACTCACAATCACTTACCCTGCTCTTTCATTACTAGTGACAATTTTTCCCGTAGGGTTACTACAAGATTTTTTAGAGATTCTAACAAGAATTACAATATGAATTTTACATATTACCATAGAACACCTCTATAGGAGAAAATCAGAGCTAAAATCAATAAAACATAGAAAGCGAGAAAAAGCCATCTCATCTTCACACATAGAGCAATGTATTCTCTGATAAAGGCCGATGGGATATAGTAGGCGGCTGTACGGCAAGCAAGACCATCTCCCTTCATCCCAATACGGCGAGCATAGGTACTGGTACGAAAAACATGGTAATCATTGGTCACAAAGAGAAAACGTGGACTAGCCACCAGCTTCTCTCCCATTTCTTTTGAGAAGAGAAGATTCTCATAGGTCGTCGTTGAGTCTTCCTCTAGGAGAATCGCTTCTCTCGGAACATCCGTCTCTTCCAGCAAATAATTACAAATTGCCTGAGCTTCGGAAATCTTCTCATCCCCACCTTGACCACCACTTGCGATGATTTTAACATTGGGATTGAGAGACTGGTGATAAGCTTCTACTGCCTTGTCAATGCGACTCTTCAGTAAGGGAGTCACTTTTTCTCCATTCAACAAGCCTGCTCCGTGAATGATAATAAAATCATAATATTTTTTCTTAGGAATAAAAAGATACAGGATAGAATAAAGCAGAAATCCTGCAAAGGCAAAACCAAAAATCAAATACGAATAAATCAAAAAGAAAAAGATAATATTCACTAGATGATTGGTGTAAAACAAGCCCTTGGTATCGCTCACTCGAATCGCCATGATCACAAAAAAGAATAGAATCACGCAGCCTAATCCTAGAGACAAATAATTTGCCTTGGATTTTCCTTCTTTTTTCAATAACACAAATCCATTATAAATAAGGAAAAAACCACTTAGAAAAACTAAAAGAGGCAGCAGGAGAAAAATCCCTGCAAAGAAAACCATGTGCACTTCTTTCTGCCCAGCTTCGTAAAAAAGATTGGCAATAGACATATAAGAAAAGAGTAAAGACAAAAGCAAGAGAGCTGGATTCCAGAGACTGCGATTGTCCCTTAAAAACGAAACGAGAAAAAGTAGGACAAAAAATCCTGTGATAAAGTACATAGTCTCCTCCTTTAATGACTACATTGTACCATAATTATGGCAATAGAAAAAGAGGAGCCTAGTCCTCTTATTTTGCTATTCTTGCTTCTGCATCTGCCACAACCTGAGCCAGACTCATCTGACGAAGTTGATTTTCCATAGCTACTTGGATATCCAGCAATTTCTGATCCAAGACTTGATGGATATTGGCCCCTACTGGACAGTTAGGATTGGGATTGTCATGGAAACTAAAGAGCTTACCAGATTTTCCTAAACATTCGACAGCCTGATACACATCAAAAAGGCTAATATCTTGGAGGTCCTTTATAATCTCGGTACCGCCCGTCCCACGCGCAACTGAAATCAATCCTGCTTTTTTGAGTTGCGACAAAGTCTTACGGATAATGACTGGATTAACTCCAACGCTAGCTGCGAGAAAATCACTGGTCACCTTGCTTTCCTGGCCCTTGATAGCAATGATAATTAGCATATGGGTCGCAATGGTAAATCGACTTGAAATTTGCATTTTGTTCCCCTTTCACCTGAGATTCTCATCATCTCTCTTCTCATACTCATTATACCCCTTTTTGATGTCATGTCAATCATTACTACTATCTAACCATGCATCCAACTCAATATCATGCCCCTGTTTTTGAGCAATCTCATACAGAAGTTCCTGGTTATGAGTGTGGTGAATCCCATTTACCAAACTTTCATAGTAGATTTGGAAATAGGGGAGTTTTAAATCCTTAGCCAACTGCAATTCGACTTCTACATCATAATCCACTCGACGAAAATCAACATCAGACAAACCTGCTTCATCAAACTCTAAAATCATATACTGGGCACGCAGGTCCTTACGCAACTTCGCATCTAAAAAGAAGGGTTGCCCAATGGATCCTGGATTAAGAATCAACTGTCCGTCACTTCCGTAACGAAGAAACTGTTGGTGGATATGGCCATACACTGCGATAGAAGCATGCGGATCAATAACCAATCTATCAAAATCTGCTTGATTTCCCGTATGAATCAACTCTCTACCCCAGTTTTTATCAGGGAGATGGTGAGTGATTCCTACCGTCAAATCACCAAACTGACGATGAACTTGCATGGGTTGATTATGGAGGTCTTCAATTTCTTCAGAGCTAATTTCTTCTAAGATATACTGGCATTGGCGCAGGAGATAGCGATGGCTAGCTTTTGTTAGATCTAGCTTACGATGCAGACCTCGCCAGAGACTATCTTCCCAATTCCCCAGTACCCTAGCAGTGATGGGCAAATCAGCTAAGAGGTCCAAAATCCTTCTACGTCCTGTTCCAGGCATAAGAATATCTCCCAAAAGCCAGTACTCGTCTACCCTTGCAGCTCTTGCATCAGCCAGTACAGCTTCCAGAGCTGTCGTATTTCCATGTATATCTGAAAGAACTGCTATTTTCGTCATTCTTTCTCCTCATTTCCTCTTACTTCTTCTGTTAGTATTATAGCAGAAAACACTCCAAAAAATCACTATCACTGCTTACCTGATCAACTTGTAAGAGCTTCCAAATAGTGCTATAATATAGGTAGAGAGCTCCCCTTCATTTAGGATTATGTGGTCTTCAACATCTCTCCATTTTTGCAGATTGGAGGACTATTGCCATGCGTAACTATCTTAAGTATATCCCATACTACCTTGTCATATTCTTCTTTTACTGGCCTCTCTATGAGTTGCTGTTACTGCTGATTTCTGACCCTTATACGCTGAAAGGACTTTACATTTATAACATCATCCTCTTTTCACCTTTGGCAACCTTCATCGTGTCCCTTCTTTATAGCCACCGTTTCCAATTCTCACTGTGGTGGCTACTCGGTATTGCTCTTCTCTATTGCTTTACAATCATCACTTTCAATGAATTCATTCTCGTTTATTTCCTAGCTTATGAACTCTTTGCCCTAC
>ERZ773050.1376-NODE-1376-length-13526-cov-10.259669_pt1 | contig 13526 bp, 12 predicted proteins | sample MGYA00580632_ERZ773050 | MGnify/ENA primary metagenome ERZ773050 (study PRJEB29015, sample SAMEA2738123) | human oral metagenome | biome: human oral; feature: human-associated habitat; material: saliva | place: China | collected 2166 ... | reverse complement strand
GATGGTTGTTGACGGCTTCAACCAGTACGCGCCCCATGCGGCCGTTGACGCCGGCGATGGCGATTTTTAATGCGCTCATGCGTTTTCCTTGTGATTATTGTGCGGTTTGGGCTGCTCTTTGTTCGGCTTGAAGGGTTTCGATGGATTTTTGGATGGCGTCGCCTTCTGCGCGGACAAGGACGTCATTTTCAAAATAAACGGTGAGGTTGCTGCGGTCTTTGATGATGCCGTTGCGGCTGGTATTGAAGGTGTAGTCCCAGCGGTCGGCGTGGAATGCGTCGCGCAGCAGCGGGGTGCCGAGCAGGAGTTGGACTTGGTCGCGGCTCATGCCTGCTTGGAGGGAGACGACGGCGCGGGGATCAAGTTCGTTGCCTTGGATGACTTTGAGTTTGTAAGAGGGGAACAGGGAAACGCGTTCGGCGCTGCATGCGGAAAGTCCGATGAGGGCGGCGAGGGCAAGACAGAGGGTTTTGTTCACAGATATGCCTTTCTGTTCGAATTCGGGTGGAAGGGTATCATTGCTTGAATATTTCGAAAAAGCAAACGATAATCATCTCTTTGATTATAATTTCAGCCAACTATCGTTTGTATACAAACAGGACTTGTGGTTTTATTGCAAACCGCTATGGTGTAATGGGCTGAAATTGCGTATTATAACGTCTATTACTTTACAGGGATATTGAATATTATGGAAAAATTCAGCAATATTGCGCAATTGAAAGACAGCGGTTTGAAGGTTACCGGTCCGCGTTTGAAAATCTTGGATTTGTTTGAGTCTCATGCCGAAGAGCATTTGAGTGCCGAAGATGTGTACCGTATTTTGCTGGAAGAGGGTGTGGAAATCGGCGTAGCAACGATTTACCGCGTATTGACCCAGTTTGAGCAGGCAGGCATTTTGCAGCGCCATCATTTTGAAACCGGCAAGGCGGTTTACGAATTGGACAAAGGCGACCACCACGACCATATTGTCTGCGTGAAATGCGGTGAGGTAACGGAATTCCACAATCCTGAAATCGAAGCCCTGCAAGACAAAATCGCGGAAGAAAACGGCTACCGCATCGTTGACCACGCGCTTTATATGTACGGCGTGTGCGGCGAATGCCAAGCGAAGAGCAAACGCTGATTCCGTTTTAAGATGCTTGATGTTCAGACGACCTCGGATGAGAATTTGGGGTCGTCTGAAATTTTTTGCGGAACATGAACAGCGTGCCGCTGAGAACCAAAAAATATTTTAGGATTTCCGATGAGTATCCCCTTGCTTTACCCCGATGATTACACTTTTCCCGACCCGTTTTACGCGCTGGACGAACGCGACGGCTTGGTCGGTATCAGCCGCGATTTGGATACGGGACGGCTGCTGTCGGCGTATCGGCAGGGGATTTTTCCGTGGTTCAGCGAAAACGGTTGGTTTTTTTGGTACACCATAGACCCACGCGCCGTCATCGTTCCTGAAAATCTGCATATCGGGCGTTCGTTGGCGAAAACCTTGCGCAACAAACCCTATCGGGTAACGGTCAACCAATGCTTCGAAACCGTCATTGCGCATTGCGCCGCCTTTCCACGCCCCGGTCAGGACGGCACATGGATTGTTCCCGAATTCCAAGCCGCTTATACTGAGCTGCACCGCTTGGGTCATGCGCATTCGTTTGAATGTTTCTATCCCGATGAAACAGGTCGTCTGAAACTGGCGGGCGGCTTTTACGGCGTACAAATCGGACGGGTGTTTTACGGAGAATCTATGTTCGCCCTCGAGCCTGACGCTTCCAAAATCGCCTTCGCGCGAGCCGTCCCGTTTCTTGCTAAATTGGGCATCGAGTTGATTGACTGTCAGCAAGATACCCTGCATATGCATCGTTTCGGTTCGGAACCGATACCGTTCGCCGAATTTCAGACGACCTTGCAACGCTTGAACGTGTTGCCTTTGAAGGAAGCGTTTGGTGCGCGGGTGGTAGGTGGAACGTTGGAATAGCGGCAGGATATAGAGTCCGAGACCTTTGCAAAAATAGTCTGTTAACGAAATTTGACGCATAAAAATGCGCCAAAAAATTTCAATTGACTAAAACCTTCCTAATATTGAGCAAAAAGTAGGAAAAATCAGAAAGGTTTTGCATTTTGAAAATGAGATTGAGCATAAAATTTTAGTAACCTATGTTATTGCAAAGGTCTCAGTCCGCTTCGAATTAGAATCGAATAAAAGAAGGTCGTCTGAAAACCTAATTTATGGGTTTTCAGACGACCTTTGGATTATATGAGGCAAGGGCAATACTTGTTTTGTACCGCAAGCAGGGATTTTCGTCAAAACAGTTTTTGCGAGTCCAACAGTAGGGTAACTGGGCCGTCGTTGCACAGGCTAACCTGCATATGCGTTTGGAAGCGGCCGGTTTGCACGTTCAAACCATGTCCGCGCAATAGTTCTGCGGTATGCAGATAGAGCGTTTGCGCCTGTTCGGCAGGGGCGGCTGCCGAGAAAGACGGACGGCGGCCATTTCGTGCATCGGCATACAACGTGAATTGGGAAACCAGCAGGATTGAGCCGCCAATATCTTTAACGGACAGGTTCAATTTGCCGGCATCGTCTTCGAAAATACGCAGATTCGCGGCTTTGTCGGCAATATAGCGCGCATCTGCTTCGGTATCGTCGTGGGTAACGCCGAGCAATATCATCAATCCGTTATCGATTTCGGCGCAGGTTTCCTTATGATTTCCGTCCAATACATCGACACGGGAACAACTCACTTTTTGGATGACGGCTCGCATAGCGGGTTTTATCTCTATTCAAAAGATTGGTTGACGGCAGATTCAAATACAAAAGTATTTCAACAGCAATGCAGGCAGAAAAGGTCGTCTGAAAAACGTTATGGTTTCAGACGACCTTTAGGTGGATTGCATCAATGCCGCATAAAGAATCCGGCTTAATTTTCTTTACTTATCCGTTATAGGAAGCTTAAAGGTTATTTGGCAGGTTTGATGTCGGCTTTTTGCAAGAGCGCACGCATAGTGTCGTCAATGCGGGCAGTACTCAGGTCGCGGGCTATGTTGCCTTTGATTTCGTTAAAGGCAGGGACTTTGACATCGCGGCGGTCGTCAACGTAAAACACGGCGTAAGAATTACCGTCTTGCAGCGGTTCGGATGTCGCTTCGCCTTTTTTCAGGTCTTTGACTGCTGCGTACAGAGGCGGTGCGGCTTCTTGCAAGTCTTTCAGCGGAACATAAGCTTGAGGAATGCCGCCTGCTTTTTTGGCTTCTTCGTCAATCGAATATTGTTTCAATACTGCGGTAAAAGCCTTCTTCGCCTTCAAATCGGCAGCGGCTTTTTGTCCGTCGGCTTTAGTTCGGGTAACGATTTCCCCTAAGCGGACTTCCTGACTGCCTTGGTAGAATTTGGCAAATTCATCGTAGGATTTTTTAATTTCTTGTTCGTTGACAGGATTTTTGCGCAATACGTCGATGGCCAGGGCTTGTCCGAGCAGGTCGTCTTCAAATGCCGCCCATTCTGTTTTGAAGGACGGTTTTTTGTCCGCGCCTTGTTTCTTCGCATCTGCACGGGCTTGTTCAAGGGCTTTTTTGAATTCCGCACTTTGATCCAGCTTGCGGCGTTTGGCTTCTTGCGCGACAACCGTGCTAATAACTTGGCGGTTGGTCAATTCTTGTCGCAGTTGTGGCGAATCCTGGATTTGTTTGTTTTCAGCACTCAAGGCGGCAACTTGTCCGTCAATCACGCTGCTGTCGATGGCTTGTCCGTTGACGGTAACCAGGGTTTGGGCAAACAGGCTGCCGGATAGGGCGGCCATAACCAATGCGGCTGTAAAATGGGTTTTTCTCATAATCTTCTCTTTAATTTGAAACACTGCGGATAATTCAATGGAAATATTCGTCGGGCGTTGCCGCCTTAATGCTCAAGGCGTGGACGAAACCGCCGGCAAACAGGTCTTGGAGCAGGTTTTGAACCATGCGTTGGCGTTCGATACGTTTCATCCCAGTGAAAGCCTCGCTGACGACGGTTACAGCATAATGCCCCCCGCCTTTATTGCCTGCGTGTCCTTTGTGCAAATGGCTGTCGTCTTGAAACTCGAATATCTGAGGGTTTAGAGTTTTCAGACGACCTTCTATTGCTGAACGCATATCCATTATTTAAAAACAGCTTTGTAGGGCTTAATCAAAACTTCCTCATATACGCCCGCAGCGACATAAGGATCTTGTTCTGCCCATTCTTGGGCTTCGTCAAGCGATGCAAATTTGGCGACGATAAGGCTGCCGGAGACGCGTTCGGGATTGTCGGGCAGGGGATTCGGTCCGGCTGTCAGAAGGCGCCCTTCGGCTTGCAGGGCTTCCAAACGTTTCAGATGATCAGGACGTGCAGCCATACGGGCTTCATGCACGTCGTCTGCATCAGTGGCCAAAAGCATATAAAATTCCATTGCTTAATTCTCCTTCGGTAAATGTTTGCCCAAATAAATACCTTGAGCGATAAAAAAAGCGAACATCAGTCCGGTTGAACCGAACATCTTGTAATTCACCCAATGGCTTTCAAAATGAGTGAATACAAACCAGTTGGCTATGCCCATAAATACGAGGAACGCTACCCAAGCATAGGTCAGATTATTCCAGACGGTATCGGGTAATTCGAGTTCCTTGCCCATTGTCGCCTTAAGTCCGTTTTTCCCGGCAAGGTGGCTGAAAAGCAAAACCAGTGCGCCTATCCAAAACAATACGGACGGTTTCCACATGATGAATCGCGGATCTTTCAGCAGGATGGTCGCCCCGCCGAATACCACGATTAAAACCAATCCGACCCACTGCATCGTATCCAGCTTTTTAAATTTCCAATAGGTAAAAGCCGCCTGCAAAACACCGACTACCAAAGCTACGGCTGTCGCGGCAATCATGTCTTTCGTAACCGTATAAGTCAGAAAAAACAAAATTACCGCCAATAAATCACTCAGAATTTTCATATAAAAAACAAAAATAAGGAAACCAAACAATCAAACGGCAATCATACAGGCAGCCGCGGTTTTTTGCATTACCGTAAATCTCAAACTTTGGTTTGTTTGATATGCCATCGGTTTGTTGCAGGGTTTTAAAAATGCAAATGGAATGATAAAATAAGTTCCCGATAGATTTGTAAAAAAGAAACACACCGATGCAAACAGCAACGGTTTATGACATTTTTGATAACATAAATGACAGTGTTACTTGGCAGATTAGGGACTTAGACTATATCATAACGTAATATATCGTAATAGACGGTTAAGTACTCGGCAGTACCGCAGGATTCATTTCATAGGGGACAAGTTTTGAAAAAACATTACAAAATCAAACTTATCGCAGCTTCCGTTGCCTTAGCGGTTTCGGTGGGTGCAAGCGCAGGGTTGGGCGGTTTAAATGTTCAATCGCATTTGGGTGAGCCGTTTTCCGGCAACATCACCGTAACCGGAGAAGAAGCACAGGCATTGTTTAACGGCGGCAAGGCTTCCGTATCTAATGCCAACCTCAGAACCAGCGTTCACAGAGCGGGCGATCGTGCCGTCATCAATATCCGTTCGGCTAAAGCCATCAAAGACCCTGTGCTGATTTTCCAAGTCAGTACCGGCTCTCAATCTAGAGAATATACCGCAATCATCGATCCGGCTGATTACTCGGTCAAGGGCGACAGTACGCCCCGCGTTCGTCAGGAGCTGCCTCCCGCATACGCTTCCCAGCAGATAGACCGTCAAGCTGCGCGCGAACGGATTAACCGTGCGCTGCGTAGTGGAAATGCGTCTGCAGATGTTGCGAATAATACGCGTAAAGACGGAATCGACAATAAAAAGTCAAAAAATGCCCAAACACAGCCTAAACAGACGCAAAATGCAGCCTCTTCTGTACAGGGCGAGCCGCGTTATGGCAAACGACATTTAGTCAAACAGGGTGAAACCCTGACTGAAATTGCGACCCGTATCCGTCCTCAAGGAATGACGGTCGAGCAGGCAATACAGGCATTGGTAAAAGCCAACCCTGGTGTGTTCATCAATAAAAATGCCGACCATATGTTGGCTGGCAAAGTATTGAATATCCCGACCCAGTTCGATATGAAACAGGCAGCCGCTAAACAGGCCGCCGAGAAGCCTCTTGTGTCTGATAAACAGCAGCCGCAGACCGCAGCAGCATCTAAAGCATCGTCTGAAAAATCAGAAGCTGCCAAAACTAATGCATCTGCGGAAAATAAGGCAGGTGAAAATAAGGCAGGTGAAAATAAGGCTGGCGAAGAGGCTAAATCAAACAAAGAAGCCAAGTTTGAACAACAACCAGCACAAGTAACCGCTTCCGCTCCACATGGTGCAACACAAGAACAAGCTGCTTCATCTGTAGGCACTGAGGAAGTATTACAACCCGGCATCGCAGAACAAACCGCTGCAAGTGAAACAGCAAAATCTACGCCGGAAGCCCAAGTTGAAGAAGCTTTGGCTGCTCAGCAAAATTCCGCTGCTCAAAGTGAAGCAGTAGAAGAGTCGTCTGAAGATGGCGGATTATGGCGCTGGCTGTTAATCGGCGGCGGTGCGCTGTTGGCATTGTTGCTGTTACTGAAAGCTTTGGGCAAACGAAAAGCAGCTGCTGTCGCGCCTGTCGTACCTGTTCCTTCTGCAGGATATGACGAAGAAGATGACGACATTAGCTTTGCAGAAACCGTGATAGCTGACGAGGCGAAGCCCGAACAGTTTGTTCAAGCGAAAGCTGTTCCGGCAGAAGAGCCTGACGGACTGTCTATCGAGGATGATTTTGACGACGAGGCTTTTTTTGTACAGCCCAATGCAGCCAAAGAAGCCGCTGAAGATGAGATCAATATCAATATCGATGATATTGACGATAAGCACGTCGGTATCGTATCCAGCGCAGTTACCGTGGATGAGGAAACGGAAAAACGCCGTGATTTGGATTGGGACTCAGTTGAATCGACAGAAAGCGTATATGAGCCCGAACCGGAGAATCCGTATCAACCGGTTTCAGTAGTTATAGAAGGCAGACATCAAGAAGAAGCAGTAGAAGAGCCTGATAATACAGCTCATATTCAGCAATTTGATGAGGTTCAGTCAAACTTTGGCACGTCTTCCCATGACGCCAATGAAGAAACCAAAGAGGCGGATACCTCAGTAGGTGAGGAAGAATATTCTTATACCGAACCCGCCGTTGCGGAAGAAGTTTCTGATTTGGAGTTTGACTACGAAGCTTCCGATGCTTCCGAAGTTCAACAGCAGGAGCAGACTGTTGGCGCAGAAGATGTCAAAGGCTTTGAAGAAGCAGAAGAAGGATGGGATTTCTTCTCGGAAAAAATCGAATCCCAACCTATCGAGCCTCTGCCTGAGTTCACAACATCTGAGCAAACATCGTCTGAAAAATTAAATGAAGACGAGGCTTTAGAGTTTGCTTCCGTTGATACCTCAGCCGATGAAGCCGTAGCCGAAGAGCCTTTTGAAATCAAACAAGATGAAGGCATTACCTTCCAAGAAAGCGATGAAGATTTCGGATTGGCAGATTCTCAAGGTAATGAAGTAGAAGAGACCATCGAATGGGAAAACCTGACAGTTGATGAAGAAGTAAGCAAGTCGGCATTTGACTCAGGCTTTATTTCCGAATCCGTCGGAATGACTGCTCCTTTGGAAGCCAAATACGAATTGGCAAAAATGTATGTCGAAATTGGAGACCCCGGTGCAGCCCGTGAAACTTTGCAAGAGCTGATGGAAGAGGCTACCGGCGATATCTTAGATAAAACCAAAGCCTTGTTGGCAGAGCTAGGCTGAATTAATCCGACAATCCCTTTCTTGAAAGAAAAATAAAGATGCCGTGTCTAAAAGCGGCATCTTTTTTATTGCTATACTGTCGGATAAGCAATTTTCGTATGATTTTGTTCGAATATAGAACCCTCACCGATTATGACGTTTCCTTCTTCAAATCAACCCGCTGTTTATCGTTGGGCATTAACCCTGTCTTATGATGGCAGCCGATTTTACGGCTGGCAAAAACAAGCTGGCGACTTGCCTACTGTTCAGACGACCTTAGAATATGCACTCAGCCAAATTGCGGGTGAAGCCATCCGAACCATAGTCGCCGGACGGACGGATACAGGCGTACACGCGACTGCGCAAGTCGTCCATTTCGATACCACAGTAGTCCGTCCCGAGCAGGCATGGATGCGGGGCGTTAATGCTCATCTTCCCGAAGGTGTGGCTGTATTGTTCGCACAGCAAGTCGCCCCACATTTTCACGCCCGCTTTGACGCATACGGTAGAAGGTATCGTTACCTTTTAGAATCATCTCCCGTCCGTTCCCCGATATTGCAAGGCAGGGTAGGGTGGACGCATCTCAAGCTCGATCCTGACAAAATGCAGCAGGCGGCCTTATTATTAGAAGGCGAACATGATTTCTCCAGCTTTCGCGCTGTCGAATGCCAAGCAAAATCCCCCATCAAAACCCTATACAGTGCAAAAATCAGCGGTACGCCGCAATTCCTCAAACTGGATTTACACGGCAATGCCTTTCTGCACCATATGGTGCGTAATATTATGGGCGCATTGGTTTATGTCGGCAGCGGCAGGCTTAGTGTTTCCGGATTTCAAACCTTAATTGGAGAACGCAGCCGCCTCAAAGCCCCGCCGACCTTTATGCCTGACGGATTGTACTTAACCGGCGTGGATTATCCGCCCGAGTTCGGCATCATCCGTCCCGAAATGCCCGAATGGCTGTGAGGTCGTCTGAAATACTGTCAAGCCTTATTTTCCCCTTCAATAAAGAAAGGTTTGGCTATTCCCGCGCCGAAGGAATCTAAGCATTGATTTTTAGAAATATTCAAAATTACCGTACTCAAGCTTTTATATTTCTTTCAAATCAGGAATGAAGATTTGAAATATCCTGTTTTTATTTTCATACACTATAAAAAATTGTTTGAAATCTGTACGCATTCTTTTCAGACGACCCTTTCTCTTTTCGATAAACCAACCCACAGATAAAGCCTGTACTACGGAGCTGGAATAAGAGCCACCTCAGATCAGGAGATATTTATGCCCGGCAAGCCCTATCAGGGTCAAGCAGGCATGAATACCTGAACGATGTTTCCAGTTTCCTCGCTTGCCTGAATTAGCCAAAAAACAACAGCCAGTCCTAAAAAACTACCGTTCGGGAAATCTGTGTTGTAAAAATGCAAATAATAGGAAAATCGGTATTACCATATGATTTATAAAGGAAATATTTTGAATCTTATGTTGTTGACAGGGTGGTGTGGCGTAAGGGGGGAAGAAGGGGAAGTGAATAAAGTTTGTTTTTTTAGAAAGGAACAATTATAGTGAGAGTCATGGAATCGCTGATTCCAGCGATAATGTAAAGCCTAAGCGGACTCTGTCCGGGTCTGCTTAAGTTATTTCTTCATGATAGAAAAAGGAATACAGCAATGAAAAAATCTCTGATTGCTCTGACTTTGGCAGCTTTGCCTGTTGCAGCTATGGCTGACGTTACCTTGTATGGTCAAGTTAAGGCTGGTGTTGAAGTTTCTCGTACTAAAGAAACTGTTAACGGTAAGAGTACTAAAAACAAAACTGCGACTGAAATCGCTGACTTCGGTTCCCGTATCGGTTTTAAAGGCCATGAGCACCTGAGCAACAATCTGAACGCTATTTGGCAAGTAGAGCAAAATGCTTCTGTTGCCGGTACTGACAAAGGTTGGGGTACTCGTGAATCCTTCATCGGTTTGGAAGGCGGTTTCGGTAAAATCCGTGCTGGTAAATTGAATACTGTTCTGAAAGACAGCAGTGACAGCATCGACCCATGGGAATCTAGCGATGCAAATGCTGATGTTCTGCAACTGGGTACTTTTAAACGTGTAGATGCGCGTAAAGTATCTGTACGTTACGACTCTCCTGTATTCTCAGGCTTTAGCGCAAGCGTTCAATACCAACCTCGTGATAATGCGAACTCTGATGACCGTCATGATCATGATCGTGTTAGTGGTGAATCCTACCACGCTGGTTTGAACTATGAAAACTCTGGTTTCTTCGGTCGCTACGCAGGTAAATTTGCTAAACATGATTTGCTGACTGACAGTAATGGTAATGTAGTAAATGAGATTGCAGGTCAAAAAATCGTAGGTGCTACTGCTGGTGATTTGAAAGACCACCAAACTCATCGTTTAGTTGCTGGTTATGATGCAAACAATGTTTTGGTTGCAGTTGCCGGTCAATACGACGCTTCTAAAAATGTACCTTCTGGTAAGAAAAACGAGCAAACTGAAGTTGCTGTAACTGGTGGCTACCGTATGGGTAATGTAATGCCTCGTGTTTCTTACGCTCACGGTTTCAAACCGAAAGTTAATGGCGAGAAAGTAAACAATGGTCAATACAACCAAGTTATCGTTGGTGCTGACTACGACTTCTCTAAACGTACTTCTGCTTTGGTTTCAGCCGGCTGGTTGAAAGAAGGCAAAGGTGCTAACAAAGTTGAATCTACCGCCGGTTTGGTTGGTCTGCGCCACAAATTCTAATCTGATAAGATTAGTCTAAAAAAGAGCCTGCTTTATGCAGGCTCTTTTTGTATGCTTGGATAAAATGCGGGATACGTCAGTATGCCGGTTTCAGGTCGGTTCGCATTTATAGTGGATTAACTTTAAACCAGTACGGCGTTGCCTCGCCTTGCCGTACTATCTGTACTGTCTGCGGCTTCGTCGCCTTGTCCTGATTTAAATTTAATCCACTATATGTCTGGCAAAAAGCTCCGTCCATGCTGCCATTTTTGCTTCTCTCTGCACGGAAGTAGCTGTTGAAAATATCCTGTTTATTTTAATCCGTTAAATAAAAGGTCGTCTGAATTCCTGTGTACGCAGGCTTTTCAGACGACTGCTTTTTTAGATGGAACTTAATCCGTGGGCAAAGCCCACGCTGCAAACTTTCAGGCGGGCAACCGTAGCGTGGGCTTTGCCCGCGAAATATGGCAGGTCAAAACAAGAGGGCTGCAATTTCGTCATTTCCGCACAGGCGGGAATCTAGAAATTTGAGGTTGCGGCATCCTTGAAATCTTCCCAAAATGCCGAGGCTTGGATTCCCGCCTGCGCGGGAATGACGGCGGTAGGGAGATTTCAGGCGGCCTTACCTCAAAAATAATCTGCGGGTAAAGCTCATGCTGCGATGGGTCATCCTCATACAAGCGGGGCGGGAATGGCGAGTCTAGGCTAACCTTTTGCAAAAAACCTACTACTTACCGCATTCGTAGGCTTCGATTTCGCCGACTTTCGGTGCGTATCCGCTATCCGTGTTGTGGCGCAAATTCAGCCAAATGTCCACCAATGCCCATGCGGCGGGGGCGGCGATGACGTTTTGTCCCATGCACAATACCTGTGCATCGTAGTTTTCTACCGAGCCGCGCAATGTGATTAAATCATGCGCCGTTGCTGCCCGTATGCCGTGGACTTTATTTGCGGCAATCGCCGTACCTACTCCTGTACCGCAAATTAAAATAGCACGGTCGGCTCTCCCTGCCGCTACCTCCTGTGCCGCAGCAAATGAAAGCTGCGGATAGGTGCCATCCGGTGAGGATAAATCGGTTAGGTTGTCAACTCGCGGATCGTTTTGCAAATGCGACTTGAGCGCGTTTTTTAATGTTGTCCCGTTGGCGGGGGCGGCGATAATCAAACGCATGGCTTACTCCTTGATGGTTGGAAGGTAAGGGGTTTCCTTTACGAATTTACCGTAATTTATGATATTGCAACAGGGTTTGTTTTTTGTTGAGGGTGTCGGGCGGGAATTTTCGGCTTACGGGTGGAGCAGGGCGGGTTGGTAAACCCGACAAGGCATTGGGGCGAAAAGAATTCGTTGGGTCTTGATTTGCCCCTATGGTATAGTGGATTAACTTTAAATCAGGACAAGGCGACGAAGCCGCAGACAGTACAGATAGTACGGCAAGGCGAGGCAACGCCGTACTGGTTTAAAGTTAATTCACTATATTGCAGCCAAACCTGTCTGAAGGTCATCTGAAATGCTTATTGTCGTCATTCCCCGTACGGACAGAGATAGGTATCTCAAATAGCTTTCTTGTTTTCATTTACCCTATTTCGTGGGCGAAGCCCGCGCTACAAACTTTCAGGGCAGACATCGTAGCGTGGGCTTTGCCCACGGGTTGTTTTGATAAAAGGTCGTCTGAAAATTGTACTTAGGTTTTTCAGACGACTGTTTGTAGATAAGAATCAATCCGTGGGCAAACAAGCTGCGGTTGCTTGTTTATTTGGGCATCATCCCCGCGTTGTCAGGAGTTCGGAAAGTTGAAGCGGCAGCAGCTTTGAAGCATTCTCAAAATGCAGAAGCCTGGATTCCCGCCTGCGCGGGAATGACGGTAGCGGAGAGATTTCAGATGACCTTACCTCAAAATAATTCGCGGGCAAAGCCCACGCTACGGTTGTCTGTTCTGTGCAATTTGTAGCGTGGGCTTCGCCCACGAAATAGGGTAAATGAAAACAAGAAAGCTATTTTGAGATGCCTATCTCTGTCCGTACAGGGAATGACGGTAGGTGTCATATCAAAAAATAAATGAATCAGCCGTATTTGTTTTATCTGTCTTGGTTCCCACCAATCAAAAAGGTCGTCTGAAAACCGGAAATTCCCATTTTCAGACGACCTTTTCATGCTTCAGCCCCTATCAAGCGTCGATATTTTGCGCAATCAGGGCGTTGTTTTCGATGAAGGCGCGGCGCGGTTCGACTTCGTCGCCCATCAGGGTAACGAACACTTCGTCGGCGGCGATGGCATCTTCGATGCGCACTTTCAACAGACGGCGCACGGCGGGATCCATCGTGGTTTCCCAAAGCTGCTCAGGGTTCATCTCGCCCAAACCTTTGTATCGCTGGATGGACATGCCTTTTTGCGCGTTTTGGAGCAGGATGTTCAGCGCGGTTTCAAAGCTGTCCACATCGTACTCGTTCTCGCCTTTGTAAAGCTTGGCGCCCTCGCCGACCAAGCCTTTGAGCGCGGCGGCGGTTTGGGTGAGGGTTTGGTAGGCTTTGCTGTTGAGGAACTTGGGTTCGATGTAGCTGACCATGACGTTGCCGTGCAGCTTGCGGGTGATTTTGATGAAGCGGTTGCCTTCGTGTCCTTCGATGCGTTCGAGGGCAACTTCTTTTTCGTCGAGCAAACCGGAAAGTTCGGCAACGGCTTTATCGGCGTTTTCAGACGACGTCAAATCAATGGGCGACGCGTGCAGCATGGCGCGCAGGACGAGTTCGTCCACGAAGCGGCTTTCCTGTTCGATGACGGTTTTCGCCAACAGGAATTGTTTGGCGGTGTCGGCAAGTTCTGCACCTTCGATGGTGCGGTCGTCTGAAACGATTTTGGCTTTTTCCAAGGCTAGACCGAGCAGCCATTGGTCTTTTTCCAGTTCGTCTTTGAGGTAACGCTCTTGTTTGCCGTATTTGGCTTTGTAGAGCGGCGGCTGGGCGATGTAGATGTAGCCGCGTTCGACCAGTTCGGGCATTTGGCGGTAGAAGAAGGTCAGGAGCAGGGTGCGGATGTGCGCGCCGT
>ERZ773050.1374-NODE-1374-length-13540-cov-5.010827_pt1 | contig 13540 bp, 9 predicted proteins | sample MGYA00580632_ERZ773050 | MGnify/ENA primary metagenome ERZ773050 (study PRJEB29015, sample SAMEA2738123) | human oral metagenome | biome: human oral; feature: human-associated habitat; material: saliva | place: China | collected 2166 ... | reverse complement strand
AGCAGGCGACCCGGCATCTGTATCGCTCCATTGATTGCTTTAGTTTGACCAATAGTATGCAGACCAAGTATGCCATTCAAATTGCGGCTTCTTTGGCCTACCTCGCTGAAATAGAGCAAATTAGGGGCCATTTCCAAGTAGCCGTCACCCACTTAGAAGAGGTCTTGCGTTTGGTGGGAGATCAAGCGGTTGATTCTGTCCGTGTCGTATTTGATATTGATCTGGGCATCGCCTATTACTGGAAGGGAGATTTGGTTCAAGCACGCCTCTGTTTTGACAGAGCCCAGAAGATTTTATCCAGTGTTCGTTTCCCTTGGAAGGAAGAGTTGCTCGAATTTTATCAATCCTTAATCGCCTGCCAGCAAGGGGATCAAGAGAAACTTGCGGATTATCTGGCTCGAAAAGAAAGGACGATGAATCCATCTGCTAATTCACGGGATAAGGGGATGGTTCATTATCTATTAGCTTTCTTATCTAATAAAAAGGAGAAGGGAGAAGAGCTCGATCCTGTCCTGAGTACCTTCTTGAAAGAAGAGAAAAATTACTATAAGAAAGTGGCAGAGCAACACTTGAATCCCTACAGAGATCGTCAGTTTCTTAAGAAATTAAAAGACATGTAGGGTGTCTAAAAATAGGGAAAGGATAAGTGGTCAGGCCTCCTTTCGGATCTTTGTCTGAAAGGCTACTGCGTCTGATAATGAAGAAAAAGCATAGAAATACCCTAGCAATGAGTGTTTCTATGCTTTTTTCGTGACTCGAAATGTTCTTAGTTCAGTTTTTGTTGCGCCAATATTTGGGTTAAGTAAAAGATAAAAGTCGCGGCAAGATTTGAAGTGTGGTTGTCAATGTCATGAGGAGGAGAAACTTCTACGACATCAAATCCGATTAGCTTACCACTAGCGGCAATGTGTTGGAGAAGCATAAGGGCTAGTTTGGGATCGACTCCAAGTGATTGGATGGCACTAACACCAGGGGCAGAACCGACCGCAAAGCAATCCATATCAATAGAAAGATAGACCGCGGTTTGGTTTTCTAAAAATTGATCGATTCGATCCAGAATGGCTTGGTGACTCATCTGGAAGAGATCTTGGCCAGTTAAGAAATCAATGCTTGGTGTTTTAGCGACATAATTAAAGAGGAAGAGGTTGTTATTGTGCTCTTGGATCCCAAGGATGAGGTAAGGGAAGTCCTGACCTTTTTCTTTGGCGTGATCAGCCATTTGACGAAATCCCGTTCCAGAATTGGGCCCGGTTTGGTCGTAAGGACGCAGATCAAAGTGGGCATCCAGATTGATCACAGCCAGTTGTTCATCCTTTTTCAAGCTCGATTGGATCCCTAGGTAGTGGCCGTAAGCAGTTCCGTGACCGCCTCCTAGGACGATGGGTTGGATACCTAATTGGTACATGCGCTGGATCGCTTGTGAGAGACTTTCTTGGAGTTCTTCTAGCGAATGGTTTGGCCCGTCAATATTTCCCACATCATACACTGTTACATTGGTTCCCCAGTGCCATGGAAGTTTGGCGATTTGAGAACGGATGGCTGTAGGACCCTCGACCGCACCTACGCGCCCATTGTTGATATAGACTCCTTTGTCGCTCTTAAAGCCGATGATCCCAAAGGTCATCCCCTCAAATGGAGTGAGGGTCTCATCGTTTAGGTCTAAAAATTTGGTGACCATGCCCCATTTGGCAGTGTAGGGATTGTCCTCGATGCTACCTTGGTAGTAGCTATAGGTCATTGGATAGTAGTTTGTGAGCAAGCTTGTCGCCTCCCTTATTTTTCTGAAAGCATGCAGAGGCTGAGAAATTCGCCAGCCTCTGTTTTGCTTTATCCTTACTGTATCAGTATTGAATGCTTAAGTCAACTGCTTTTTCGATGGTCGCTAAGAATTCTTCGCTTTCGACAACAGCAGATGCTTTATTGAGTTCTTCAAAGATTTCGATATCTTTGTCAAATTCAATGAAGTTCAGTTTTTGGCGAATCAGCTCATAAGCTGGTTTTGTACCTTTACCAAGTTCATGATTTTCTGGTTTGAGATCCAAGGCTTGGCAAGCTGCCATGATTTCAGTAGCAACGATGCGACGGGAGTTCTTGAGAATTTCAGCCGCTTTACGAGCTGCAGTCGTCCCCATGCTGACGAAATCTTCTTGGTTTTCACAAGATGGGATAGAGTCGACGCTAGCTGGGTGAGACAAGATTTTGTTTTCCGATGCAAGGGATGCACAAGCATACTGGGTAATCATGAAGCCTGAGTTGAGTCCAGGGTGTTTAACCAAGAAGGATGGCAATTTGCTGAGTTGGCTGTTGACCAAGCGTTCCACCCGACGTTCAGATACGTTTCCGATTTCAGAAAGGGCGATCCCTAGGAAGTCAAATGGTTGTGCCATTGGTTCACCGTGGAAGTTCCCGCCGGAGATGACGTGGCCTTCTTTCGTAATAATTGGGTTATCTGTCACAGAGTTGATTTCGATTTCAACTTTTTCTTTTACATAAGCAATAGAATCCTTGCTAGCTCCGTGGATTTGAGGGATACAACGGAGTGTGTAAGGATCTTGGACCCGTTGTTGGGTTGCAACAGTTGTGTTCTTGCTTCCTTCAAGGAGGTTACGGATATTGCGAGCAGTTGCCAATTGTCCACTTTGAGGACGGATGGTATGAAGGTCTTCTTCAAATGGACTGGTAATCCCATTGTGGACTTCCATTGAGAGAGCACCTGCAATATCAGAAAGTTTAAGCAGTTGGATACCATCATAGGTTGCAAGAGCTCCGATACCTGTTAGGACAGTCGTACCATTGATCAAGGCAAGGCCTTCTTTAGCAGCCAATTGGATCTTTTCAATACCAGCTTGATCGAGAGCTTCTTGACCGCTCAAGAGTTGACCTTTGTAGTAGGCCTGTCCAAGTCCCAACATTGGGAGAACCATGTGAGAAAGAGGGGCGAGGTCACCAGATGCTCCAAGAGAACCTTTTTCTGGAATATAAGGAGTCACTCCTTTGTTGAGCAATTCTAACAGTTTTTCAACAGTTGACAGACGAATGCCAGAATAGCCTTTCAAGAGAGAGTTGATACGGATCAGCATAATGGCACGAACGGCATCTTCCGGAAGTGGATCACCGAAACCAGATGAGTGTGTTCGGATCAAGTTTTCTTGCAGTTGAACAGTATCTTCTGGAGAGATGCTGACATTACAGAGGGAACCAAAGCCAGTGGTCACACCATAGACAACTCGTTTTTCACGGACGATATCATCGACAATTTTACGGGATGCGACGACAGCTTCTTTTGCTTGTTCGTCAAGCTCACATTGGGCACCATGGCGAGCGACAGCGATGACGTCTTCGAGTGTTAAGCTATTGCCGTCTAAATGAATCAATTGAGTCATATAAAACCTCCGATTATGAATAATTGTTCTGTGGAAGTAGATGTGTATACTTCAGTTTGAATACCAAACATGAGCCCATTGTCTATTGATCTTAAGAAGTTTGAGAAGAGTCTTAGAGAAAAGGGCTCAGGTTTGATATTCGTAGAGTCCTAGATGGGCTTGGGAGCAAAACCGAGCTTCGCTCCCGTCTAAGTTCCCATCCAGTGTGTAAATAGAATTGGTGAGGACTGTTTTATTTTTTAGCTAGTTTGTCACCGTGGAAAACAAAGTAAAGTCCACTAGCGATTACTAGACCGATGGCCCCCCAAACAAAGTTCATTAGGTTGTCCCCTGCAATCATCAAGATACTGATGACAACAGCTAAAACTGGGATAACAGGACCAAATGGCACTCGGAAGGTAACCTTTTTGTCTGGATACATTTTTCTGAGTTTGATGGCTGCCAAAGCAGTTGGAATGTATTGGAAGAAACGGAAGACAACACTAAAGGTTGCTAATGATTCGAAAGAGCCAGATAACAAGAGTAAGAAAGCGAAGATACCAGAAATGATAATGGCAATGACAGGAGCATTCTTAGAGTTTGTTTTTCCAAGTTCTGCTGGCAAGAGTTTTTCATCTGCTAGGGCCGCCCCGAAACGAGGAACCATAATCGATTCACCAATGTTTAGACCGGCGATTGAAATGAGGGCACCGTATGAAACGAGAGGAGCTCCGATAGGGCCAATCATTTCAACAAATGCGTCTTGTACCGGTGCGCCAGTTTGCATAATGTGTCCACCAAGCATAGCGATTGTTCCTGCGATGATCAACATGTAGAGAACTGAGACGATACTGATAGATCCTAAAATAGCACGGGGAACGTTCTTTTCAGGGTTGCGCATTTCCCCTGCAACAATGGACATGGTTTCGAATCCGATAAATCCGTAGAAGATGTAAACGGCGGTACTAGAAATAGCACTGAAGAGATTTGAACCACTTTCCAATTGAAGGAAAGGTGTGAAGTTGCCCTTGCTCACACCACCAGAAATAAAGAAGATGGCGAAGAGAGAGAAGAGGACAATTGGAATTAATTTTGCAACAGTAGCTGTCAGAGTGAACATCTTAGATGTTTTCAGACCGGCGATGTTCATAATACTCAAGAGAACCAACATAACGATACTAATCAGTAGGTTGTGACCTTCGAATGCTGGGAAGGTAATGATGAAGATCTTAGCAAAACCAGCTAGCATAGCAGCCCAAGCGATAACGGTAACGGCCCAACCGAGGATCCCAACGTTAAAGCCGACAAAGTCTCCGAAAGCTGCTTTTGAGTATTGCATGGCTCCACCGTTTTTATCGAAGTAGCCAGCCGTTTCAGCCAGACAGGCTGATAGTAGCATGACAAGAATAGCTACCCCGAACATGACAGCTAGGGAAGCTGGTCCTAAACCGGCATAAATTTTTTGAGGCAAGAGGAAAATACCAGATCCGATGACGGCATTGATACCGTATAGAGTGGCACCGCTAAAGCTGAATTTCGCTTTTTCTTGTTCCTCAATCGACTGTTTATGTGCTCCGTTCATAATGTCTCTCCTTTAAAACATTATCTTAGCGCAGTCCAGATAGCAATTGGCTGCTCCCCAGACTGAAGGGGTGAAAACGTGATTGTCATCTCTTGAAGGGGAGATGGTTGTTCGATCATCAGGAGTTCGTGAGTTTGGAGGGTTTGAGAATGATTCGTTCCCCATTTTAGTGTTAGCGGACAGAGAGCATAGATCAATTGATAGCGACTCTGACTTTTGACACTCTCTTTTGGAGATATAGCACTCATATGCCCCTGATAAGAAGGTTTGTAAATCAAATTAAAGTCTTGACAAGTCCCTTGGCTAGATACAGGATCTCCCCCATCAAAGAAGTAGCTTTGAAAGGGGTTCAAAACCACTTCTTTCTGTTGATGGTGGAGTCTAATGGAGGCATTCAAGGGCATCAAGATTCGGTGGTAGCCAGTGAGATCGGTAAAGTTACTTTTTTCAACCTCCACCGTTGCAGTGGAGAGGCGGAAGTCAAAAGTCCGATCTGGATAACTTCCTCCCTCTGGGGAGAGAAAGAGTTGGGTGGTTTTGCCACCGGACCAGGTAGAAATTTGATAATCTGCGGGAGTAAGATGAAGGATAGTCACCATAGGACGCCTTCTTTCTTAAAAGAGACCAGTGATATTGCCGTGGGCATCGATATCAATCTTTTCACTGGCAGGTACTTTTGGTAGGCCAGGCATGGTCATGATGGTACCCGTGAGAGCTACAATGAAGCCAGCTCCGGCAGCTACCTTGAGATTGCTGATGTTAACAGTAAAATCTTTTGGAGCTCCCATTTTCTTCGCATCATCTGAGAAGGAGTATTGCGTTTTGGCCATACAGATTGGGTAGTTTGAGAAGCCAAGAGCTTCCAATTCTTTAAGTTCGCGTTTGGCAGCTGGTGTTAGGCTGATGCCCTTACCACCATAGACTTTTGTGACAATCTTGGTCAATTTTGTTTCAATGCTGTCTTCTTCGTCATAGACATAAGAGAAGTGGTTGTCTTCTTGAGCCAGTTGAATGACTTTTTCAGCCAAGTCACGGCCACCAGCTCCACCATTTGCCCAGACATCCGAAATGACAACATCTACATGGCGTTTCTTACAAGATTCATAGACAGCTTCAAGTTCCGCTTCTGTATCCAGCGGGAATTTGTTAATGGCAACGACTACAGGTAGGCCATAGACTTCTTGGATGTTGGCCAAGTGTTTGTCAAGGTTTGGTAGACCATCGATAACGGCTTGGACATTTTCTGTAGCCAAGTCCGCTTTGGCAACTCCACCATGCATCTTGAGGGCCCGGATGGTTGCGACGAGGACAACGGCAGAAGGTTTGAGTCCTGCTATGCGACACTTGATGTCGATGAATTTTTCAGCCCCTAGGTCTGCTCCGAAGCCAGCTTCTGTCACAACATAGTCTGCATATTTGAGAGCCAACTTGGTAGCCAGCACACTGTTACAGCCATGGGCGATATTGGCAAATGGACCGCCGTGGATGATAGCAGGAGTATGTTCCAAGGTTTGCACTAAGTTTGGATGGATGGCATCTTTGAGGACAGCAGCCATAGCACCACCGGCTTTGAGGTCTTTAGCTGTCACCGGTTGTCCTTGGTAGTTGTAACCGATAATGATGCGGTCGAGGCGTTCTTTTAAGTCAAGGATGTTCTCTGAGAGACAGAGAATAGCCATGATTTCAGAAGCCACCGTGATGTCGAAGCCGTCTTCACGAGGTACTCCGTTTGTTTTTCCTTGAAGGCCATCGACAATATGGCGGAGTTGACGGTCGTTCATGTCGACCACTCGTTTCCAGGTGATGCGACGAGAATCGATGCCTAACTCATTGCCGTGGTGGATGTGGTTGTCAATCAAGGCTGCAAGCAGGTTGTTGGCAATCCCAATGGCATGGAAGTCACCTGTAAAGTGAAGGTTGATGTCTTCCATAGGAACCACTTGGGCATAACCACCACCGGCAGCACCACCTTTCATTCCGAAACAAGGACCTAAACTCGGCTCTCGCAAAGCCAATACAGAACGTTTCCCCATGCGATTAAGAGCCATTGAAAGCCCTATGCTCACGGTCGTTTTACCAATACCTGCACGGGTAGGGGATATCGAACTAACAAGGATTAAACGGTTTTTAGCAACGCGTTCTTCATCTATTAAGGTGAGAGGAACCTTAGCCATATACTTCCCATAGTGCTCTAACTCGTCTGCAGGAATACCTATTGTCGCTGCAACTTCTTCTATTCGCTTCATCTTACATGAGCGTGCGATCTCAATATCCGATTTCATAGTTTCAATATTTAAAATTTAGTTATGTAGGCAAAGATAGGAATATTTTCTGAATCTACTCGCCTATTCGTAATAAAGTTTTAACCTATCGTTACGTTTTTACGAATAGATGTCTTATCAGTTAAAAAACATGATTTACTATTCTAGGTTATGGTCGCTTCGAGTGCTGTAAAGTTCCACTTTTGAAACAAAAGATAATCTTCTAATTCGCTTCTGTTAGGCACTCTTCCCCTAAGTAGATGTTGAGCTGGTTTTAAAGAGAGCCTTTCTTGCCATTGAAGAGGGGCTTTCTTCGATAAGAAGAAACGCCCTCTTCGATGTGAAGAAGGCGTTTCCTTTTATGCGTTTGCTTGTTGGTTGCTAATGAGGCTATGCTACATAAGACTAAACCTCACCCTTTTCTGTGCGACTAGCTAGCCTTTATTGGTTATTTTCAGAGGCTTTACATGAACAGATTTGCCCCCCAGATGAGCAAGGCGTAACGTATCACTTTACCCAAGGTAATGCTGAATACTGACAAAGGAAGGTTCGCACGTGTAAGTCCAAGAACCACAGTTATGGCACTACCCAGTATCGGGAGGAAGGCAAAAAAGCCCATCCATGCCCCATGACCACCCATGAATTTATAGGCACGATCTATGGAACTCTGTTTGAGATGGAAGTATTTTTTAAGCCATTCGAGCTTTCCCAATCGTCCTAACCCATAGTTGACCATACCGCCCATGACGTTTCCTATGCTGCCATAGATGAGTAGTGGCACCGGATCAACGCCTGCTGCAAGGAGCCCAAGCATCACAGCTTCGCTACTAAAAGGCAACACACTACCAGCAAGGAAGGCAGAGAGAAACATGCCCCAATAGCCGTAGTCGATTAGAAAGTGGGTGATAGCGTCCATAAGTTGATGATAGTTATGATGAGTGCAGCAGCCGACAAGAGGATAAACACCCAGTTAGTTATACGTGTGTGAGTTAATGCAAAGAAGTGAGCAATGAGTGGTGATGTGGTCACAATGAGCACACTTAGCAATGCTTCGAAGTGTTGCGGTTGCAAGAAAAGGAATACGATTGTTGCAATATCAATGGTGATAAAGACTTGAAAGAACAATCGTATGCGTATGCTGTCATTGCGTTTTTGATTTGAAAAGTGTATGATTCCAATGATTGCACATAGTAGGACATAAGCCAAGACGGCTATGTTACTTGTGGTTAAGGACGTGAAATCGAGTGGTTTCTCAAATACACCTAATTGCAAGAAATGCTTAGCTAGCAAAGAGATCTCGCCCTTTGCAGCAAGATAAGGCGCATAGAACCAATAGGGGAGAGTGATGCCAAGCAGAGAAGAAATGAAACTTTTTCCGCTTAAAGAGAGTAGGTTGGTGCGTGAGATAACCCAAAGTATGGGCAAGAAGTAGAGTACCTGCACCCATACCACGCTTACCATACCAATACAGAAGTACGCATAAAAGGTCCATCCAGGCGCATTTGTGTCTTGATAACAGCGGAAAGACAGGCTGTAAAAGCCCACCATTCCTAGCATGACAATCGATGAACGGATAGATGGAAACATAAAGACAGCCATCGTCGCAAGCACGATGAATGAGCAAGACACCATTCTGCTATAGATGCGAATGAGTGCATTTGCATTGTTAAGTTCCATCATTAAATAGGTAGCTAGTAGCAAACAAACACCTGGCGCAACCACTGTTAAGCTATGTAAACCAGCCACTATCCATACAAGCATAGCCGCTGAAACCACCCACGCTTGGGTCCAGCGGCTCTCTGCTATTCGGTTTTGAATACGCTTCTTCTGCATAGGTTACAAGTCCTGTCCTATATCTCTTCTAAAGTATTTATCCTTAAATTCAATCTTATTAGCCTCTTCGAAGCTCTTTTGTAACGCCTCTTCCTTGTTCTTACCATACGATGATACGGCAATGACGCGCCCTCCGTTCGTTACAATCTGTCCGTCTTTGAGAGCCGTTCCACTATGGAATACAACAGAATCAGCCACTTTGTCGAGCCCAGTAATTGGATAACCCTTCACGTACTCTTCGGGGTATCCACCGCTAACAAGCATTACACAGACAGCTGAACGGCTGTCGAACTCCACCTTGTATTGGTCAAGATTCCCCTCGGCAACGCCTTTGAAGAGGTCGACAATATCCGTCTTCAATCGTAGCATGACGCTTTCAGTCTCTGGATCACCCATTCGGCAGTTGTATTCAATTACCATTGGTTCACCATCAACATTGATAAGTCCGAAGAAGATAAAGCCCTTGTAATCTATATTTTCAGCCTTCAAGCCCTCAACAGTGGGGCGAATAATACGCTTCTCAACCTTTTCCATCCACTCTTTCGTTGCGAAAGGAACAGGCGTAACACTACCCATACCACCTGTGTTGAGCCCTGTGTCATGTTCACCAATACGTTTGTAGTCCTTCGCTTCAGGTAGTATTTGATAGTGAGAACCATCTGTTAAGACAAATACAGAGCATTCGATACCAGAGAGAAACTCCTCAATAACAACCTTAGCAGAGGCATTTCCGAACATACCATCAAGCATTTTGCGCAGTTCCTCCTTTGCTTCTGCAAGCGTAGGAACAATCAGTACGCCTTTACCAGCAGCCAGTCCGTCAGCTTTCAGTACGTAAGGTGGCTTGAGCGTATCGAGGAATTGCAATCCTTCCTCTATGCTTGTACCATCGAAAGTAGCGTAAGCTGCGGTTGGAATGTTGTGCCGCTTCATGAAAGCCTTTGCAAAGTCTTTAGAGCCTTCAAGCACTGCACCAGCCTTTGAAGGACCGATGACAGGGATGTGAGCAGTACGTTTATCATCTTTGAAAGCGTCATATATGCCATTAACCAGTGGGTCTTCAGGTCCTACAACGACCATATCAACCTTTTGTTCGATGGTAAACTCCTTGAGACGTTCAAAGTTGTTCACACCGATAGAGACGTTTTCTCCAACTGCACCAGTGCCTGCGTTGCCTGGAGCAATAAATAGTTTGCTACATTGTTTGCTTTGTGCAATCTTCCAAGCTAAGGCGTGTTCACGCCCTCCACTGCCTAATAGTAATATTCTCATAAAGCCTTGTTACTTTTGCTTGAGGTTATCCTCAAAGTATTGTGTAATACGTTCGTGTAAGTGTACACTCTGGTGTCCTCGCATGTTGTGAGGCTCTCCTGGGTAGACAAAGAAGTCTGGTTGAGTACCTGCAGCGATACATGCTTTCAAGAAAGAATATGCGTGTTGAGGGACAACGACAGGGTCATTTAGTCCAATGATAATCTGTAGTTTGCCCTTGAGATCCTTAGCTTTCTGCAGGAGAGAAGTTTGTGCGTAACCCTCTGGATTAGCCTGTGGTGTGTCCATATAACGCTCTCCGTACATCACTTCATACCATTTCCAATCAATGACAGGACCACCAGCAACACCCACTTTAAACACATCTGGATAGTTAGTAATTAGTGATATCGTCATGAAACCACCGAATGACCAGCCATGAACTCCTATGCGGTTCTTATCGACATAAGGTAATGATAGAAGATACTTGACGCCCTCCATTTGGTCTTTCATCTCTTCTTGACCAAGATGACGGAATGTTGCTTGCTCGAAGTCTTTGCCTCGGTGCTCACTACCACGATTGTCTAATATAAAGAGGAGATAGCCTTTTTGAGCCATGTAAGTCTCCCATCCACGTGAACCCCAGTTCCATGAAGCATCCACGTTGTGCGCATGTGGACCTCCATAAACGTATATCACGGTTGGATACTGCTTATTAGGATCGAAGTTAACAGGCTTTACCATGCGCCAATAGAGGTCTGTCTTGCCATCCGCCGCTTTGATAGTTCCATTGGAGTATTCCGGTACATTGTATCCCTTCCAAGGGTTGGGTGCGGTGAAGTAATTGGTTCGCTGTGGGTTAGCACCTACTGCGATGATGTCATACTTACGTGGGACTGTTGGCTCACTGTAGTTATCCAGCAACATACCACCATCTTTGCTTAATGTTGCGAAGTGGTAACCACGACCATTGTCAAGCAGTGTTCGTTTACCAGTAGATACGTTCACGAGCCACGTATTACGCTGAATAGGGTTGCACTCATTCGATACGTATACGATACTCTTTTGTTTCGTGTTAAAGCCGAGCACGTCTATTACAACCCACTTACCGCTTGTGAGCTGCTTAATCTGTTGTCCCTCCTTATTAAATAGGTATATGTGGTTGTATCCATCCTTTTGACTTTGAAGGATGAACTCATTGTCGTTCCAAGGCAAGAAGACGATAGGGTGCGTTGGTTCTACGTACTTTGCATCTGTCTCTCGATACAGTTCTTTGAGCTTCTTACCCGTTGTTGCGTCATAAGAAACAAGTCGGCAATCGTTCTGATCACGATTGACTTCAAACATATAGATGGTTTTCTCGTCAGGACTCCATGCTATATTCGTAAAGTAACGATCGGTCGGATCACCTGCTTGAAGGTACTGAACCTTGCCAGTAGAGGCGTCATAGACACCGACAGTCACCTTATGTGAGGTCTCACCAGCCATAGGGTATCTAATAGGTGCAGCCTTTGCAGCACGTGATTCGCCCTTTTCTGGTGTCCAATCAAGCTCTGGAATGTCAACAAGAGGATATGCACTAACCATGCTCTGATCCATGCGATAGAAGGCTAGACGATTACCTTTTGGACTCCAGAAGAGTCCCCCGTTGATTCCAAACTCATCTCTGTGAACACTCTGACCATATACTATATCGCTCGAACCATCAGTCGTTAACTGATGCTCCTTACCATCCTTCTCGGTAACAAACAACTGATGATTACGCACGAAAGCGGTCATACCTTGTTCGTTCCGATCGCTTGCCTGTGTGTTAGAAGGGCGTGTGATTCGCTTTTCAAGTTTATGAGTCTTGAAGTTAACAAATAGGTCTTCTGTGCCATTCTTAACCATCACCACGGGGCGATCAGGGTATGGAAATTCAGCTGAATAGAGGTGTCGTACAACCTCATTCAACTTCTCCAAGCCTGCCCAATGATTGATGTCATCGAGGCTGAAAAGGCTTGTCTCCTTACCAGTCTTACTATCAACAAGAGAGCAAGAGTTGAGGTCTTGTCTTACTAACTTGCCTCCCCACCACGTTAGATAACGTGCTTCTGGGCGCATGTTACGATAATTGGTACCACCGAAGTTAAGGTCTTCTAAGGTGAACTGACGCTGTGCCATACTTGGAGTAGGACGTAAAAGTCCCGTGAGAGCAACGAGCCCCACGAGACTAAGTAATGATTTAATCTTCATGTTTATACGTGTTTTTGCCACGGTAACCACCGCGCTTGTTAGATTTATCAAAGCGTTTCCCGCCAAACTTCCGATCGTCGTTCTGCTTGAAAGGACGTTTCCTATTGCGGTCTTCACCATCGAACTTAGGACGACGACTTGGGCGTTCGTCGCGGAACTTGCCACCACCAAATCTACCTTTGTCAAGGCTGTGGAATGTGAAAGAACGTATGTCCGCTTCTGCATTATCATCGTTCTCTTCAAGTCTCTTCTTAAACTCTCGCTCCTTTTTAAAGCGGTGTTTCTGTGCCATCTCACGCTTTTCTTCTTCGGTTTTGATGATTCCTCCGTCATGACGGAAGGTGCTCATCTTACCATCAAAGAGCTGATAACGACGGAACTCACACTCCAACGAGCCATTATAAACAGGTATCTTAATACTTGGTTTGAGCCCTATTTGACGGAAGCACTCCTCTCTGTAAGACAATATCCACGCCTCATTACCCATAAACTGGTGCTTGAGTCGCTCGCCAATCATCTTATATGTGCCTAAAAGATTAGGTGTTGAGATGCGCTCGCCATACGGGGGATTCATCACAATGATGCTCTTCTCCTTTGGTTGAGAGAAGTCCTTGAAGTCTTGCTGTTCGATAGTTATATCACGAGAGAAGCCTGCTGCAGCTACATTCATGCGTGCCGTATTGACCGCCTTCATGTCTGTATCATATCCAAAGATGTGATGTTTGAACTCACGTTCTTGTGAGTCATCGTTGTAAATCATATCGAATAGCTCCTGATCAAAGTCTGCCCACTTCTCAAAAGCGAACTCTTTTCGGAACACACCCGGCGATATGTTGCGTGCAATTAATGCTGCCTCGATAGGCAAAGTGCCTGATCCACACATTGGATCAATAAAGTCTGTCTCACCTTGCCAACCAGTCATTAGAATCATACCAGCGGCTAACACCTCATTTAAAGGGGCCTCCACGCTCTCTTGACGATAGCCACGGCGGTGTAGAGAATCACCACTAGAATCG
>ERZ773050.1371-NODE-1371-length-13551-cov-10.627001_pt1 | contig 13551 bp, 10 predicted proteins | sample MGYA00580632_ERZ773050 | MGnify/ENA primary metagenome ERZ773050 (study PRJEB29015, sample SAMEA2738123) | human oral metagenome | biome: human oral; feature: human-associated habitat; material: saliva | place: China | collected 2166 ... | reverse complement strand
TTTTGAGCAGTTCTTTGCGTTCTTTGGGCTTGGACTTGAGGAATTGCGCGAACTGGCCCTGCGGTAGGAGTACGACTTTGAGGAATTGTTCTTTGGTCAGGTGGGTGCGTTCGGCGATGGTGCGGTTGACTTCGGCGACGCTGCTGGAGATGGGGGTCCAGGCTTTTTCGTCGGCGGGGTCGGCGCCGGGCGCGAGTTCGGCGAGGGTTGCTTTGGCGCTTTCTTCGCGCATTTGGCCTTTGCGGGCGCCGCGGGTGATGGGCTTGTTGTAGGCGGGGGTGCGGTCGATGCGCAGGCGCTTGCCGTGGAGGGTGACGTCGAGTAGCACGCGCGGTTTGGTGCCGCTGTGTGCCGCGTAGGTGGAGTGCAGTTTGGCGGATTCGCGGTCGCTGCTGGTTTCGCCGTAGAGGGCGTAGCAGATGGCGTCGAGGATGGTGGTTTTACCGGCGCCGGTGGGGCCGTTGAGGAGGAATACGCCGGCGTTGTTGAGGGTGTCGAAGTTGATTTCTTGGCGCTTGGGGTATGCCATGAAGGCTTCGAATTCGAGGCTGTGCAGGATCATGCGTTGTCCTTGTGGCTTTTGATGTGGTCGCTGAGGGTGGTGATGACGTCGCGTTCTTCGCTGGTGAGGGGGCGGTTGCGTACGTATTGGTGGAATTGGTCGAAGGTTTCGACGGGGTCGGCGTCGCGGGTGGGTTGTGCGGCGGCGGGTTTGTCGGCGGCGGGTTGGGTGCTGCGGTAGCTGAAGTGGGAGATGGTTTCGTAGCGGTTGCGCAGGCGGTCGACGGCGCCGACGGGTAGGGTTTCGTCGGTGAGTTCGATGCGGCAGTAGTAGCCGTGTTCGTAGTCGGTGTGTTCGGAGCTGTTGAGTAGCTGCTCCATGGTGCCGCGCAGGGTTTTCATATGTACGCGGGTTGCCCATTCGTGGCTGCTGATGGTGGGTTCTTCGCCGGGGTTGAGTTCGATGAGGTAGGCGCCGTTGCGGTTGTGTTCTTCGCTGAATGAGAAGCCGAGCGGGGAGCCGCTGTAGCGGATGGTGTGAGTGACGGGGTAGCGCTTGTGGATGTGGCCGAGGGCTACGTAGTCGAAGCCGTCGAAGAGGGAGGCGGGTACCCAGTCGATACCGCCGACGCTGATGTCGCGTTCGGAGTCGCTGCGGGGTGTGGTGTCTGCGCTGGCGGCGATGTCACTGCCGGTGGTGTCGCTGACGGTTGCGTGGCTCATGACGATGATGCGGTCGGCACCTTCGCCTCGGGCGTGACGTTCTGCGGCGTCGGCGCGGATGGCGTCGGTGACGGCGCCGAGGACGGCGTGATGGGTGGGGTCTACGCCGAGGGCGGTGGCGTGCAGGCGCGGCGCGAGGTAGGGGATGGCGTAGACGTGTACGCGCAAGGTGCCGTCGGTGAGTTCGACGGGGCGGGTAGCGTCTTCGAGGCTGGTGCGCAGGTGCACGCCGGAGGCTTCGAAGAAGGCGGCGCCGTAGCTGAGGCGGCGGAAGGAGTCGTGGTTGCCGGAGCTGAGGATGACTTGCACGCCGGCGCGCATGAGGCGGGTGAGTGCTTGGTCGAGCAGGGTGGTGCTTTCGGCGGTGGGGATGGTGCTGTCGTAGACGTCGCCGCTGATGAGGAGAGTATCGATGCCTTCGGCGTGCACGTATTCGAGCAGTTCGTCGATGAACTGCTGGTGTTCGCGGGTGAGGGGGCTGCGGTGGAAGGTGCGGCCGAGGTGCCAGTCGGAGGTGTGCAGAATCTTCATGGTTTCAGTATGGCACTGCGTCATGTTTTGCGCCTCACAGTTCGTCATTCAGGGGTTGGAGCCCCACAGCGGCGTAGGTGCTCATGCGGAGCGGGGGCTCCCGTCCTCAAGGCGCCCCAGCGCCGCAGAGGGGGCACTCCCCCCGCGAGCGTGAGTGCAAAGCCGTTTCTGTCTAAGTCTCCCTCTATTCCCGGTGAGGACGAGTAGCTAACCATCCTCGGCGAAAGTGCTCATGCGGAGCGGGGGCTCCGTCCTCGAAGCGCCCCCAGGCGCTGAAGAGGGGGCACTCCCCCGCGAGCGGCGTCCGGTATGCCATCTCAAACAACTAGCCCACGGAAGCCTCATTCCCCCGCAAGCGTTGTCCGATACGCCATCTCAAACAACTAATCCTCTGCTAGGGAACGAGTACGGCGATACCGAACATCATCTGGTCTCCCCAGAGAATCAAGACCCACGGGATTGATGTAAGAATCCCAAGTCCCACTAGTGTGGGGCGGTACCATCGGCTCTTCGGCAGGTAGGCTGCTACCAGCAATGCTAGGGGGAAGAGCGGAAGCAGGATGCGAATGGTTGAGGAAATAGGGAGCCAGAAGATGAACAGGTATCCCATGTAGCAGGCGACCCACAGCCAGAGGGCGGGGTGGATGAGGGTTCGGCTGAATTTGCGGGAAATCCAGTAGTAGAAACCCACCATCGCTGCAATGAATAGGATTGCTACGACGGCTTTAGGGAGCGTACCTCCGAGGTAGTAGTAGATACGGAGTACCCACTGGATGAAGAACTGGTGGCCTTCGCCGGGTTTGCGGTTGCTCCAGCCTAGTTCTGTTGCGAAGTAGGCGTCGAGGCGTCCGGTGCGGATTGCTGCGTGCAGGGGGTGCACGAAGGCAAAGAAGCAGACGAGCAGGGCGCTGAGGAGCTGGCCGAAGCGTCCACGAAATACCGCCCAAGCGTCCGCCGGTGCAAAGCGTAGGTCCCCGCCGAGGCGGCGGCGGTAATCGACTGTGGTGCACCAGAACCACCATAGGCCGACGAAGGCACCGAGGGGTACGCCGACCGGTCGGGACAGTGCGGCGAGGAACGCTACGGGGAGTAGCATGAGGTAGCGGCCGCGGAGTACGCACCATACGCTCAGGGCAATCAGTAGGACGGACAGTGCTTCAGCGTAACCGGTGATGAAGACCGGGCTGGCAACGCTGAATGCGTACACAGCGACAGCCCATAGCGCCAGGCGGTTGCGGGATTCGTCTCCCACGAGTGCGCGGGTGTCGAAGACGCCGCGGTCACGCCAGTTGAGGCAGCCGATGAAAAGACGGTACAACACGTATGCCAGTGCGAAGCCTGCAACAAGGGTCAGGGCAAGTGTTGCAACACGGTAATCTATACCGAATGCGTTAGCGATTCCGCCAGCGATGAGGGGTTGCAGCGGCATGAAAGCCCAGGTGTTGTTGTCTACCGTACCGTCGGGGCGCATGGGTAGTTCTTGCGGGTACCAGTCGGTGTGGATGCGTTCGTATAGGAGGGCGTCCCACCTGTTCAGGAACCCGAGGAGGTCATTGTGCTGGCCGAAGTCAATGAGCGGGTGGGTCCTGTGCTGTTCAAGAGCGATGGCAAGCATACCCAGGTGGAGGAGGCATGCTACAGCCCAGATGATAAGGGCTGGAATCCAGGTTCGGCGAGCCGGTAGTAGCTCTGAATGGTTAGGGGCGGAGGCAGCGCTGTGACCAGTGCCTTTAATTGAGGAGCGGGGGGCTTCTAGAGTCGGTAAAGGACTAGCAATAAAGCCGTGAAAGAGGTTATGCAGGTTGGAGGAGCGCTTGGATCGTCCAGAGTGTTCAGCCATGGTGTTCCCGTATGCGTCTGTGAGTGATTAGTGGTATGTTTCGGCGCTGTCTCCAGGATGATTAAGTGCATGTCATGGACCTGGATGCGTACAGTGCATATCTGTGAAACATTTCTCCCAGAATACCAACTAACTAATACCCATACAGATTATTAAGACCCTCCAACCTGAAACTTAAATATAGATTTACATCACATACAACATGGAACCTGGTTGGAGAAACAGAAAAGCCGGTGCCTGCTGCGAAGCAGGCACCGGCTTTTCACATACCAGGCTTATGTTCAAGAAATAGATAAAGAATCCGACAGGATAAATAACCCCCAGAATCAGGTGAGTTGACGGCATCACCCAACCCCAGACCAAGCCATCTATATATCCCCAGCCCGAGGCAAGCCAGCCGGAGAAGGTAACCATATACCAACCCCTATCTCAACCAACCCGAGGGATAGGCGACCTAGAGGGTGTACCGGACACGCGACGGGGCTCCTTCCTCGAGGCGGCTGAGTTCTTTGAAGGTTAGGGCGCCGCAGAGGGGGCACTCCCCCGCTTCGTGTGTTTTGGTCGCCTTCTCTTAGCAACCCCTAGCGGGTCACAGGCACCTTGGAGAATTCACGCACGGTACCTTCGGGGTCGCCGGAGCGTACCAGTGCTTCACCGATGAGTACCGCATCCGCACCGGCGCCTGCGTAGGCGCGCACGTCCTCGATGCTGGCGACACCGGATTCGGCGACCTTGATGACGGAGTTGGGCAGGTGCGCTGCGAGGGATGCGTAGTGTTCGTTGTTGACTTCGAGGGTCTTGAGGTTACGCACGTTGATGCCCACGATCTTGGCGCCGATGCGCTGGGCGACCTCGATTTCTTCGGGGGTGTGGGTTTCGACGAGGGCGTTCATGCCGAGCGATTCGGTGAGTTCGAGGAACTCGCGCAGGGTCTGCTCGTCGAGTGCCGCCACAATCAGCAGGACCAGATCGGCGCCGTGTGCGCGTGCTTCCCAGATCTGGTATTCGTCGACGGTGAAGTCCTTGCGCAGCACGGGGATGTTCACGGCGGCGCGGACTGCGTCGAGGTCGGCGAGGGAGCCGTTGAAGCGGCGCTGTTCGGTAAGTACCGAGATTGCTGCGGCGCCACCAGCCTCGTAGCGTGCGGCAAGCGCGGCGGGGTCCGGGATTTCACCGAGCGCACCCTTGGAGGGTGAGGAGCGCTTCACCTCAGAGATAATACGTGCGGTGGTGCCGTTGCCGCCGCCGGGTACTTCACCGCGTAGGGAGGCGAGCGCGTCGCGGGCGGGTGCAGCCTCGCGGGCGAGCTCTTTCATTCGGTCGAGAGGAATCTGGCGCATGCGCTCTGCGAGGTCTTCGCGGACGCCGACAATGATCTCGTCGAGAACGGTGCTCATGGTGTCTCCTTGGGTTACTTGGTGGCGTTGACGACTGCGTCTGCGTCCAGCGGTGCCAGGCCGGAGGCGGTCAGCACGGCGCGCAGCGGGGCGGCGGACTTGTTGACGGTTTCGAGGGTTTCGGAGTCCGGGTTGGAGTCCATGACGAGGCCTGCACCTGCCTGTACGTAGGCGGTGCCTTCCTTGAGTACGGCGGTGCGGATGGCGATTGCCATGTCCATGTTGCCGGCGAAGTCGAAGTAGCCACATACGCCGCCGTAGACGCCGCGGCGGGTGGGTTCGTATTCGTCGATGAGCTGCATGGCGCGCGGCTTGGGTGCACCGGAGAGGGTGCCTGCCGGGAAGGCGACGCGCAGCACGTCGTAGGCGCTGAATTGCGGGTCGAGTTCGGCGCTGACGGCGGAGGAAATGTGCATGATGTGGCTGAAACGCTCAATGATCATGAACTGGTCGACGGACACGGTGCCGGGCTTGGCGATGCGTGAGAGGTCGTTGCGTGCCAGGTCGACGAGCATGAGGTGTTCGGAGCGTTCCTTCTGGTCGGCGAGCAGTTCCTCGGCGAGTGCGAGGTCTTCTTCGCGGGTTGCGCCGCGCGGGCGGGATCCGGCGATGGGGTGGGTGCTGGCGATGCCGTCCTTGAGGGTGACGAGCGCCTCCGGGGAGGAGCCGACAATGTGGAAGGGGGTGCCGTTGCTGTCTTCGAAGTTGAAGAGGTACATGTACGGCGAGGGGTTGGACTGGCGCAGTACACGGTACACGTCGAGTGCCTTGGCGTTGGTTTCGGCTTCGAATCGGCGTGAGAGCACAATCTGGAAGACGTCGCCGTCGATGATGTTCTTCTTGGAGCGGTCGATGGCGTCCTTGAAGCCCTGTTCGCTCCAGGTGAGGGTGACGTCTTCGCGGACCTTACGGTCAACGTCTGCCACGCCGGAGAGAATGGAGGTGGTCGCTGCGGCGCCGCGCTGCAGGCGGCGGAGCATGCTGTGCAGGCGCGCTACGGCGTCCTCGTAGGCGCCGTCGACGTTTTCGCTGGTGCCGTTGAAGTTGATGGCGTTGGCGACGAGCAGGACGGTGCCGTCCTTGTTGTCGTGGATTGCCATGTCGGAGACCATATTGAGCGCGAATTCGGGCAGGTTCACGTCATCGGCGGGCGGGTAGGGCAGGTGCTCCCAGTGGCGCACGACGTCCCAGCCGAGGTAGCCGACCAGGCCGGAGGTGAGCGGCGGCAGGGTCGGGTCGGGTTCGGTGTAGAGCATCTGCAGGGTCTTGGCGATGGCTTCTACGGGGTCGCCGTCGACGGGTGCGCCGGTGGGGGTGCGTCCCTGCCAGTGGACTGCGCCGTCAACGGTGGTGAGGGTGGAGCGGGAGGATGCTCCGATGAAGGAGTAGCGGTCCCAGGCTGCGGATTCGCCTTCTGCGGAGATTTTGGCGGATTCGAGCAGGAAGGTGCCGTGGGCTGCTTCGACGGGTTCGCCCTGGTCGTTTTGGAGTACGAGGGATCGGTAGATGCCGATGGGGGTGAGTGAGTCGGCGAGGATTTTGATGTGTACGGGAATGACGCGGGTGCCGGCTGCGCGGGCGCGGAATTCTTCGAGGCTGGGGGTGATGGTGCCCAAATCCTGCATTGCTGTACTCCTTGTGTTGGGTTGGGGGCGCGTCGGTGCGCTGTGTCCCTTAGCTGCCGCGCTGGGTTTTACCGGTGCATGAGGGTTTTACCGTATGTGCCGGTGCGTATTTTTCTGGCGTATACTGCCAGATTCATCACGCCCGATCATGCCTGATAAGGCCCGGTAAGCCCTTTAAAGCCCGGTAAGCCCTGCGCGCGGGTTGTTTCAGTTTAACCGGTGCTACGGCCCAGTTCCACGGTGAAGAGTCAATATTCGTGAAACTGAGCCGCGTACCGTTCAGCCGTGTTAGTTGCTGAACTGCTTGAGGGTTGCTGCGGTCTGCAGTGCCGCTGCGGTCGCCTCGTAGCCCTTGTCTTCGTTCGAGCCTTCCAAGCCTGCACGGTCGAGTGCCTGCTGCTCGTTATCGCAGGTGAGCACGCCGAAGCCGATGGGTCGGCCGGTCAGCACGGACACATCGGTCAGGCCGTTGGTTGCGCCCTGGCAGACGTAGTCGAAGTGGGGGGTTCCGCCGCGGATGACCACGCCGAGCGCGACGATTGCGTCGAACTTCTCAGCGAGGCGGGTTGCTGCGACGGGCAGCTCGAAGGTGCCGGGAACGCGCACGAGGGTCGGCTCGATGCCGGCGTCGCGTGCTGCACGCTGCGCACCGTCGATGAGGCCGTCCATGACCTGGGTGTGCCAGCTTGCCGCTACGATTGCGAGCTTGAAGCCCTTGTAGTCTTCGGGGTTGAGGGTGGTGTCTGCTGCGCCTACGCCGCTCATTGTGTTCTCCTTGTGGGTTTTGGGTTTTTGAAAAGTTTAGTGTGCAGGGGTGCCGCGGGCTATCTGCGGGGTCTCTACTCTGTGCCGCTACGCGCTTTTGAGCACGTGGCGCATACGCTCACGCTTGGTCTGCAGGTAGTATGCGTTCTCGACTCGGGCGGGAATTTCGTCCGGGATGAGGTCGGTAACCTGCAGGCCGAGGCTTTCGAGCGCCTCCTGCTTGGCGGGGTTGTTGGTCACGAGCCTCAACTCGTTCACACCGAGTTCCTGCAGGATCAGTGCCGCCTGCGAGTAGTCGCGCATGTCGCCGTCCAGGCCGAGCGCCAGGTTCGCGTCGAGGGTGTCGAGTCCGGCATCCTGCAGCGCGTAGGCGCGGAGCTTGTTGACCAGGCCGATGCCGCGTCCTTCGTGGTTGCGCACGTAGATGAGGTACCCGCCGGTGCGGCTGAGGATGCGCAGGCCGTTCTCCAGCTGGGGGCCGCAATCGCATCGGAAGGAACCGAAAATGTCGCCGGTGGCGCATTCGGAGTGGATGCGTACCGCGGGTGCTTGCCCGTCCTCGGCGGGTACGGGGGTGCCGTCACGGTCGAGGGCGCGGGCGCTAAGGTGCTCGGCGCCGTCTGCAAATCGCCAGGCGCGCAAACCGAACAGGCCCTGCGGGGTGGGTACGGCGACCTCTTCGGTGCTTTCGACCAGCAGCGGGCTGGGGTTGGGCACCATGTCGAGAGGGCTGACTCGGTAGCCTTCAGCGAGCTGGGAGGCGATGCGCAGGGATTCGGCGCTGAGCTCTTCAGCCTGCGCCTCAACCGGCTCGACCAAGGTGCCCGCTACGGGGGTGCCCGGCGTTGCCTGGGTGTTAGGGGTTTCGCTCATGCGTTCTCCTACGCCTTAGCTACGTACTTGATGAGGTCTTCGATAGAAATCATGGGCAGGTTGTGCTCGGTTGCGAAGGCTCGCAGGGCGTCGAAACGCATCATGGAGCCGTCGTCGTGCACGACCTCGGCGATAACGCCCACGCCGGACAGGCCCGCCGCGAGGGAGAGTTCCACTGCGGCTTCGGTGTGGCCGGGGCGCTCTGCGACGCCGCCGTCAACGGCGCGCAGCGGGAAGATGTGGCCGGGGCGGGTGATGTCCGCCGGGGTGGAGGATGCGTCCGCGAGGATCTGCACGGTGCGTGCGCGGTCCGCCGCGGAGATGCCGGTGCTCACGCCGGACGCCGCATCGCAAGAGACGGTGTAGGCGGTGCCCTTGGGGTCCTCGTTGTTGGTGACCATGGGCGGCAGGTTCATCTCGTCGGCACGCTTGTTGCTCAGGGGCGCGCAGACCACGCCGGAGGTGTAGCGAATCATGAAGCCCATCAGCTCGGGGGTTGCGTGCTCGGCGGCAAAGATGATGTCGCCTTCGTTTTCGCGGTCTTCATCATCAACGACGACCACGGCACGACCTGCGGCGATAGCGTCCACTGCGGTCTGCACGCTGTCGAGGGCGCTTGCGGCGTCGGCGCGACGCGGTGCAACCTGCTCACCGGAGTGCGCGGAGGCGCTCTGGGGCACGCCTGCGAACGCGGTCAGACGCTGCACATACTTAGCGAGCGCATCGGTCTCAAGGTTGACGCTGTCGCCGACCTTGAGCGCACCGAGGTTGGTTGCCTTCAGGGTTTCGGGAATCAGGCCGACCTCGAACCATGCGGGGGTTTCGCCGGGCTCAGATACCGCGGTGACGGTCAGGGACACGCCAGAAACAGCGATGGAGCCCTTCTCAGCGAGCAGGGGTGCCAGTTCGGTGGGCAGGTTGAAGCGCAGGGTGCTCCACGCCTCGTGCGCGGTGACGGATGCGAGGGTACCCACCGCATCCACGTGACCCTGAACGACGTGACCGTCGAGGCGGCCACCGGCGGGCAGACAGCGCTCCAGGTTGACGGTGTCGCCGGGGTTCAGGTTGCCGAGGTTGGTGCGGCGCAGGGTCTCACCCATCGCGTAGGCGCGGAACTGGCCGGGCTGCAGCTGGTCGAGGTCGATAGCGGTGAGGCATACACCGTTGACGGCGAGGGAGCCACCGTGTTCGAGGTCGGCGACAATGTCACCGGCGTTGAGGGTCAGGTAGGCTGCGTCGCTACCTTCGATGGGGGTGATGGATTCTACGGTGCCGAGGGCGCCAATGATTCCGGTAAACATGTGTGCTTTCCTTTTCTCGCCGTGTCCGCCGGGGCGTCGTCGTTGAGGGCGACGGGCGGCGATGGTTTGTTCGTCGGTATAACTATACGTATTTTTCGAATATTCCCCGTGACGGGGAGGTTTTGTGCCAGCATGCGAACCAGCCAGCACAAACTAGCCGGGCGCCGGCGGGGGGTCCTTGAGGTACTACTCCCCCGCCCGCGCTCAACCCAGGCGGATGCTAGTGCAGCCGTGGCTAGTCCAGCCGCGCTTCCGGTGCGTGGCAGGCGTCCAGCTTCGGCAGGGTGCGCCGCTCACCAGGCTCCTGCGCGGTTCCGCGAGGCGCCGGCACCAGGTGCGTTGCGGTGTCATTGCCGAGCACGCGCACCGCCGGGAACATGCCCAGGTCGTCCAGTTGCAGGCGCGGTGCCTGCGCGAGGGTGTCCACGAGCAGACCGTAGACGGCGCTCTTGCCCTGCCCCATGATCATGGGGGCGCGGTACCAGACCATCTCGTCGATGAGGTCTTCACCGGAGAAGAGGCCAACCATGCCGGGGCCACCCTCAATCATGAGGTGCCGCACCCCGCGGGCGTACAGTTCGTCAAGCAGTTCGCGCGGGTCGTGGGTGAAGATCTGCAGGAAGTTCTGCGGGTCCGCCTCCACGCCTTCGGGCGGGTTGAGACCGCGCACGCGGTAGTTCTCGGGAATCTCGGTCTTGCCCATGACCACGCGCAGCGGCTGCTTCTCGAAGCGTTCCCCGTTGGCGTCGCGCGCGTCCAGGGTCGGGTCGTCCATGAGGGTGGTTCGGGTGCCAATCATGACGGCGTCGGCGCGGTGACGAATCAGGTGCCCATCAATGCGCGCGGCGGGGCCGGTAATCCACTTGCTCGTGCCGTCAGCTGCCGCAATGAACCCGTCCAGGGTGGACGCACTCTTTGCGGTGATGAAGGGGCGGCGTTCGGCGGCGGCAATGAACCAGCGCTCATTCAGCAGGTAGGAGGCGTTCGCGAACTCCTCCATGGCGTGCACGGTGACGCCCTGCGAGCGCAGGTAGGCGGCGCCTCCGGCTGCGTTTTCGGTGTCGTCGCTGTAGGCGTAGTAGAGTTCGCTGATACCCGCTTCGGCGACGGCGTGGGAGCAGGGGCCGGTGCGTCCGGTGTGGTTGCAGGGCTCGAGGCTCACGTACATGCGGGCGCCGGTGAGGTCGGTTCCCGCGGCACGGGCGGCGGCAAGGGCGTCAGCTTCGGCGTGCGGGGTACCTGCGCCGCGGTGGTAGCCCACGTGCAGCAGGTGCCCGTGTCTGTCGGTAATAACGGCGCCGACGAGGGGGTTCGCGCCGCGGATGCCCTGGCGTGCCGCCTGCAGTGCCAGGGTCATGGCGTCTGCGTGGCTGAGCGCCTGCTCGGGGTCGGGCAGCTGGAGGGTGCGTGCGGCGGGCAGCCCGGCGAGGTGCCCGTACTCCGCGGCGGAGTAGTCCGCGTCATTGTGCGGCAGGGACACGCTCGGGGCAACGGTTGCGGGCAGGTGCGCGCTCGCCAGCACCTGCTGCGAGGGGTTCTGCGGCATTTATGCACGGCCCTTCTGTACGTCGGTCACCTCAACGGTCACGTCGGGGAACTGGGTCTGCACCCGAGTCTTCTGCGCCTCCAGGTTGCGGGTGCGCCACCAGACGAAGAAGCCGACCAGGGTGAAGCATCCGTAGAACACGTACATGAGGGAGGTTGCGTAGTAGCCTGCGCTCCACAGCAGCGGCACGCCAACCAGGTCGACGGCAACCCAGATGAGCCAGAATTCAACCCAGCCGCGCGCCATACCGTAGGTGGCGAGCAGCGAGCCGGTGAAGATCCAAGCGTCGGACCAGACCGGTTCGTAGGAGCCAAGGGCACGGAAGATGGGGGTGAGCAGCAGGGTGCCTGCGACCATGGCGACAACCAGGCCTGCGCGTTCGGTGTTGGTAGCCCACTTGGGGATTACCGCGGCACCTTCGGAGGCGTCGCCACCGGAGGCGCGGGTTGCGCGCCAACGATGCCAGCCCCAGATGGACACGGCAATAAACATGATCTGGCGGCCCGCCTGGCCGAGCATGGTCACGGGGTGCGGGCTGCCGACGAGGGCGCCCAGGAAGACGGTGAGGAGCAGCAGGTTGCCGAGAATGCCGACGGGCCACGCCCATACTTTGCGTCGCATACCGCCGAGCGCCGATGCCAGGCCGAATGCGTTTCCGAGAACTTCGCGCACGAGGAGGGACTGGTCCCCCACGTGAATTTGTGCGTCGAAGAGCCACCGCAAGATGTCCATTGTTTCTTTCCTCTCTGAGTTGGACCGTGTGTCGGATGCGCTGGGTGCGCATCTGCGGCGGCTCCGGGGAGAGGAACAGAAAAGGGCGGCTACCGCGGGCATCTTAGGGAGTGCCCGGTATCCGTGCTGAGGCGGGAGCGGCGAATCAGCCAACAGTGGCTGAAATCAGCGGCTGCGGTCGAGGGGAATAACGTACCGGCACCTACGAAAGGCGCCTCTCCCCTGTCGCACAGAAAACCACTGTGCTGAAAACTACTATGCTGAAAACCGCCGTACTGAAAACTACTGCGCTCTCGAGTATTTTTCGCGAGTAGCAGTTCCCTCAAGTAACAGTTTTTGCAAGCAGCAGTTTTCTCAAGCGACTGCTTCGGTGCACCCTGCACGCTACCCCGAAGTTTCTCGGGAGGTGCGGCGGAGTGCGCTCCTGCCTTTTTCTGCTCGTGCTACCTTCCATCCAGACTGTACTGTCGGCACCGGATTTTCACCGGTTCGGCCTCTCTTGCGGGCGGGCGTCTCTAGCGGAGTCTTGGCGTCCTGCGCGGATGCAAAGATTCGTACGATTTTGCCTGCCTGTGAGAGCGGTTCGCGGGCTGTGACCGCCGGTTCGGAATTTCACCGACCCCGGAGCACGATGTCGATATCGATTATGCCACAGCGCACGCCGGGGGTTTAATTTGTTTTCTCTGGGATAACTTCCGTGACAAGATGACGTTTTATGACTGTGCTAGCAGTGCGGCTCCACGCCCCGCCACACGACTCCTCGCAGCAGCCACCCACGGAGCCACCCCGGAACCCGATCCTTCATTTTTCGGGGACGATTTATCACGGTTTCATAACGGTGAAGAGTGCCAAACAGACCAAAGAGTTACGGGGACCTCTAGGGGGTTGCTCAGGACGCATTGAACACCCGTCAATACCTTTATGACAAGGAATTATAACAATAAGGTTAAATTATTGGTTTAAGGTTTACTCTAGGGGTGATTTAAGGTTATTCTTATCTACAGGAGCTCCCATCACCGATAAACCGGTTCCGTTGAGAGCGACATGATTCGGACCATCCGAGCACTCACATCAAACCCTTAAGCTTCTGCCATTTGAAGCTGGAAAACTGGCCCGCGGACTGCATTCCCCGGATGGTTTTCACGCAGCATCTGCGCGTACTGGATTGCGCAGTATTGCAGCGCACGATGTTGATGTGCTTCACCATCGGGAGGCAACCACACCGAATTATTTTTCAACGGAACCGGCGTGGGAGCTCTTCCGAATAAACTTCCGGAAGATTGCATGGTATGCGCCTTTGTAAACCTCTACGAGGGGGCGTTGTGCGTGTCAAACGGTCATAAGCTCCCGTTCTTCTGTCGTCGCCTACCGTGGTGCGCGATGGAGGGTACGGGAACCTTGCGGGATGGTTGATCCCGCGCGCTCTGCATTGTCTTGTGGAGTGTGGTGTGTTTGGGTGGCGTATTCGCAGTGCCGGAGCGGATACGCCACCCGTTTTTAACGCGTAAAACCCTGCCCACCCCAAACTTAGGCGAGCTGCACACGAAACTCAGCCCCAGACCAACCTCATATACCCCAGCCCGAGGCGAGCTGACCCGAGAAGGAAATCCCAGACCAACCCCTATCTCAACCAACCCGAGGGATAGGCGACCCAGAGGGCGTACCGGACACGCGAAGCGGGGGCTCCGTCCTCAAGGCGCCCCAGCGCCGCAGAGGG
>ERZ773050.1367-NODE-1367-length-13564-cov-11.835073_pt1 | contig 13564 bp, 8 predicted proteins | sample MGYA00580632_ERZ773050 | MGnify/ENA primary metagenome ERZ773050 (study PRJEB29015, sample SAMEA2738123) | human oral metagenome | biome: human oral; feature: human-associated habitat; material: saliva | place: China | collected 2166 ... | reverse complement strand
GATACACAAGGTAATAAACCTAAGAATCTTTGATGATGAACAAGGAGTTATGAACAAATCTATCATGGAAATAGGAGGTGAAATCCTTGTTATCTCGCAGTTTACGCTCTTTGCAAGCTATAAGAAAGGCAATAGACCATCGTGGCTTCGGGCTGCAAAACATGAGATATCTGTACCACTCTACGAGTATTTTTGCAACGAACTATCGAATAAACTCGGTCGGCCAGTAGGCACAGGTGAGTTTGGTGCCGACATGAAAGTGGCGCTTGTAAACGATGGTCCGGTAACAATTTGCATGGATAGTAAGGCAAAAGAGTAAGGCTTCTCCCATAAACCACATCATCAAAAGCCCCACCCCTATCCATGGAAAGATTTAGAGCATAAAGCGCTTTCATTCAAACAATTAGATAAGATACAACAATGACCCTTCAAGAAGCACAGCAATCCGTAGACGAATGGATTAAAACTTATGGCGTTCGCTACTTTAACGAACTCACAAATATGGCCTGTCTCACCGAAGAAGTGGGTGAGTTGGCGCGCGTCATTGCCCGCAAATACGGCGAGCAGAGTTTCAAACCGGGTGATAAAGCCAATCTTGGCGAGGAGATGGCCGACGTACTTTGGGTGCTCCTTTGCCTTGCCAATCAGACCGGAGTGGACCTCACGACCGAGTTACAAAAGAGTTTTGACAAGAAAACCAAGCGCGACAAGGATAGACACAAGAACAATCCTAAATTAAAATAAGACTATTTAATGTTACAAAATAGTCTATAATATTCAAACAAAAGATATTTTGGAGGAAAATAGAGGGTAAAATGACAGCAGAAAAAGACCATGCTTCACACTTAGAAATAGCCAACAAAAGTGGTATAGAATAAAAGTATGCTCCTCCCCTACCCTCACTCTACAAAGAAATAAAAACAAACAATATAATAAAAACAAATCATGGGAACAATTAAAGACACTGTTTCAAAAGACATCCAGGCACAAAAAGCCGTTGGAATCGTCGAAAAAAGCGAGTACGAACAAGCCTTATCACAGTACAATCTCAACATCACTGACGAGGAAGTTAAGGCTGCCGTAACAAAGATTATTGCGGAAAAAGTATCGGAGAACGACAACCTTGAAGTAAAGAAATTCCTCTTAGGCAGCGTTGAGCTTACTACGCTTAGCACAACAGACACAGAAGAAAAGGTATTAGAAATGGTTGAGAAAGTAAACCGTTTTGACTCTGAATATCCTGATTTACCACATGTTGCAGCTCTCTGCGCTTACCCATGCTTCACAAAGTTGATGGCAGACAGTCTTGAAGTAGACGGTGTTGACATTACAAATGTAACAGGCAACTTCCCTTCTTCACAGACCTTCTTGGAGGTGAAAACCATCGAGACAGCACTTGCAATCAAGGACGGAGCTACTCATATTGACATCGTTATGCCTGTAGGTAAGTTCCTTTCAGGCGATTACGAAGGCGTATGTGACACCATCAACGAACTTAAACAAGTGTGTGGAGACGTTCCTATGAAGGTGATTCTTGAGACTGGCGATCTTGGCAATGCAAGTGCTATCAAGACCGCATCCCTGCTCTCTATGTACGCAGGAGCCGACTATATAAAGACAAGTACAGGTAAGGAGAAGATTAGCGCAACACCAGAGTCTGTATATGTTATGTGTCAGGCTATCAAGGAGTACTATGACAAGACAGGTATACAGATTGGTTTAAAGCCTGCTGGCGGCATCAATACTGTCATGGATGCAGTAATCTACTATACCATTGTTAAAGAGGTCTTAGGCGAGAAATGGCTCACAAACTACTGGTTCCGCATGGGTACAAGCCGTCTTACCAACCTCTTGTTAAGTGAAATCATTGGTACAGAGACTAAGTTCTTCTAAACTCTTCTGTCATCAGTAACAAAAAATTAAAACGCTGAAACAGATAAAATAAAACAAAAGTAACCTATAAGGGGCATACACTTTGTATGTCCCTTTTTCCGTATCTACACTTGAAAACATCTCTCATGTATTGCTCTATCAAAAAAAGACAATTTTAAATGAATCTCATAATATAGCCTATTTTTAAATATTATATAGATTATATTTATGAAGTGCCTCATTGAAAAGGCAGGAAAAGACAATTTCCAGAAACACAATAAACAGCAAGAAAAAAAGACAAATATAAACTAAATAAACACAGGAAATTATCTCTTGTAGTCACATAAAACTATATGTACTCCAAAACAATAAGATAAACAGTATTTACATGGTATCTATTAATCAATCAACTTATGGTCAAAAGCCATCGTTATAAGGGCAAAAGATAACTTATAGGTAGTATTATTGTGAAGTAAAACACCATAAACACATATGGTGCGGGGCATCCGCACCATATGTGCGGACGCTCCGCACGATTGGTGCTAAGCCTTAACACGAGTAATATGTAACATAACAACGCATGCCATTGATAAAGAATAAGTCAATAAAAGACATAAAAAAGAGTTTCTCCTTATGTGATGGATAAACCATCATCATAAAGAGAAACTGTCGTTATCATCACAAAAATTAATCAATCTCACGATGAAAAGGGAGTTTTTAGCACTAAACAAGTGCAATTACTTCTTCCTTTTAATTACATAATCAAGGTAAGTCTGGAGAGCAGAACGAATACTATCATCCTTAACATACTTATCAAGGAAAGTCTGTGCTTCAGCATGAAAGTCCCACATACGACGTTCAGCATATTCAATGCCGCCACTTACCTTAGCAAATTCTACCAATCTATCGATTTCTTCGCGTGTCACCTCGTGTGCTTTCACCTTATGAGCTAAAGCAAGCATTTCTTCATTTTTTGTCGAATTCAACGCATAAATGATTGGTAAAGTGAGCTTTCCTTCAGCCATATCGTTACCCGTTGGCTTACCAATTTCAGCCTCAGAGTCATAATAATCGAAGATATCATCACGAATCTGGAAGACAATTCCGAGATGTTTACCAAAGAGTCTTGCCGCTTCAACCTCCTCATCGCTTGCATTAGCCGACTCAGCACCAATAGCAGCACACGATTCAAAGAGCGCAGCTGTCTTACGTTCAATAATTTTATAGTAAACCTCTTCGGTGATTTCTTTATTCTGAATATTCCACAACTGAAGAATTTCACCATCACTCAACGTACGACCTAACTCTGCAAGGTAGCGTACAATAATCTCTGAGTGCGTGTAACTAACATGAAGTAAGGCAGTTGAAAGCACGTAATCACCCACTAATACAGCCACCTTATTATCATAATCAGCATTCACACTCGCCTGCCCTCTACGAGCAGCCGCTTCATCAACGACATCGTCATGCACAAGTGAAGCCGTATGTAAAAGCTCCAATCCCACAGCCGCATGCTGTGTTGCTTCAGAAACCTTACCAAAGTTCTTAGCCATCAGAAGGATGAGAATAGGACGCATACGCTTCCCTGCTCGTTGCTTGATATGGTTCAAAACCGTACGCAACAAGCCATCTTCGTGGTCGAGAGCATGATTAAAAAGGTCGATGAAATCGCCTAATTCTGTCTCAATCGGCTGTTTTATGAGTGAAAGAGTATCCATTTTTGACTTTAAATTTGATACAAATTTACTCATTTTATCGGAGATTATGGAAGAAAATTAGTAATTTTACAGCTAAAAATAGAATAATTAGTTATGGCAAAACTCTTCCTTATTGACGCTTATGCGCTCATCTATCGTTCATACTACGCATTTATCAAAAGTCCACGTATCAACTCTAAGGGCTTGAATACATCTGCTGTTATGGGCTTTTGCAACACCCTGAACGAGGTTCTTACAAAGGAAAAGCCAACGCATATTGGTGTAGCATTCGATCATGGAAAGACTTTTCGCCATGACGCCTTCCCCGAATACAAGGCGCAACGTGAGGAAACACCAGAAGATATCAAGCTTTCTGTTCCACTTATCAAGCAAGTGCTTGAGGCAATGCATATTCCTATTCTACAGGTAGATGGCTTCGAAGCAGATGATATTATCGGTACTATAGCAACTCGCTTTGGAGCCGATGGAATCGATACTTTTATGCTTACACCCGATAAAGACTATGGTCAACTCATTGGTCCTAACGTCTTTATGTATCGTCCTCGCCATGGTGGCGGTTACGAGATATTAGGAGAAAAGGAGGTAGGAGAAAAGTATGGCATCCCTACCCCAGCCCAAGTCATCGACCTATTGGCATTGATGGGCGACTCAGCAGATAACTTTCCTGGTTGTCCTGGTGTTGGAGAGAAAACCGCAGCCAAGTTAATCAATCAGTTTGGAAGCATTGACAATATGCTTCAACATACTGACGAGATTAAGGGTAAACTACGTGAGAAAGTTGAGAATGCCGTAGAGGATATTAAAATGTCAAAGTTCCTCGCAACGATCCGAACAGACGTTCCAATGCAACTTGACTTGGATGAACTCAAGGTTGAGCAACCTGACGAGACCAAATTGCGTGCGATATTTGAGGAATTAGAGTTTAAGACACTTATTAACAAGTTTCTTAACAAAGGTGAATCAAAGCCAAAAACAGACAATAATCAGCTTGATTTATTTGCAGAAAACACGACCAACGAGTCAGATGAGCCGAAAAATGCGAAATTTGAGAGCATAAAAACGACCCAACATGAATACAAACTCGTTGAAAATGAGGAAGAATTACGTCAGCTTTGTGACTTTTTTATTACAAAAGAGTCTGTAAGTATAGACACAGAAACCACTTCTACGGATGCAATTAGTGCTGAATTGGTTGGTTTGAGCTTCTCGGTTGAAGAAAAGAAGGCTTTTTATGTTGCCGTACCAGCCAACTATGAAGAGGCGTTAAAAATCGTTCAGATATTCAAACCGCTGTATGAAAGCGACAAAATAATGAAAATCGGACAGAACATTAAGTATGACTATGAAGTGTTAACCAGATATGGAGTGACACTACAGGGTAAGATGTTCGACACGATGATAGCCCACTACCTCATCCAACCAGAACTACATCATAATATGGACTACATGGCTGAGACACTACTCGGCTATCAAACCATTCACATTGAAGAACTACTCGGTCCGAAAGGAAAGAAGCAGAAGAATATGCGCGACCTCTCCCCTACTGACATCTATGAGTATGCTGCAGAGGATGCCGACATCACTTTGCGTCTGAAAAACGTACTTGAACCTCGTTTAAAGGAGCTTGGAGTGGAAGAACTCTTCTGGAATATAGAGATGCCTTTGGTACGTGTATTAGCTGATATGGAGCTAAATGGCGTATGCTTAGACACTGAAGCACTGCAAGATACGTCAAAGATATTCACTGAACGTATGAAACAATACGAGCAGGAAATATATAAGGAGGCTGGAGAAGAATTCAATATCTCAAGCCCAAAACAAGTCGGTGACATCCTCTTTGGTAAGTTGCAAATTATGGATAAGCCTAAGAAGACAAAGACAGGACAGTATGTTACAAGTGAAGAGGTGCTGCAGAGCCTTGAAAGCAAGAGTCCTATCGTACGTAACATCCTCAATTACAGAGGTATGAAGAAGCTTCTTAGCACTTATATAGATGCCCTTCCAAAGCTGATTAATCCACGTACTGGACATATTCACACATCGTTTAATCAGGCACTTACAGCTACTGGACGACTCTCTTCGAGTGATCCAAACTTACAGAATATTCCTGTACGTACGGATGATGGTAAGGAGATACGTAAGTGTTTCATTCCAGAAGATGGCTGTCTGTTCTTTTCTGCAGATTATAGTCAGATAGAGTTGCGTATTATGGCACATCTTTCTGAAGACGAGAATATGATGGAGGCTTTCCGTGAGGGTCATGATATCCACCGTGCAACAGCTGCAAAGATATGGCATGTAGATATAGATAAGGTGACTGACGCACAGCGAAAGAAGGCTAAACAAGCCAACTTCGGTATTATATATGGTATTACGACCTATGGACTTGCCCAGCGTATGGACATTCCAAATAGTGAAGCTAAAGAGCTGATAGAAGGCTATTTCCGCACATTCCCAAAGGTACAAGCCTATATGGAACATGCGAAAGAAGAGGCAAGAGCCAAGGGTTATGCCGAAACACTCTTCCATCGTCGTCGTTATCTCGCTGATATCAATAGTCGTAACGCCACCGTACGCGGTTTTGCTGAGCGTAACGCCATCAATGCTCCAATACAAGGAACAGAGGCAGATATCATCAAGGTGGCAATGGTTCGTATCTGGGAACGCTTTAAGAAAGAAGGTATTCGCTCAAAGATGATTCTCCAAGTGCATGATGAACTTAACTTCTCTGTCTTCCCTGAAGAGCGTGAACAGGTGGAACGCATTGTTATCGAGGAGATGCAGAACGCTTATCCACTGAATGTCCCATTGATAGCTGATGCCGGATGGGGCAAGAACTGGTTGGAAGCACATTAAAAAAGAAGAAGCCTCCCCCTGCCCCTCCGAATAGCCTCCCCCTACCCCTCCGAAGGGAGGGGAGTGCAGATAAAAAGAGGGATGAGGATAGATGGAAAGTTTATTAATCATTATTTTATAGACTATAATTTAATATTAAGAAGAAGCCTCCCCCTGCCCCTCCGAAGGGAGGGGAGTGCAGATAAAAGAGGGATGAGGATAGATAGAGAATCTATTGATGATTATTTTATAGACTATAATTTAATAGTAAATAGACTATAATTAAACAACAAGTGCGAAAATGAGGGTAAATTTCGACCTTATAAAGCATAAATAAAGAGGCTAATAACGGCAAATAGAAATCGAAGAGATGAACTGCAAAGTTAGTAAAAAGTATGAGTAAATAACTACCCTACCCTTCTGAGCGAATTATTTACATGAAGAAAAAGAATTATTTTCATGAAAAGAAATATTTATTTTCACGACAAGAAATATTTATTTTCATGAAAATAATTTAGAAAGAGGGCTAAAAGTAGAAGTCAAAAGAGGGTGAAAGAATCCATCATCTATCATGCAGAGAATACTGAAAAAGAGGCTTTCAAGGGCTTTAAAGCAGTGTTAAAATATAGAAAAAGGCTATCCATTTAGCTTTTTTGGCGTAATTTTGCAATTTAATCAACCAGAGAAATTTGAATGAGTCTTACTAAGATAGTAAACAAATTGTACTTCCAGCCGCGTCGCAGGGAGCTTGAACGCTACGTCACGGATGGAGAGGCTATCCAGCGGGAAGTCATGCAATACCTCGTTGAGCGGGCGAAAGACACCGAATACGGTCGTAAACACCTGTTCTCAACGATTAAGTCATACGAGGACTTTGTACAGAATATTCCAGTCAATACATACGAAGAACTGAAGAGTGACATCGACCGTATGCGCCACGGAGAACGTAATATTCTGTGGCCAGGACAGGTTAGATGGTATGCCAAGTCATCAGGTACAACCAACGATAAGAGTAAGTTTATTCCTGTTTCTCACGAGGGATTACAGACAATTCATTATCAAGGTGGTAAGGATGTTATCGCTTACTACCTTAGCAATCATCCAGAAAGTAGACTCTTCAACGGTAAGGGTCTCATCTTAGGTGGTAGTCATTCTCCAAATTATAACCTGTATAATTCGCTTGTTGGTGACCTCAGTGCCATCCTCATAGAGAATATTAATCCACTCGTAAATCTATGTCGCGTACCTAAGAAAAGTACTGCCCTACTGAGCGACTTTGAGGTAAAACGCGACCGAATTGCACACGAAACACTGAACCAAAATATCACTAATATATCAGGCGTTCCATCGTGGATGCTATCTGTATTGGTACGTGTGATGGAGCTGAGTGGCAAGAAACATTTAGAGGAGGTATGGCCAAATTTAGAGGTATTCTTCCATGGTGGTATTGCTTTCACGCCTTATCGTGAACAGTATGAACAGCTCATTACCAAGCAGGGCATGAACTATATGGAGACTTACAACGCCTCTGAGGGCTTCTTCGGTATACAAGACGACCCAACAGACAGTAGTATGTCGCTTATGCTCGACTATGGAGTGTTCTACGAGTTCTTACCTATGGATGAGTTTGAGAGCGAACATCCAAATATCGTTCCATTGTCAGGTGTGGAGATAGGACGCAACTATGCAATGCTTATCAGTACTGCCTGCGGCCTCTGGAGATATGAGATTGGAGACACAGTACAGTTCACTTCGACTAATCCTTATAAGTTTGTTATCACTGGTAGAACCAAGTATTTCATCAATGCCTTTGGTGAAGAACTTATCATGGACAATGCTGAAAAGGGACTTGAAGCAGCCTGCAAGGCTACTGGTGCACAGATATCTGACTACACCGCAGCCCCAATGTATATGGATGCGAAGGCTAAATGTCGTCATCAGTGGCTCATTGAGTTTGCAAAAGAACCCTCTTCACTTGACGAGTTTGCCAAAGTTCTTGATGACAAACTACAAGAGGTTAACTCAGACTACGAGGCGAAACGTTTTCATAACATTACCCTTCAACCACTTGAGATAATAGTTGCACGCAAGGATCTCTTCAATGACTGGCTCAAAATAAAGGGTAAGCTCGGTGGTCAACATAAGATTCCACGCCTTTCAAACTGCCGTAACAACCTTGAAGAACTACTGAGTATGAACCAGCAAAAGACTACAGAGTAAAAAGGATAAAACAACCTTTATGAGGTAAAAAGCAAAAGGGTAAACAAGTAAAACCAGCGATATGAAGAAACAACAACAGAGATATTGCCAAGAAGTTATGGGTGGAAGGGATGGCCTTTCAGCTAAGGTTAGTCCTTACCTTCCGGTGTTCTACCAACCAAAGGTTTTACTTCTTTTCCTTTTTACCATACTCCTTTTGATGCTGTCGTCCTGTGCGAAGATGCGACAACCAGATGGTGGATGGTACGATGAGACCCCACCAAGAGTGTTGGCTGCCTCCCCTTCTGAACGAGCAACTGATGTAAACAGTAAGAAGGTGAACATCTATTTCAATGAGTTCATCAAGTTAGACAACGCATCTGAGAAGGTTGTTGTATCTCCTCCACAGATAGAAGCACCCGAAATAAAGGCTACAGGAAAGCATATCACAGTGAGTCTGCAAGACAAGCTACAGCCAAACACCACCTACACCATCGACTTCTCTGATGCTATCTCAGACAATAACGAGGGCAATCCATTAGGGAATTACACCTACAGCTTCTCTACTGGCGATCATATTGATACCCTTGAGGTGTCTGGCTACGTGTTAGAAGCAGAGAACCTGGAGCCCGTAAAGGGTATTCTCGTGGGTCTTTACAGTAATCAGAACGACTCTGCTTTCGAGAAACTACCTATGCTTCGCGTCTCACGTACCGATAGTCGTGGTCGCTTCAGCATACGAGGTGTTGCCAAGGGAGACTACCGCATTTACGCTTTACAGGACATGGACGGTAACTATAGGTACAATCAAAAGAGCGAGAAGTTGGCCTTCACGCCCGAAGTCATTATGCCTTCATGGAAGCCAGACATACGACAAGACACACTCTGGATTGACTCTTTGCATATTAAAGACATCAAACAGGTGCCTTACACCCATTTCCTACCAGACGACGTAGTACTGAACTCGTTCACAGCTACGCAGACTGACCGTTTCTTCCTCAAGTCTGAACGCAAGGAGCCAAACCATTTCACGCTCTTTTATAGCTATGGTGATGCCGACCTCCCACAGCTTACAGGGCTCAATTTCAATGCTAAAGATGCTTTCATAACAGAGCCAAGTCTGAATCAAGACACCATCATCTATTGGCTTCGCGATACAGCCCTCGTCAATCAAGACACGTTGCGAATGCAAATGACCTATAACATGACGGACAGTATGGGTAAACTTGTGCCTAAGACAGACACGCTGGAGATACTCTCAAAGGTGCCCTACGCAAAGCGTCTGAAGCGTCAACAAGAAGAGTACGACAAGTGGTTTAAGAAGCAGGAGAAGGCCAAAGAACGTGGAAAAGACTTCCAAACGGCTATGCCAGTCACACCTTTAGAGGTAAGATACAACGTCTCCTCGCAAATGGACCCAGACCAAAACCCAACGTTTGAGCTCCCTACTCCACTTGAAAAGACCGATACTTCCAAGATACATCTCTATGAGAAGATAGACTCTATGTGGTATCGAGCGAAATACAGCTTCGGTGCCGAACCTGGTAGACCACGATTAATGAAACTCGTCAGCACTTGGGATCCGGGTCATGAATATAGTCTTGAGGTCGACTCAGCAGCCTTCACGGATATCTATGGAAAGGTGTCTGCAAAATATAAACAGGGCATCCGTATCCCGTCAATAGACGAGTATGGCACGTTGATGATGACCTTACAGGGCATGGAAGGTAAGAATTGCCTATTGCAACTACTCAATGAAAGCGACAAGCCAGTGAAGGAAACGTATGCAAAGAACAATCAAGCGACCTTCCACTACGTAAAGCCTGGGGTCTACTACCTACGTGTCATCGTCGATGAAAACGACAATGGTAGATGGGATACAGGTGATTATGCGACCCAGCGACAGCCCGAAGCCGTCTATTACTACCCCAAGTCTATCGAGTGTAAGGCCAAGCGTGACGTACAGGGTACGTGGAATCCGCGTCTACTCCCACTCTACAAGCAGAAGCCTGCAGCTATAACAAAGCAGAAGGCTGATGCGCAACGCAAGATAAAGAGACGCAATGCCGAACGCGCTCGCAGTCTTGATATCTCACTACCTGACGAGCTTCTCAACTCGGGCCAGTAGAAACAAAGGATACGAAAGAACAGGTTTAGTAAAACCTATCCATACGACAAGCACCCTCATCTATCCCCTATCATCTTAAAGATAGGATTGACGAGGGTGTTTTTATTATATCAATTCCGTAATAGATAACGCCCCGCACCATTGGTGCGAACCATCAGCACCATTGGTGCGGACCGTCAACACGACATGTGCTGAGCAACAAAACATCAGTTGAAAATGGGAAGAAAGAATCTGCTGAAGCCTTATTAAGACTACTTTTCAGCCAATATTGCCTACTGTCTACTAAGAAACAGAAATGCCAGAAATCAATGCTAAGATACGTCCCAAACGGCTGTTACAATAACCATAAAGCAGCTTATAGACCAAGAAAGACCCATAAACGCCTGATAGAAAAGCAAGGATAATATAAACGACATTATCAAAATGGGTGAATCGCATGAGTATTTGTAAACTCAATGCTTGAAAGATTCCATGATAAAGATAGATAGTATAAGAAGTAGGAGAGAGGTGATTGAAGAAATGAAACTCATATTTTGCGTATAAGCGCGCCAAAGCAACAGACATAAGAATACCCACCCGTTGCAAAGAATAAATCCATGAGAGGGCTTTTATTTACGCGTAGACCGATAATTGATACTACAAACGTAAATAGGAAGACTAAGATGGCTGTTTTCCTTTTATCGAGAAAGCGCATCAAACCAAAGCTAAATACAAAGTAACCTAAGGCAAAATAAAAAGCATAATGAATTACTCCAACGACATTAAAAAGTGTGTCGTGAGAGAAAGGAAGGGAGATATTTGCCAGAGCAAGTAGAGTAAGTAAAAGAGTAGTAACAGCAAGCGAAGTTCTATGTTGCAGTCGCTGCAAAAAGAAAAGGGCAATCACTGCAAAAACAAAGAGCAAGAATAAAGTGGGTAAAAACCAATAAGAGCTATTGACATTACGGTAAGGATAGATGAGCATCAACACGTATTCGCTCCAACTGGCTTGTATCGGGCGCACCATAAACTGCGATAAAAGAACCTTTGGAACAAAGAGTAGGGTACTCAAAGCAAAGTAAGGAAGTAGCAAGCGAACTGCTTTACGACTTAGAAAGATATGAGGTTGTAGCGGTTTTCCGTTTACTGAGACATTGAAAAGATAGCCTGATACGAAGAAGAAAAGGGGTACATGGAACTGATACATCCAGTCAACTATCAGACTATTTGTCTGATAAAAAGAGTGACCGAGTACTACCAAGAGGATAGCAAACACATGGAGAAAAGAGAATTCAGCTATCTTTTGTTTCATTTTATCCGTATTACTTGTTCATCTTCAGCATACCATACACCATCGCAGCCAGCTTTCTCTGCCTTTAGAAGCAAAGCTTTCAACTGCTTTCTGTTTCTTATCTCTTCGTTAATAATGGTCTTAGGCCATTGATAACCTGTCTGTTGAAGAACGGAATAACCCCAACCAAAAGCCTCGAAAGGAATCACCCAGAAGGAAGAATACTTCGTTTCTCCTTTGTCTAAATGTATCACCATCACCTTGTTTACTGGTCGGACACATTGGCTGACAATGCTCTTTGCCATCTGTTCGCCCATCTTACCTGATAGGAAAGAGGCATAGCCGTGATGGAGTAGGGTGAAGGAGGCTGTCAAAAGATAAAGCAATGCAGAAGCTATCAATACCTTCTTGTTCTTGATTCGTTCGCAGAGTTGGGCTATCATCAATGTAACAAAGGGCAGAACCGCATAACAGTGCATCGCAGAGAAGATTGTCATCAGATTGACAAAAGCCCCAATAAAGAAGGATAAAAGCAGCACTACGAGTGTTTTCTGTAGCTTAAAAGAACGCAGTAGAAGCCAAAGAAAGGGTAGGGGAAGGACTCCTGTGATAATAACAACAACGAGATGACGATGCTGTGGATGAATAAGACTGGCGTAATCAATAGGGTAGAAGGTCACTCCTAACAGTACGCCAAGATTACGCAATAGCTGTTTTGCAGTAAAAATCATGTACGCATTGTTCTCCATATGAAAGCTATCAGTCAGTATGAAACGGCTAACAAGATAGAAAACAAATACAAGGCAGGCACAAAGAAGATGTCTGATAACATTGTTGAAACGTTCTTTTCCTATGCTCCATACAATGAATGGTGGGCAAACAAGCCAAACGTAGCCCGACTCTTTAGCAAAGACCGAAAGCAAAGCGCACAACAACCACAGCATAAACTTTCGATAACCAGACAGACTGATGTAGCTATATAAGGCAAGAAGTCCCCATAGAAGCGAATAGACTTGGTTTAGGGAATCAATATTCAAGACCGTCCCCAAGGTGCCTGACGACAAATAAAAGAAAACGACGGATAGGTTGCGTGACAACGTACTAACCCTAAACCATTGCAGAATCCTATAGACTAACCATGTGTTGAGGATATGCCCCAATAAGATAAAAAGATGGTTTAAAAAGGGAAAAAGTCGGTAATTAAGCCCGAGAAGATGCCCAAAGAGTACATCAAAAGGACGCCAATAATTGCCATCAGGAAGTAGACTTTGAAGCGTAAGAGGCTCCGTTTGTGGTACGGTATAGTACGTCCAGTCGTCAAAAGTAGGCTGGAGTTGACAAAGCAACAATAATGCAAACGGAGCTGTCAGTAGTATCCAAAAGATTGGATTACGCCCTACCTGTGTCTTCATCGCCTCTATTAATTAACCACTGCAACCTTACAAACAGTGCCATTATCACCGTTTTCGTCAGCTGTTTGCACCATATAAACACCCGATGCAACACGCTTTCCGTTCTTATCCTTGCCATCCCAGACGAAAG
>ERZ773050.1366-NODE-1366-length-13581-cov-2.969244_pt1 | contig 13581 bp, 9 predicted proteins | sample MGYA00580632_ERZ773050 | MGnify/ENA primary metagenome ERZ773050 (study PRJEB29015, sample SAMEA2738123) | human oral metagenome | biome: human oral; feature: human-associated habitat; material: saliva | place: China | collected 2166 ... | reverse complement strand
GTCTATTATTCTCTATAACAAATACTAAATGTTTACTGTTCTGAATACAAAGTGTTAATATAGAAATAATTAAGATATTTGATCATATAAATTTTCAATCCAGTTGAAAGTATATTTTTTTCTTTAGGTAAATCAAGCTTAGTCCCCAGGCAAAGAAGTAGCCAACTCAAAATCATACTACAGCTCATAGGAGTCCAAAAAGGTGAATAGCAAGGCTACTCATGAGGATTGTTAATGCTAATGTCCCTACTAGGATATAAACTCTTTGTCTTACTGCTCAAATTCATCCAAGTATTGCAAAGTTGAAATTTGATAGGATATTAAATATGAGGAAACCGGTTCCCCAGATGCTGATCTCTCATGATAAGCGAAATTTTTCTCAAAAAAGAACAGTTGCTATTTCAGGACCGAGGGCTATGAGTAGGGCACTGAAACTTAGCGTAAGAATAGAAAAATAACTGTAAAAAAATGAAATAAGGAGATTCAGTTTTTTCTCATCTTTCTTTTCCATAACTTCTGCAACAATTGGAAAAATTAAGCTCATAATCGGTCAAATCAGTACAGATCCCATATTAAACAGACTCTGGAAATTCGCAAAATATCCAGCAGATTCGTCCCCCAGAAAATAAAGCACAAGCTGCTGAATAATCTGTCAAAATACGCCACTAATATTTAGTCAAATAAATGACCATAGTGCGTATTTACGATATTCTTTAAGCATAGGTTTATTCCACTCAAACTTTCCCTGCATTAAAGAATGATGGTAATTTTTATAGTAAATAAATCCAGCAATAAGGATTCAAACTCCTAATCATAAAAGTCGGTTAAGACTGTACCATTCTATAGTCCCTCTGTTGGTCAAAAAGCAAAAAAATGAAAATCAGACTACAGATCGCATTCTTATAAATTCCACAAGTTGATAGTCGAAAGTTTTTTGAAATGCAATAAAAATGCTCTGAAATGTCTGAAAAAGATTTATTCATAAAAAATAGAGGCAGAAGTATTTTAATATATCAGCAGAAATAGGGTTATGAAAATAGCTTATTGCAAGCCAATCACTACCAAACCACAATCCAGAGGCGATCAATATCGCGGTTCCGAACTGAACTAGAAAGCTGAGATAAATTGTCGTTTTGATGTGATTGTATTCCTTTTTGATCCAAAATTTTGGTAAAAAATATTGTAAACTTTCCGTGAGTCCAAGATCATTATAGACGTTCAAAAAACTAATGAGGCTAATAATACTGTAGAGAATACCAACATCAGCAACTGAAACTTCAGGAGAATTAGAAATTAAAAGTCTGATTAGGTATCCTCCTGGTGCAATAAGATATCAAAAAAGATAAAGCCAGAAGCCTTTTTTTATTAGTTTTTGACTTAAGGTTTCGTCTTGAAGGAGATCTTTATTTTCTGAAGATTTTTCTGTCATCATTTACAAAAAAACTAAATTCAGATTTACCAACTCCTTGCAAATCTTAAGTCTCCATTCGTAAAAAGCCTAATATCTTTGATTCCATATCTCACGGCAGCAAGTCTGTTGATTCCCATACCAAAGGCAAATCCCGTTCGTCATTCTTCAGGGTTAATTCCAGCTTCTCTGAGCACATTAGGATGGATCATTCCAGCGCCGAGGATTTCCATTCGATTGGATATTTCTTTGGCTCCTGTCTTAGGATTCGTGTATTCATATCTCGTATCAATCTCAAAACCAGGCTCTACGAATGGGAAAAATCCTGGTCTCATTCTGATTTCTACTTCTTTTTGCAGGGCAGCAGAAAGAAACTTAGTAATCACACTTTTGAAATGTCCGATACTGATATTCTTATCAATATAGATTCCCTCAAACTGATAAAACATCGTATCGTGCGTCGCATCAATATTCTCAAAACGATATACTCTTCCTGGCAAAACAGCTTTGATTGGCACTCCATATTTTTTAATCACATAATTCTGACCTGCAGAGGTGTGTGTTCTTAAAACATAATTTTCTCCTCTTTCATCTTTCTCAGCCACGTAAATTGTATCGTGCATTTCAGTAGCAGGATGAGAAACCGGAATATTTACCGCTTCAAAATTCTCAAACTTGCTCACAATATCTGTTCCACTTTCTACGATAAACCCCATATTCTGTGCGATCTCTTCAAGCTCTCTTCTCACTTTCGTAAGCAAAGAAAAATGTCCTTCCTCTAGTTCAGTTGCAGGAAGTGAAATATCTACCGTTTCTTTTTCTAGCTGTGTATTGATTTCAAGCGTCTTGAGCTCGTTAAATTTTTCTTGGTAGGCGTCTTGGAGGCTTGTTCTCATGCTGGAAAGTATCCCTCCTTGTTCTTTTTTTTCCTCAGGGCTGAGCGTTGCGAGTCCTTTCAAAGCTTCAGTCAGCTTTCCTTTTTTTCCTAAAATATCTTGATACCAGGTTTCTAATTGGTCAAGATTATTCATCGCATTGAGCTCCTGAAGGGTCTGTTCTAAATTGAGCATTATCATTCAAAAGTGATAAAAAACTGTTTGGAATTTTAGTGTTTTACTTCCCCTTTGCAAGGAGAATATCTCTTGACATTTTGTGTTTTTTGTATATACTTGTGACTGAAAATAAAAAATAAAAAAATTATGAAAAAGTTGGTTTCTCTTTTAGTGTTTGTTTCTTTCCTTTTTAGTTGTGATTGTGATCGTGTTCTGGATGATCCGGATTTGGCTTGGTCTATTGGGATTGTAAATAATGCAATTCTCAAAGAGCGGACCGTGGCTTTAGAATTTAGGTCTTCGAGACAGGTTCAGAGAGTTGAATTTGAATCATTTTGGAAATTTGAGGTGAATGGATCGATTCTTTCGGTTCGTTTGCTGGATTCAGATTTTACTTGGGAGCAACGAGGGAATGTCCTTCGAGGTGTATGTAAGATTCCTCTTGGGAGCTTGCTTTCTAATCCTCAGGTTCGGCATCGTTATACTCACTTTGTTGGTTATGCGGTGATTGATGGTCGCAGGGTCAGGTTGAGGAATTAGGAAGTGAAAATGAGAAAAAAGAAGGCTGAGTCCCGTTTCGAGATTCAGCCTTTTCCTTTTAATTTATTTTACTTTTTATGATATTTTCTCCTTGTTTTCCTAGGGCGAAGCCTTTTCATTGTCGCTTTAAGATGAGAAACTCTCATGGTTTTCAGAACTGTTCTCTAAGTAGGTTGTTTTCTGAAAGCTCTTGAGCCTGTTGATTGGAAAGTTCTTGAGTATTTTTCTTGGCAGAGCTTCGAAAACAGGTGGCAATGCTTTGCTGAGGGATTCGCTCTCCAGAATAACCGATTTTTATGATAGGAAGTCAGATTTTTTCGGTATGAAGCTTTTTGGAGAGGTTTGAATAGTCTTTTGTAGTGCAATAAATTGCGTTATTTGTCGAGATAAAGGTTGTATTTGCTTGCTTGCAGATGCCTCGATGATGGTCAAGATAGTCTCGGACTTTTTTTTGAAGTTCAGGTCAGGTGTAAAGTTGAGATTCTTTTAGAGTCCTTTTGTCTTGCTTATTTTCTGTCGCTATAGAGGCGACTTTTTTTAGCTTCAAGATGAAAAAACCTCAAGTGTGTTGGATATGAGGTCGAAATCTGGCTACTTTTTGTGTGTCGTAAGCAGAAAGAAAGGTTTTACCTTGAAATTCGCTGATTCCATTGCTTTTTTGCTCAATAGGAACGGACATTAGCTCTATTGCAGGTCAAATCTTATTGATTACTTGGCTGATCACGCCTTCGTTTTCAAAAGGATTGAGGGTACAGGTCGAATAAACGAGTGTTCATCAGACTTTTAGAGCTTTTATTCCAGAGAGTAGAAGCTGGGTTTGAAGCTTCGCTAATTTATCTGCTGCTTTCTGATCTCGCATTTGGACTTTTTTATCGTGCTTATATTGCATGCCTTCCCCGGAACAAGGGGCGTCTACGAGAACTTTATCAAAACTTTCAGGTGCGAGGTCTCCGATATCTTCTCCTTTATAGGCAGAAATCGCTGTATTAAGCATTCCACAGCGGTTGATGTTGAAGATTAGGGCTTTTCTTCTAGAATTTGAGGGCTCATTGGCTAAAACAAATCCCTCTCAGCTGCTTAAAAGCTTGTCTGCAAGCTGGATCGTTTTCCCTCATGGAGAGGCACAGAGGTCAAGTACTAGGTCTCATTTTTCAGGATTGAGAACTTGGGCTGAGAGCCCTGCAGCGACTTCTTGGATGTAAAAAAAGCCTCATTGATGCAGGAAATGTGTGCCGAGTGTTTTGGTATGATAGTTGTGAATGTAGCAGACATCATCGTATTTCTTGTTTCAATCTGAGAGATCTGGATATTCAAGTTGTCGTCCTTGATCAATAAAATAGGGGAGTAGATCAGCTTTTTTTGCTTTTGAATTGATGAGTTTGATGCTCTTGGAAATGGTTTGTTGGTAACACGTTTTAAATGCGGAAAACTCGTCCTCATTAGTAAGGAGCTGAGCAATAAAGTCGAGATAACTGGTCGTTTTCATGATATAGAGAGGAATAGAAGGAAAAACTGGTGGTGATACGCGATTCTTATTTTTCTGCATCTCTTATGAGTGCTTGTTTTTCGATTTCGAGCTGATTGATAGATTTTTCTAGTTGAAGAATTTCTTCTGGCATAGTAGCAAGGTTCATCTTCACGCTGGCTGCGGACTCATCTAGTAAGTCTATGGCTTTGTCTGGGAGTTTGCGATCGGGAATATATCTCCTTGATAGGTCGACTGCTGAAACTACGGCATCATCGGTAATTTTTACTCCATGGTGGGTTTCATAGGCTTTTTTAATACCGCGAAGAATTGCTAGAGCATCTTCTCTGGTTGGTTCATTTACCATGACTGGTTGGAATCTTCTCTCAAGTGCGGCATCTTTTTCAATGTAGAGACGGTATTCATTGAGGGTTGTTGCGCCAATCACTCTGATTTGTCCTCTTGCGAGGGCTGGTTTGAGCATATTCCCCATATCCATCGATCATTCTGTCTTTCCTGCACCAACAACGGTATGTAATTCATCAATAAAAAGGATGATTTTTCAGTCTGATTTTTCAACCTCTTTTAAAATAGCTTTTAGTCTTTCTTCAAAGTCTCCTCTATATTTACTTCCTGCCATAAGCGCTCCCATATCAAGTTCAATGATTTTTTTGTTCTTAAGAAGCTCTGGAACCTCTCATTTGACGATTTGTTGTGCAAGAAGCTCAATAATGGCGGTCTTTCCAACTCCAGGATCTCCAACCAAGACAGGATTGTTTTTGGTCCTACGAGAAAGGATTTGGAGTACTCTTCTTAGTTCTTCATCTCTTCCAATGACAGGATCAAGTTTCCCTTTTTCTGCAAGAAGCGTAATATCTTTCCCATATTTAGAAAGAGCTTCAAGGCTGACTTCTGGATCATTTGTTTCGATTTTTTCTCCGTTCCTCATTTGGAGGATTGTTTTGTGGGCTGTTTGGTAAGTAATGTTAAGCTTTTCAAGGAGTTGCTTGATCTTGTTGTCGTTTTTTAGAATGGTGAGCAAAAAATGCTCGGTCGTGATATAGGCATCTCAGAGCTCTTTCATTTCTCTTTCGCTTTGTTCCAAGATGCGGTTTAACTCGTTGCTAAGTCCGATTTGGTTTGTCCCTTGAATCCTTGGGAGCTGGTCCAAAAGTACAATGGTTTCAGCTTTTATCTGTTCAATGTTTTTTCCCATTTTTTTTAAGATTAAGGGGAGGTAGCCATCAGTCTGTTCGAGCATCGCAAAGAAAAGATGTTCTGTTGTAATTTCATTATTCCCCCTATTGATGCAGAGACTGTTCGCTTCTTGAATTGCCTCGCTGGCTTTAATGGTAAGTTTATTGAAGTTCATTTGTTTAATATTATGAAATAAAATAGCACTTATTTTTATCTGGTGCTATATATAGTAGATAAAAAAGATGAAAATGCAAGAGAAAATAATCTATCTTATTACTCAGATAAGCGTCAAGCTAAAGTTTTTTGATTTGGCAGAAAATATTGCTATTCTATCTGTAAATTTTTTGTGCTGGAGGAGCTTAATTATTGAGTTGAGAACTTTTTTGATAATAAAAAAAGAAATCTGAGGTCAGACTTCTTTCTTGTTCTATCTATTTTTTTTCAGGATCTGAGGCTGTATCTTGGTTTCTGAGCTTCATAAGTGGGAACATTACCACGTCTCTCAAGTTTTCTTGTTCTGTCAGAATTGCCAAAATTCTCTCAAGTCCCATTCCAAAACCAGACTGTGGAGGCATTCCATACTCCATCGCCTCTACGAAAGCATCATCTCCACTGGTCGCCTCATCATCGCCTTTTTCTGCAGCAGCAGCTTGTTTCTCAAAGTTTGCCTGTTGGAGTAAGGGATCTACAAGTTCAGAATAGGCTTTACAAATCTCCCAACCATTTACGAGAAGTTGAAATTGCTCAACAATATTTGCATCAGCATCAGAAGTCCTCGCTAAAGGCTGCATAATCACAGGGTAATTATAGATGAAAGCTGGTCCTACGATCTTTGGCCTGAGCACTTTTTTGAATAAATAATCAATCAAAGTCGGAGTTCCCATCTCGTCCATTCCCTCAAATTCAATGCCTTTTGCACGGATGTCAGCTCTTAACTGGTCGGCATCATCAGTATCATATTTGGTAATATCAATCCCTGAGGCATCAAGGATTCCCTTGGTATAATCTATTCTCTCTCGTGGAGTCGTAAAATCAACGGTTTTCTCTATTCAGTCTTTATCTTTTACTTTAAGCTGCTTAGAAAGCCCAAGCTCAGCAAAGAGATACTCAAACATTTCCTCAGTAAAACGCATATTATCTTCGTAATTCCAATACACCGCATAATGCTCAACCTGCGTAAACTCCTGCAAATGCGAAGGATCAGAACCTTCATTTCTGAAATCCTGCCCAATCTCAAACACTTTCTCAAATCTTCCAACGGTCGCCTTTTTGAGTGAGGTTTCAAACGCGATTCTGAGATAAACATCGGTATCATAGTCATTATGATGGGTAATAAACGGTCTTGCTGCCGCACCAGAAGCCGCATTATCCAAAATCGGAGTCTGAATCTCAATAAAGTTATGCTTACGGTAGAAATCCCTTAAAGTCTGATAAAACTTGGACTTAAAAAGGAATCTCGCATAGGTTTCAGGATTCATCGTCATATCAAGGTATCTTTTCCTATAGAGTTCCTCCTGATCACTCAAACCATGGAACTTTTCAGGCAAAGGTCTAATCGCTTTGGAAAGGAATTTGAAAGCTGACACGAAAATTGTGAGTTCTCCTTTGTGAGTTTTGAAGACTTCTCCTTCTACTCCGATAAAATCTCCGAGATCCACCATTTTTTCCATAAATTTGTAAGCCGTCGTCGTTCAGGTTTCGCTCTCTGGAAAGTCTAAACTCTCAATAGCAATATCTTCCATGCTTCCATCAGCTTTTTTTTCTGTTTTGATAATCTTGCACTGATCTCTATGAAACATCAGCTGGATTTGCTCGGTGCTATCAAGGATTTTTGCGAAAGCAAGCTTCCCATGCGAACGATAGAGCATCACTCTTCCAGCAGTTTTGACCTGCACTTTTGGAGCTTCGATAATCGCCTCAATCTCGCGAAGCTGCTGATTTTCATAAATCGCGATAATATCCTTGATGAGATGAGTTTTGTGAAAAGATTGAGCATAAGGATGGATTCCCATCGCTTGAAGTTTCTGAGTTTTCTGTATTCTGACCTCTCTTTCGCTAAGTTGAACTTGTGCCATTTGCAATTATAAAGGAAAAAGTTAAAATCTGACTCTGACTATAGGAATTCCCGCAAGAAATGCAAGAAATTTCCGTAGGTTTGATGTTTTTCTTTGATGCTTATCTAAGGAAAGTAACGGAGAGAAGCATATTAAGCTCTGATTAAAAAAATTTATCTTTCAATTCTTCATATGCTCAATTCAACTTCAGAGAAAAAGCAATTCTTTCAAAGTCTCGTTAGACGAGTAATGATTTTAATTGGAATCAAAGTCCTTATCATCAGTTTTTTCTTTTTTCACTTTCTAGAAAAGAGTAAGCTCAGTCCTCAAAAACCTCAAATGTGTTATGAAAATCACTGTTTTGAGCTTGAAATTGCTGATACACCAGAAAAGAGAGAACTCTGACTGATGTTTCGTGAGTCGCTTGCTGAAAACCAGGGGATGCTCTTTGTTTTTGATAGATCAGATTTTTGGAGCTTTTGGATGAGAAATACCTTGATTCCCCTGGATATTGTCCGATTAGATACAGGGAATAGGGTTGTGGATTTAGTTTCTGCAGCTCCGTGTGAGAAGATGCCGTGTCAGAATTATTTTCCGAGGTCTGAAGCGATCCAAGCGATCGAACTTAACAGTGGCACGTTGGAGAAACTGGGGATTCAAATTGGTCAAGAGCTTAAGATTATTAAATAGGAAAAAAACAGGGAAATTTGCTTTGTTATTTATAGTCTTCTGAGTAAAAAGTTATAGCTTTGTTCCAAATGTTTTGTGGTAAATGTCAAGAGAGGATGGATTTTGGGGAGAGTTGAGGATTGCTCTTGATTTTCAGGGAAAAATGCCCATACTTTAATCAGATTTTTTATCTTTTATTTATTAGATCATGACTCACGAATACTTTATGGAGAAGGCGGTAGAGTTGTCCCTAGAAAATATGAGAGCAGGGAAAGGTGGACCCTTTGGTGCGATCATTGTGAGGCAAGGGAAGATTGTTGGAACGGGGGCTAATCATGTCACTTCTGACAATGACCCTACGGCACATGCTGAGGTGGTAGCGATCAGAGATGCTTGCAAGAACTTGGGGACGTTTCAGCTAGATGATTGTGAGATTTATACAAGCTGTGAACCTTGTCCGATGTGTCTTGCAGCGATTTATTGGGCGAGACCAAAGGCGATTTACTATGCCAATACGAGGAAAGATGCCGCTGATATCGGGTTTGATGATGATTTTCTCTATGAAGAGCTTAAAAAAAACCTCGAAGAAAGAAGTCTTCCTATCCATCAGCTTGATAAAAGCAATGCACTCAAGGTTTTTGAGGAACGGAAGAGGAAAACTGACAAGATTGAGTACTAAAATGTTGCGTTATTTCTTTTTTCTGTAGATTCAAGGTCAGATTTCTTGGATTTTCTTATCTATTTCTAAGAAGGTTAGCTCTTGGAGAAGTTCTCCGTAGCTGAGATGTGTGTAAGCAAGCAGGCTTTCTAAGCTGGAATCCCCCTGTTTTTCGAGATATTGTAGGAGCTCGATTTGACGGTCGGTTAGTGATGTTTTTTCTCTTTGCAATACAGTTCCTTTTTGAGGAAAGTGCTTTTGTAAGCAAGCGTCAAAGTCTGTGATGAGTTGGATTTTTTGTTCGTTCATTTTGGCAAAGACGCCGGCACTTTGAGGTGAAAAGATAGGAGCTGGGACTGAAAATACAGGTTTTCCCATAGTGTAGGCGAACTCTGCGGTAATCAGACTTCAAGATTTTTCTCTTGCTTCGGGTAAAAAGAGGATTTCGCTGAGTTTTGCAATGAGTTTGTTTCTCTGGGGGAAGCTTCGTTTGGTTGGCTGGAATCAGAGTTTAAATTCTGAGAGAATGAGTCCTCATTGATTTATGATTTCTGCGAGAAATCAGCGGTCGGAGCTTCTGAGATAGTGTTGGAAACCTCATCCGAGCACTGCGATGGTTGGGATGTTGTGCTGTAGTGAGAGTTGATGCGTTTTTTGATCCACTCCTTTTGCAAATCCTGAGAGCGAAACAAGCTGAAAGTTGCTTGCTTTTTCAAAAAAAAGTTCCAAAACCTGAATTCCATATTCACTGGGCTGTCTTGGTCCTACTATTCCGAGAATTTTTTCCTCGAGGAGAGAAAGATTCCCTTGGTAGTAGAGCAAAAAAGGAGCTTGGGAGTCATTCATCAATCTCTGAGGATATGCCTTATCTCATTGCACGATGCATCAAATTTGGTGTTTTTCGCAATAAGCTTGGATTTTTGGGGTTTCAATGTCAGAGTTGAAGTTTTTTTTCTTGAGATTTCAGAGAGTTAGTGCTTCTTGGGCAGAGTAGTGGAGACCTAGTGGATTGAAATACATTAAATGTAGATAGGGGTAAAATAATGTCGCTGAGTATAAAAAATGTTTTTTGCTTTTCAAGTGATTATTTGGTTTTTTTCTTTTGTCAAAAAAAAACTTGATGGCATTTTGTCTTGATTTTTGGTTATGGAATCACTATTATCAATGTTGTCAATAATGACATAATAACAAAAAAGATGAATAATATGAACTGGAGAAAAGAAAAAAGAAGCCTTCTTAATCAGGTAAGGCTCAGTGTACAACGTAAGATAAAGTCCTCAGGGAACACGGCGAAGCAGTGTATCGAGTTTTTACAGAGCTTGAGTCGTAGTTCTTGTGACTTGGAAAATCCAACATTTGGTAAAGTTAGACCGGGTGCCTTGGTGGCTCTCAAAACCGCTGAAACTGTGACTTGGCTCTTTATTCTGCCGTTTGGATTTGATGCTTCTTACAAGCTCCGAAATGAAACTCTCAAAGAGGTTGAAGTCATTTCAATCTTTGATGAGCGGTTTAAATTTCTGTGTGAGAGGTTTTCCGGAGCCTTGGTAGAGATTGGAGAAATTGTCCAAGTTCACTGATGGAGTAATCATGTAAAACCACTTTGTGTATTAAAACCACTTTGTGTATTCGCAGAGTGGTTTTTTAAAATAATCCTCCTTGGATAATCCTTTCATTTTCATCTTTTAGCTTTATTGGAATTGTGAGATGGAATTCTTTTAGTATGGTTTCTCGATTTTCATAGATTAAAATTCAGAATTTTCTTGCTTTTTCTGCTTTGGATCAAGGTTTTTCTCAGATAAGCATAACGGTTGTCCCTGAAGTCGGATTTTCTTCGTAGCGATAGCCTAGTTTTTGCATTTGCTGAATGAGGTCGGTTCTTGCAATAGGGAACGTTCCCGTGAGCGAAAAGGTTCACTGTGATGAGGATTCAGTATGTGCTTTTTCATTTATTGCGGAGAATTGTACGCCTTCTTGCTCTAAGGTACGCAGAAGCTTTATGGTTTCGGGATTCGTCATAAAAAGCTGAATCGCTTGTAGGGATTTTTCCCCAATACCTTCGACGTCTGCTAAGCCATCATTAGAAAACGCACTGATCATCTGATCTAGTGACGTTACTTTGTGTAAGGCAAGATATTCTGCTACATCTTGAGCTGTTTTTTTTCAGATATGAGGGATTCAAAGGGCATTGAGAAGTCTCCAGAGTGGTTGTTTTTTTGAACGTTCAATTTGATTGACAAGCTCGGTGATTTTCTTTTCTCCAAAGCTTGGGAATTTACGCAGGAGAATCTGATTTTGAAGCGTAGTCAGGTGGTAGATATCTGCGACTGAATTCAGCATTTTTTGTTTGACTAAGACCTCAATCATCGCTTCACCAATTCCACTAATATCCATCGCATCTCTCGAAACAAAATGCGTAATCTTTTCTCTTATTTGTGCTGGACAAGAGGGATTGGTGCAATAGTAGTGAATATCTATATTGGTAATCGGATCTCCACATTCAGGACAGAATAGAGGAGGAATAATCGGCTCTTCACTCCCATTTCTACGTTCTTTGATGCTTCCCAAAATGTAAGGAATCACTTCGCCACTTCTCTGCACTCGGACAAAATCTCCCTTTTTGATCTGCTTTTTGGCAATAAAATCAAAATTATGAAGACTGACTCTAGAAATTGTTGCTCCACTAAGTGAAATCGGTTCAATATGGGCGACTGGTGTGATAATCCCGGTTCTTCCTACTTGAAACGTTATCTCTTGGATCTGGCTTGCGACCTGCTGTGCTGGGAATTTGTAGGCGATTGCTCGTCTAGGGTGATGTTCCGTAGATCAGAGTGCTGAACGAATATCTTCGCTACTGTTTACTGGCTTCTCTGTATCAAAAAGAGAAAAGTCTGATTTTTCTGAGGTATTGCAGTTTGACGTATTTTGAGGAGTTTTACTATCAGAAACCTTAATTACCAAGCCATCAAAATCAAAATCTTGCTCCTCCAGAAAGTGCTTGATTTGAAAATCTTGACACCAGGCGATAATTTGCTCAATATCTGTCGTCACGAGGAAGTTTTCTGGCAGCTCAAAAACGGGCATTCCAATTGACTTGAGGTCTACTTTTTCTCCTCAGAGCTGATCGTACATAAAAGCAATCAATCCTCTTTTTGCCACTTCTCTGCTATCTAAGAGTTTTATGCTTCCAGCAGCGGCATTTCTCGTATTTGAAAAGGGGGTTTGACCGGAGTGGTCTCTTTGCTGATTGAGCTTGAGGAGCTGGGATTTGGGCATCATAATCTCCCCTCTAACCTGCAAAGTTCAAAGATAAGAAATCTGCTTTGGAATTGAAGGAATCATCATCACATTTGCGGTAATGTCTTCCCCAATTTTCCCATCGCCTCTGGTGATTGCTTGAGTGAGTTTCCCATCATGATAAATGCATTCTACGCTGAGTCCATCAAATTTTGGCTCTAAATGATATTCCCGGTTCAGAATTCCTTTTTTTTCTGCCAACTTTGCGACTCTGACTGCCCATTCTCTGATATCTTCAGCATTGTAGCTGTTTTCTAAGGAAAGAAGAGGGATTTGATGCACTGCCTTTTTGAATCCGTCAGAAAGTTGTCCCACTAGACCTTGCGTTGGAGAGGTGCTGGAAATAATTGTCGGGAAATACTCTTCCATTGCTTTGAGATACGCGAAAAGTTCATCATATTCCGCATCAGAGATGATCGGCTTTGCCTCAATATAGTAGAGATGATTATGATCGGTTAAAGTATCAATGAAAAGCTGGTAGATCGTTTTCAGTTCAGCATCGGGGATATGTTCAGGATTTGGAACTTTTTTGATGAAGGATTGAAGGTATTGAGTAGATTCTGAGAGATTCACGAGTGTTAAAAAAAGAGTAAAGTCTGATCTTAGCTTAGAGAAAAGCAAATGAAAGGCAATATCAAATTATCGTTTTTCTCTCCTATTTTTTTAGATAGCTTATATTGAGTAATTGTCCTTTGTTGTCGACTAGAGCTATTTTGTCAATGATGAGCGATTGGGTGTTAAAGTGTTGCTTGAAGTAGGTGGCGGCGAGATGCATTTTGTCAAGGCGGATGTAATTGCATAGATTCATATGATTTGCTAAATAGTTAAAAATGTCTTGTGGATCTCAGCATTCTCAGGTTGCATCAGCGATATTTTGTGCGTATGCTAAAGAGTCATCAACGTCAAAGTTTTCATTTTTCTTATTTTTTTGGCGCTGTGGATCAGGTTTTGATTCTTTGGAAAGAAAAGTGCGAATCGTCCGCATCATTCAGGATATCTTTTATTTCGTTCTGGATTTTTTTTGATTCGATCGTGCTCTTGGAGGATTATCTGAAAGTTAGTCAGGTTTATTTTTCTAGTATTGATGAGACTACTTTCAACTTCTGACCAAAAATTTTTAGATAAAGAATCCTTTAACTGTAATAAGGTAATATGTGCGTTTTCTTTGCATTTGGAAACTCTCTGTCTAAAGCCATTTTGGTAAAAATAATTTCTGATCGTATTCAACTTATGTAATTGATCAT
>ERZ773050.1364-NODE-1364-length-13583-cov-8.429997_pt1 | contig 13583 bp, 14 predicted proteins | sample MGYA00580632_ERZ773050 | MGnify/ENA primary metagenome ERZ773050 (study PRJEB29015, sample SAMEA2738123) | human oral metagenome | biome: human oral; feature: human-associated habitat; material: saliva | place: China | collected 2166 ... | reverse complement strand
CACAAATGATTTAGCAAAGGCAGAGGAGGGTAAGGATTATGTGGTCTTATCCGTTGTAGCTCCAACCTTTAATGGTGAAAAATCGGAAGCAGATTTCAAAAACTGGTACCAGTCTTTGGATTACAAGGATTTCCCAGTCTTGCTAGATAGTAAAGGGGAACTGCTCAAAGAATATGGGATTCGTTCTTATCCATCGGCACTTTTTATCAATAGTGATGGGACTTTATCGAAGAGTCATATTGGCTATATGAATAAAGAGGATATCCTCAAGACCTTAGAGAACATGCAGTAAGGAGATAGACAATGGAAACAAAATGGAAAGTGTTTGCTATCCTTCTCATTGGCTTATTATCTATTGGTTTCTTTTTCTATAGTAAGGGAGCAAACGGAATGGATCAATCAGAAACAAGCACTGAGATGATTAAAAAAGCATCGATGAGTCAGACTCCAGTAGCCAAAAAGGAAACAAATGAAAAGGTTGATCCAAAGGATCAGCGTGAAATTTATTTGGCTGGTGGTTGCTTCTGGGGCGTAGAGGAATATTTCTCCCGTGTTCCAGGTGTGATTGATGCTGTATCAGGCTACGCCAATGGGAAGGGAGAAACGACCAAGTATGAATTGGTCCCTCAAACAGGCCATGCCGAAACAGTTCACATCACCTACAATGTCAAGCAGGTATCTCTGAAAGAATTGCTCCTGCATTATTTCCGGATTATCGACCCAACGTCGAAGAATCGTCAAGGAAATGATCAAGGAACTCAATACCGAACAGGTGTCTATTATGTCTCCCAAGAAGACCTTCCAACCATTAACCAAGTCTTTGAAGAAGTAGCAAAGAAATACGACAAACCGTTGGCGGTTGAAAAAGAACCACTTGCCAACTTCGTCAAAGCAGAAGAGTATCATCAGGATTATTTAAAGAAACATCCGAACGGTTATTGCCATATCAATGTCAATGAAGCTTCTTATCCAGTGATTGATGCTAGTCGCTACTCTAAACCGAGTGATGAGGAGATCAAAAAGAAGTTATCTCCTGAAGAGTATGCCGTGACACAAAAAAATGATACCGAACGGGCCTTCTCCAATCGTTACTGGGATCAGTTTGATGCCGGTATTTATGTAGATGTCGTGACCGGTGAGCCACTCTTTTCCTCTAAGGACAAATTTGATTCTGGATGTGGTTGGCCAAGTTTTAGTCGGCCAATTAGTCCTGATGTGGCGATCTATAAGGAGGATAAGAGTTTCAATATGACTCGGACAGAAGTTCGGAGCCGTGTGGGAAATTCCCATCTGGGACATGTTTTTACAGATGGACCCAAGGAAAAAGGAGGCCTTCGCTATTGCATCAATAGTTTGTCTATTACCTTCATACCCAAAGCAGAAATGAAAGAAAAGGGCTACGGTTATTTATTAGACTATGTCTGAGACAATTCAGTCTATAATTTGCTATAATAAGTATAGCAAAAACAAGTAGGTGAAAGACATGTACGCGATTATGATTGTGGAAGATGAAGAGTTGATTCGGCAGGGTCTGACTTCCTTAGTCGACTATGAACAGTTTGGAATGACTGTCATCAATCAGGCAGAAAATGGGCGTGAGGCCTGGGAGAAATTTCAAGATCGACCAGCTGATATTCTCCTAACCGATATCAATATGCCTCAAATGAATGGCTTGGATCTGGCCCATCTCGTCAAAGAGAAGTCTCCGTCTTGTCATATCATTTTTTTAACAGGTTATGATGATTTTGAGTTTGCAAGAAAAGCCATCAAATTAGGTGCAGATGATTATTTGTTGAAGCCTTTTTCAAAAGATGATATTGAAGAAATGTTAGCCAAGGTGAAAGGAAAGCTAGACCAAGAGAGAAAAAAGGCACAAGTCGAAGATTTGGTCAGCCATGGTTATTCGACAGAGTTGGAAGAAGCCATTCATGCTCGTTTAGCAGATTCGCAGTTAACCCTGAAGGATTTGGCCTATCAACTTGGCTTCAGTTCCTCTTATCTAAGTGTATTGATCAAGAAAAAATTGGGACTTCCTTTCCAAGAATACCTCATCCAAGAGCGAATGAAGAAGGCTCAACTCTTGCTTCTCACGACAGATTTAAAGATTTATGAGATTGCAGATCAGGTTGGTTTTGAAGATATGAACTATTTTTCTCAACGCTTTAAGCAGGTTGTTGGGGTGACGCCAAGGCAGTACAAAAAAGGAGAGCATGAATGAAACGATACCCCTTGCTGATTCAGCTGGTTCTCTACTTTTTTCTCTTCATTCTCTTACTTTTTGGTCTCATCGGTAGCCTTTACTATCAAACGAGTTCAGGGACGATCCGCCAGCTAACGGAGCGGACGACAAGAAATAGTATTGACCAAAGTAGTCAGTTTATTACGTCTTATCTAAAAAAATTAAAGCAGACCACAACGGTGCTTAGCAAGGAACAGGCTGTTCAACAATTTGCCCAAGATAGGAGTGCGAATCAAGAAATGGTTCAGCACTTGATGCGAACGATGATTGAAACGGATCCGGACTTGGTCTCTGCGGTCTTGGTGACCAAGGATGGACGTCTGGTAGCGACAGATTCCAAAATCAGCATGCAGACTTCATCAGACATGATGAATGAAAGCTGGTATCAAGAGGCGATTAAGGAAAGAGCCATGCCAGTTTTGACGCCAGCTCGAAAGGAATCCTTGACCTCGGAAAAAGAAAAATGGGTGGTTTCTATTACCCAAGAAGTAGTCGATCAGACTGGTCAAAATCTCGGAGTAGTACGTTTGGATATTGGCTACGATAGCTTACAGGCTTATTTGGATCACCTTCAGCTAGGGAAACAAGGCTTTAGTTTTATCATTAATCAAAAGCACGAGTTTGTCTACCATCCTAAAAAAGCGGTCTATTCCTCCAGCCAAGAAATGCAGGCCATGCAGCCCTATATTGCTGTGAAAGATGGCTATGCTAAAGGAGGACAGAATTTTATCTATCAGGTTCCGATTCCAGATAGTGATTGGACCTTGATTGGAGTAGCTTCACTTGAAGGGCTTCAGATGCTCCAGTCTCAACTCCTGTACTCTTTCATTGGTCTAGGATCATTGGCTTTGATCATGTGCTTAATAGGGATCGGCTTTGTTTTGCGTTTGTGGATCAAACCCTTACGAGACCTTCAGACCGTTATTTTGAGGATCGGAGCAGGAGATGCTCACTTGAGAGCTGTAGCTAAAGGATCTCCAGAATTGGTGGACCTGGCTCAAGCTTTTAATGCCATGTTGGATCAAATCGATACCCTCATGCAACAGGTAAAGGAGGAGGAGCAGAACGCACGGCGTTACGAGTTGCGGGCGCTTTCGGCTCAGATTAATCCGCATTTTCTCTACAACACTTTGGATACGATTGTCTGGATGGCGGAGTTTAATGATAGTCGGCGCGTGGTTGACATCACCAAGTCACTGGCTCGCTATTTTCGACTGGCTCTCAACCAAGGCCAGGAGCAAATCCTACTGAGAGATGAAATCGACCATGTACGCCAGTATCTTTTTATTCAAAAACAACGTTATGGTGAAAAGCTCAACTATGAAATTCTAGAAGATGAACGGTTGGGCGATTATCAGCTCCCCAAATTAGTGCTTCAACCCTTAGTGGAAAATGCGATTTACCATGGCATTAAAGAGATCGATCGGCCAGGTCTCATTCGAGTGACAACTGAAGTCAGTGGAGACTCCGCCTGCGTATCTATTTTTGACAATGGAAAAGGTTTTGATCGATCAGAACCAACAGAGCAAACCCTTCTTCGTTTAGGAGGTGTTGGCTTGAAAAATGTGGACCAACGATTGCGTCTCCAATTCGGAGAAGCCTATCATATGGAGATTGATTCTAAAGCTAACAGCTATACGAAAATTACACTTTATTTGCCCCTTTCATCTGGCGATGAATCTTCATAGAGACAAAGATTACCTTCTTTGTCTCTTTTTGCTGTCAAAGGAATTTCAACTCTTTTCTAGTCAAATCTGACGCAAGTCATCAAATTTATGATAAAATAAAGTGTTACAGTAAATAGATTTTGATGAAGGAACACTATGAGAAAAGAGATTGACCCTGAATTATATAATTACAATAAATTTCCTGGACCTGTGTTTCGTCAGGTAGGAGACCAGATCCTTTCAGAAAACCTCTCCTTTGAGTTGTTAAAAAATGAGAAGGAAGCATTTGATGCGACCGTTTTTGGTCAACGATTTTCTGAGATTTTAACCAAATTTGATTACATTGTTGGTGATTGGAGCAATGAGCAGTTGCGCTTGCGTGGCTTCTATAAGGAAGAACGCGATGTTGCAACGATGGATAAACTAAGTCGCTTAGACGATTATTTGTTAGAATATTGTAGCTATGGTTGTGCTTATTTTGTCCTTGAAAATAAGGAGCCTCATCGTGCTTCCTTTGATAAGAAATCACCGGTCAAAAAAGCTCAATCAGAAGAAAGAGAGCCTAAGAAGCGTTCGCGCAATCGCAAACAAAAAGATCGTTTCCAAAAACGAGAACGCGACAAGGGACAGTCAACGAATAACTCGAAAAAAACAAGACCGTCTGCTGAAACTAAAAAAACAACGAAGACGAACAACAAACGTCATTTTGTGATTCGTCAAAAAGAGGAGTAAGAAAGAATGAAACCATCCATTTATAGTTTAACACGCCAGGATATGATTGATTGGGCCGAAGAAAATGGCGAAAAGAAATTCCGTGCAGCCCAAATCTGGGAATGGCTCTATCGTAAACGTGTCCAGTCTTTCGAAGAAATGACCAACCTTTCTAAGGACTTAATTGCGAAGTTAAATGATCAATTCGTTGTCAACCCACTCAAGCAACGGATCGTGCAAGAGTCAGCAGATGGAACGGTCAAGTATCTTTTTGAATTGCCAGATGGCATGTTGATTGAAACCGTCTTGATGCGTCAGCACTATGGCTTATCTGTCTGTGTAACGACTCAGGTCGGATGCAATATCGGTTGTACCTTCTGTGCTTCAGGTTTGATCAAAAAACAACGCGATTTGAACAATGGCGAAATTGTGTCTCAAATCATGTTGGTCCAAAAATACTTTGACGAACGGGGTCAAGATGAACGGGTCAGCCATATCGTTGTCATGGGGATCGGAGAACCATTTGACAACTATAACAATGTCTTGAAATTTATCCGGACGGTCAACGATGATAAGGGTCTAGCGATTGGGGCTCGTCATATTACCGTATCAACTTCTGGTTTGGCCCATAAAATTCGCGACTTTGCAAATGAAGGTGTGCAGGTCAATTTGGCAGTGTCTCTACATGCTCCAAACAACGACTTGCGCTCTAGCATCATGAAGATCAACCGGGCTTTCCCAATTGAAAAATTGTTTGCAGCGATTGAATACTATATCGAGACCACGAACCGTCGGGTGACCTTTGAGTACATCATGTTGAATGAAGTCAATGATGGGGTTGAGCAAGCCTTAGAGTTGGCAGAATTGCTCAAGAATATCAAGAAATTGTCTTATGTTAACTTGATTCCTTACAATCCTGTCAGTGAGCATGACCAATATAGCCGGAGTCCAAAAGAACGGGTTATGGCCTTCTATGATACCTTGAAAAAACAAGGTGTCAACTGTGTGGTGCGTCAAGAGCACGGTACAGATATTGATGCTGCCTGTGGCCAATTGCGTTCCAATACGATGAAACGGGATCGGGAGAAAGCGATTGTTCAACAAGCACAACCTTAAACGAGGGCTGATGAATCAAACAAAACTAACAAAGAGAGGAAGAAGGCTGTTACAGAGTGGCAGCTTCTTCTATTTTATCCTCTTGTGCCTGATGTGTTTTTTGCCTCAACATCCAGAGCCAGGTATGGAAACACCGGGAATTCAACATTTTGGTCGTATCGTCGTCCTACTGGTTCCACTTAATTCGTTGATGAATTTTGGCCAGATCACCAGTGTCATCCAACTCATTAAGGTCATTCTCCAAAACGTAGCCAATGTCTTTTTGTTAAGCCCGCTGGTCTTTCAACTTCTCTGGCTATGGCCCTGGTTGAGGAGTCGCAAACGGGTCTTGTTCTTCGGCTTTGCCATGAGCTTGTGGATTGAATCTAGCCAAGTGCTCTTAGATCTTTTGTTTGATGCCAATCGTGTCTTTGAACTAGATGATTTGTGGACCAATACCTTAGGGGCTTATCTGGCTTATTTAGGCTTTCAGTATCTCCGAGCACGATTGCTAGCAGAAGATGGAAAAATATAAAATCCGAACATTTTAGCGCCTTTTTAAAATTTTTGTTGACAAAATCAGAAGCGGGAGCTATAATAGCTTCAAGACATCAGAAAAGTAGGGATTTTTCTCACTTCCAGGGAGCTTGTGGTGATTGCGAACAAGCAGTGGTGAATCTTGAAATGGGCTGATGCGTTTATGATGAATTTGAAACAATAAAAATTCGGTGAGCACACCTTATCGTGCACCCTGTTGTTAGACAGGTCAGAGATGTAGGAGAAAGAATATCTTCCTACAATTGAGGTGGCACCGCGGTATCGAATCGTCCTCACACAGATTTTTCTGTGTGAGGTTTTTTGTATCTCAAAGGAACCCAGTGAGACTGCAGCTCAAGGGGCCAGCGAGAGAAAAAGATCATAAACAGGATTGAAGATATAGAAAAGAGGACACAATCATGACAGAAACAAAAGGCTATTTCGGACAATTTGGTGGATCTTTCGTACCAGAACCCATTCAAAACTTGCTCAATCAATTAGAGGAAACCTTTGAACAGTATAAAAATGACCCAGAATTTATTGCAGAATACAAACATTATTTGAAAGACTATTCTGGACGCGAAACACCACTCTACTTTGCAGAAAGTTTAACAGAGCATTTAGGTGGGGCAAAAATTTATTTGAAGCGCGAAGACTTGAATCACCTAGGTTCGCATAAATTGAATAACGTCTTGGGGCAAATCCTATTGGCTAAGCGCATGGGCAAAACGCGCGTGATTGCTGAAACAGGAGCAGGTCAACACGGTGTCGCTACAGCAGCTGCGGCAGCTAAATTTGGTATGGCCTGTGATGTCTACATGGGAGCAGAAGACGTGGAACGCCAACGTCTCAATGTCTTCCGCATGGAAATGATGGGGGCAACCGTTCATGCGGTTGAAACAGGAACCAAGACCTTAAAAGACGCCGTTGATGCTGCTTTTGGAGCATGGATGGCAGACCTCGATGCTTTTTATGTTTTGGGTTCCGCTGTTGGACCTCACCCTTACCCAACCATTGTGCATGAATTCCAAAAAGTGATCAGTGAAGAGTCTAAACGTCAAATCTTGGAAAAAGAAGGTCGTTTGCCAGACTATGTGATTGCCTGTGTTGGTGGTGGCTCCAATGCCATCGGTGCCTTTTCTGAATATGTCGCAGAAGAGGAAGTCGGCTTGATTGGGGTAGAAGCAGCTGGTCATGGCTTGGATACCGATCAGCACGCCGCTACAATGACCAAAGGGACTGTAGGAGTTGTCGATGGCATGAAGACTTACGCTGTCTTTGGCGAAGATGGAAAAGTAGCGCCAGTTTACTCGATTTCTGCTGGTTTGGACTACCCAGGGGTTGGTCCAGAGCATGCTTTCTTTAAAGATTCTGGTCGTGTTGAATATGTAGCAGCGACAGATGATGAAGCAGTAGAAGCTCTTCTTCTTCTCAGTAAGACAGAAGGGATCCTTCCAGCCATTGAAAGCTCACACGCGATTGCCGAAGCGGTCAAACGTGCTCCACAATTGGATAAAGACAAGATCATCATCATCAACGTTTCTGGACGTGGGGATAAGGACGTGGCTGCTATTGCCGATTATTTGGAAGCAAAAGCTGCAAAATAAGAAAAACTTATCTAAAAAACATATAAAGAAGTAAAACGTGATAACTGAGAAAGAGACAGGGAACAAAAGGAATCCGGTCTCTTTCTTTTTTGAAGGCAAAGACGAGAATCCCTAAGATGGATGCGATCTGGATGAGAAGGAAGATCTTGGTAGAAGAAAAGCTGAGTGAGAAGGTGGCGAGTAAGAGAAAATCTCCCGCCCCCATTCCAATAAAGAAAAAGTGAGCCCCCATCGCAAGGAGTAAAAAGACCAGCATGAGGAGATTACTACTGGTTAAAAAGAGGACTAAGGCATGGAGACAACACCAGATGACCAAGGGGTATTCCATAAAGCGTAGGTCATAGATGGCTAAAACAGCAGATCCGAGTAACGTCAGAAGTTGAGGCAGAGAAAGAAAACCATTGGCACAAGCTAAGAAGATCAGGCCACTCCAGATCTCAAAAAGGCAGTACCAAAATGGGTAGGTCTGATGACAATAGCGACAGCGAAAACGATGCAGTAGTTGCGAGATAATGGGGATGAGATCCCAAACTCCAAGGACGTGCTGGCAGTGATCGCAATGACTGCGAGGAGCGAGGATGGATTGGTTTGGAAAGCGATCGACCACTAGTCCCAAAAAAGAGGCGAAACAAGTACCGATGGTAAAAAAATAAAAGTTGATCATACTTATTTATTCGTAAAGCAATCGAAAAATGTCATCATTTACTTGAAAATCTTGTAAAGCCTTTCTAAATTTGATACAATAATGAACATGAAAAACCTGTATGATGTTCAACAATTTTTAAAACGTTTTGGAATCATCATTTATGTGGGGAAGCGCCTCTATGACATCGAATTGATGAAAATTGAGCTTCAACGTCTTTATGATGCAGGCCTGATGGAGCGGCTCGATTATTTAGAAGCCGATACCGTTTTAAGAAGAGAACACAAGCAAGAATTAGAATTTTTGAAAAAGAGTGAGGTAGAGTGATGGGAAATATCATTGTTTGGTTGGTTATTTTAGGAGCATTTGGATGGATGGCGTTTAATTATTTCCGCATCCGTAAAGCTGCTAAATTTGTGGACAATGCAACCTTTGAAGAGCTGATTCGTCAAGGGCAGTTGATTGACTTGCGAGAGCCAGCTGAGTTTCATGCCAAGCATATTTTAGGAGCGCGCAACATTCCTTCTACTCAGTTGAAATTGAGTTTAGCAGCCTTGCGCAAGGACAAACCAATTTTGCTTTATGAGAATAGCCGGAGCTCTCGTGTGACCAATGCAGCTCTCTATCTTAAAAAACAGGGCTATACAGACATTTATGTCTTGTCTTATGGTCTCGATTCTTGGAATGGAAAAGTGAAGACTAGTTAAGATCAAGGAAAATGTTGCTAAAGATGCTTGATGTGTCATAATAAAATGATATTAATTTTAAGGAGTTTCTAGAAATTGCAAGAAAAGAACTATACATCATTTGTTATGGGTATCCTATCTATCATTGCTGCCTTTGGATTTCCACTGTTAAGTATTATTTTTGGTGTTTTGGGTTTGGCCTTGGCTAGTTTAAATCAAAAAGAGTCTGGACTAGACTATACGACAGAAAAAATTCTCTCCATTATAGGGATTTTCCTTTCTGTAATTTTCTGTCTCATATTTATCTCACAACTTTCGGGGATTAATTAAAACAAAAAAAGCTTTAAAACTAAAGCTTTTTTGTTTTATCAACTGTTTTCTAAATAGTTTTTAATAATCTGTAATTCATCTTGGTTCAAGGGGCGGTATTGACCCTCTGCTAGCTCTGAATCTAATGTAAAATCCCCGAACTGAACTCGTTTTAGAGCAGTGACCTTGACACCGACTGAGAGGAACATTTTTTTTACCTGATGGAATTTTCCTTCAGACAGGGTGACTAGTGCCCGGCTTTCTTTGGGACTGGAGGTAAGGATTTCTAGTTTGGCAGGCTTACACTTAGTTCCATCTAAGAAAGTGATACCTTCTTGAAAATCCTCTATATGAGCGGGTTCGAGAGGACCGTTGACTGTTACCGCGTATTCTTTTTCGATATGGTATCGAGGATGAAGAAGTTGAAAACCAAGGGGCCCATTATCTGTTAAGAGAAGAAGACCCGTCGTGTCTCGATCCAGTCGACCAATTGCATAGAGTTGGTCTGACTGGAGATGTTGAGGTAGTATGTCCATGACTGTTAGCAGTTCCTTGTCCTTACTTGCTGTCACGACACCATTTGGCTTATGGAGAATGAGGTAGATGTGCTCATATCCTTCGATTATTCTATCTTTGAAAATTAGCTCTTGCAACCCTGTATCAACATTCTGTGCAAGGGAATAAGCTGGAAGTCCATCTACCAAAATTTCTTTTTTTAGAAGAGCCTGTTTCATGCCTTTTCGACTAACTTTTTCTTGGGCTAATATTTTATCTAATCGCATACCAGCTTATCTTATCATAAGTCAGTGCTTTTGAAAAGAAAAGGGAAGAAGTGGATTTTCTATTGAAAACATTTACAACTAGCTGAACTGTGTTTTTTAAACAGGACTGTGGTATAATTGTTCAGTTAGAAATATTATTTAAAATTTTATAGAGGAAATCATGACAAAATTAAGAGAAGATATTCGTAACGTTGCGATCATTGCCCACGTTGACCACGGAAAAACAACCTTGGTAGACGAATTGTTGAAACAATCGCATACCTTGGATGAACGCAAAGAATTGCAAGAACGTGCAATGGACTCAAACGATCTTGAAAAAGAACGTGGGATTACCATTCTTGCTAAAAATACAGCCGTTGCTTATAACGGAACTCGGATCAATATCATGGACACACCAGGACACGCGGACTTCGGTGGAGAAGTGGAACGGATCATGAAAATGGTTGACGGGGTTGTATTGGTCGTAGATGCCTACGAAGGAACCATGCCTCAGACGCGTTTCGTATTGAAAAAAGCCTTGGAACAAGATCTTGTTCCGATCGTTGTAGTCAACAAAATCGATAAACCATCTGCTCGTCCAGAAGAAGTTGTAGATGAAGTTCTTGAACTGTTCATCGAATTGGGTGCGGATGACGACCAATTGGAATTCCCAGTTGTTTATGCCTCAGCGATCAACGGAACTTCTTCACTTTCAGATGATCCAGCTGATCAAGAGCACACAATGGCACCAATCTTTGATACCATTATTGATCACATCCCAGCTCCAGTTGATAACTCAGATGAGCCCCTTCAATTCCAAGTATCCCTGCTTGATTACAACGACTTCGTTGGACGGATCGGTATCGGACGTGTCTTCCGTGGTACTGTAAAAGTTGGGGACCAAGTAACCCTTTCTAAATTGGATGGAACGACTAAGAACTTCCGTGTTACCAAACTCTTTGGTTTCTTTGGTTTGGAACGTCGTGAGATTCAAGAAGCTAAAGCTGGTGACTTGATTGCTATCTCTGGTATGGAAGATATCTTTGTTGGAGAGACCATCACACCGACAGATGCAGTTGAAGCTCTTCCAATCCTTCACATCGATGAACCAACACTTCAAATGACCTTCTTGGTGAATAACTCACCATTTGCTGGTCGTGAAGGGAAATGGGTGACCTCTCGTAAAGTCGAAGAACGCTTGCAAGCAGAATTGCAAACAGACGTCTCTCTTCGTGTTGACCCGACTGACTCACCTGATAAATGGACAGTTTCAGGACGTGGGGAATTGCACTTGTCTATCTTGATCGAAACCATGCGTCGTGAAGGATACGAATTGCAAGTATCTCGTCCAGAAGTAATCATCAAGGAAATCGATGGTGTCAAATGTGAACCATTTGAGCGCGTGCAAATCGACACACCAGAAGAATACCAAGGATCTGTTATCCAAAGCCTTTCTGAACGTAAAGGTGAAATGTTGGATATGATTTCAACTGGTAATGGTCAAACTCGTTTGGTCTTCCTTGTTCCAGCGCGTGGTTTGATCGGATACTCAACTGAGTTCTTGTCAATGACTCGTGGTTACGGTATCATGAACCATACCTTTGACCAATACTTGCCATTGATTCCAGGTGAAATTGGTGGTCGTCACCGTGGTGCCCTTGTTTCTATCGATGCTGGTAAGGCTACAACTTACTCAATCATGTCTATCGAAGAACGTGGTACGATCTTTGTCAACCCAGGTACTGAGGTTTATGAAGGAATGATCATCGGTGAAAACTCTCGTGAAAATGACTTGACAGTTAATATCACTAAGGCTAAACAAATGACCAACGTCCGTTCAGCTACTAAGGACCAAACAGCTGTTATCAAGACACCTCGTATCTTGACACTTGAAGAGTCTCTTGAGTTCTTGAACGACGATGAGTACATGGAAGTAACGCCTGAGTCTATCCGTTTGCGTAAACAAATCCTTAACAAGGCAGAGCGTGAGAAAGCTAACAAGAAGAAAAAATCAGCTGAATAAGAGCTAGAAAGAGATAAAGATGGTTTATTTAATCATAGGACTCCTCTTATTACTACTCTATGTATTTGCGACACCAGAAAGCATTAAAGGGACAGTCAATATCGTCCTTGTCGTCTTTGCTTTCGTAGCACTTTTGATTTTGCTCATGTTGTCAGTTCTGCAAATCTTTCAGCTACCGACAGAATTCTTTATCGCAATCGCTATGCTCTTCCTAGCATACTTTAGCTTGCGAGATATTACCCTCATGTCGGTCCATAAAAGTAAAAGAAGATAAAAAGAGAGTTTCGGCTCTCTTTTTGCTTGTTAGAATGCTGAATCTGAGCATTTTCATTTAGAATTATTTCCATAAAAATGGTAAAATAGTAAGAGTAGAAATGGAGTTCGAGACATGAAAGTAATAGATCAATTTAAAAATAAGAAAGTCCTTGTTTTAGGTTTGGCCAAGTCTGGTGAATCTGCAGCTCGTTTGTTGGACAAGCTAGGTGCCATTGTGACAGTAAATGACGGAAAACCTTTCGAGGACAATCCAGCTGCGCAAAGTTTGTTGGAAGAAGGGATCAAGGTCATCACAGGCGCCCATCCTTTGGAACTCTTGGATGAAGAGTTTGCCCTTATGGTGAAAAATCCAGGTATCCCCTACAGCAATCCCATGATTGAAAAGGCTTTGGCTAAAGGTATCCCAGTTTTGACTGAGGTGGAATTGGCTTATTTGATTTCAGAAGCGCCAATTATCGGTATCACAGGTTCAAATGGAAAAACAACCACAACGACTATGATTGGAGAAGTTTTGACTGCTGCTGGTCAACATGGTCTCTTATCAGGAAATATCGGCTATCCAGCTAGTCAAGTGGCCCAAACTGCGTCAGACAAGGACACGCTTGTTATGGAACTTTCTTCTTTCCAACTCATGGGCGTTCAAGAATTCCATCCTGAGATTGCGGTTATTACCAACCTCATGCCAACTCATATCGATTATCATGGTTCTTTTGAGGAATATGTAGCAGCCAAGTGGAATATCCAGAACAAGATGACAGCAGCTGATTTTCTTGTCTTGAACTTTAACCAAGACTTGGCAAAAGAATTGGCTACCAAAACACAAGCCACAATTGTTCCCTTTTCAACACTTGAAAAGGTTGATGGAGCCTATCTGGAAGATAGTCAACTCTACTTCCGTGGGGAAGTGGTCATGGCAGCTGATGAAATCGGTGTTCCAGGTAGTCACAATGTAGAAAACGCCCTTGCGACCATTACAGTAGCCAAACTCCGTGGCGTGGACAATCAAACCATCAAGGAAACTCTTTCAGC
>ERZ773050.1356-NODE-1356-length-13630-cov-3.966041_pt1 | contig 13630 bp, 9 predicted proteins | sample MGYA00580632_ERZ773050 | MGnify/ENA primary metagenome ERZ773050 (study PRJEB29015, sample SAMEA2738123) | human oral metagenome | biome: human oral; feature: human-associated habitat; material: saliva | place: China | collected 2166 ... | reverse complement strand
TAAGACAAAGGTCGGCAGCACATTGATCGGCGGCTGATTGGTCAGCAAAGGCAGATTAACCCAGATCAGCTCCAGGACATGACCGATCAGCGAGAATATCCAGTAGATCAGGAAAGTATTGCGCCAGAAAATCAGCCGGCGCCAGTCGTCGCTGTAGTCAGTCTCGATTAGCCTGATCAGACGAGGTCGAGGTGGATTGGCTGTACTTAGGCTGTCGTCAGCTACTCGGAATATCATAACTTACCCTAGCTTTCATCTTAGCACATCGTCATGACAAAGCTCGGTAGATCTGATCGTCTAGCTGATAGAGCAGCTGGATGCGATTCTCCAGCCGATAGTAATAGCCCAGGTATGCCCCCTCTAAGATCGTCAGAATGGTCACTAGGGCAATGATTAGCCAAGTCACCGTATCAAACGAGCCGCCGGTGACCACTAGCCAGCCCAGCAGACCCGCCCAGCCGCCCAGCATGATCAGGCCAAAGGTAATCGTGACCAACAGGTGAATCTGGCGCTCGTGCTGAAAGTTCTGCACTTGGTAGTGATGGTAGCGCCACAGTAGCCAAAGCTGCTCGGTTTGTTGCTTACCCCGACGTTCGCTAGCCAGTCTCTCCAGCTTAGTCTGCATGAATTCCCGGTGACGTAAGATCTCTTTATCCATAAGCAGATTATAGCACTGCTTCGGTCATGACTGGCATGGCGGAATATTTCGGATGAGCACGGAAGGGGTAATCTCGTGCTACACCACCGCCTCTTGCGGAAGGCGGGGCTTTCTATTTATCCATCATATCCTCATCATCGTCCAGCGACCGAGTCAGCCCATCATTGTCAGCCACGGCTATGGCGGCTGAGCCAAAAATGTCATTCCGATACTTCTTGATCAGCTCTCGATGTGGATAGTTCATATCGTCATCGATAGCAAAGCCGACCTCAAACCAGTCCTCCACCGGGTAGTCAATCATATATTGAATGATCCGCTGCGCCTCAGCTTCATCTGCCGCCATCAAGCGACGTCGGATTTCTGCTGCATCCGGCTGTTCATTTATCTCGTCGTTAGTCTCCATATCTCTACCGCAATGATTTAACATCATCTATTTTAGCTTCTTTTCTCTAATTGGACAACAAATGGGGCATTATCTCATAAATAAGGCACCCATTTACTCGCCATTAGCCCATAAGCACGGTAACCTTTTGCTATGAGATAACGTGAACACCTATAAAAATGATAGCTTTTATGCCATAATTACACATATGGAAAGCGGCGAAAATCTAAATACAGATATCAATAACAATAATACTGACTTTGAGACCGCAAATAGCTGGAGAAGCTTGACAGATGACAAATCTGAATCCATAGCAGCTTTTGCAGCACACGCTCTGCAAAAAACAAAAGCAAGAGAAAGAATAGAGCAAGAACAAAAGCATTCTGAACCGGAGACACCATATGAGCAACAACATAAGAGAGCTGAGCAAGATTTAAGTCATGTAGACGCCCCAATGCCCGACGTTTATGATAAAGCCACAGACTCTTCTTACGAACAGATCCTTTCACCGGAACAGGTATTCGAAAAGTTTAACGGGCTATTTGCATTTTTGGGCGAAGATATAAAAGGCGATCCGAATGTAATTGAAAAATACCAACAGATTTCGGACAAGAAAGATCAACTTAGGTTTATTCTATTATCTTCGCTATCCGACAAGGTAAGGCTTTTCTGCAGCGAGAGCTTTGGTCACCCTAACTATGACAACTTTATGCATAGGCTGCAATTCCAGCAAGATTTCATAAATGGAACCGCCAGAGCATGGAGACAAGAATGGGATGAACGCAAAGGCGAGTACATTGACGTGCAAAGATCTCTGGACTCGTCTGATGCCGACAGAGATAACATCCTGCTTGGTCTAAATAGAGCATCTCTCAGATCTGCCATGATAGGTACACCTGAATATGGCGCATACAAAATGGCGATGGACATCGTGGAAGATAGAGACTGGAGTATAACATCTGATTTTCCTGAAATTAGCGGTTATTGGTCCGGTATTACTAACACAAACATAGGATCGTGGAAGACAATCATTGACGAATACAGAACAATAGCAGATAAAGTTGCCAGAAGAAACCCGGACATAGACGAAGAAAACTTGGAGTATATAGCGGTCCGCAAGGCTGCCAGGATTTTCGCAGATTCAATGGAATACAATGACGCTACCAGGGGACCAAAATCACCATACGTATCCTCATTCCATGAATCAGTAGCATGGGCTCAGCTTGGTTATGGAGTACAGAGACAGCTCCGAGGGATGAGGCAACGAATTATGAACTCAAACCTTCACAATATAGATCGATTTATTGGAAAATCCGGATGTTCGCAGAAATGCAGCTCTTTCAAGTCCGAAAGGTCACGTCTTGGAAATAGGGTGAAGTATATCAATGGTCTATCCGAGGACGGTAAACAAGAATTTCTAGCAAAAGAAAATGCGTTTGAGATAAAGAAACAAGAAGAATGGCGAAAAGAAGAGGTTGAACGAATAAAACACAAATATGAGAAACTTATTAGTAAGACTAGGAATGAAGAACGTAGAGCTACTTACACAAGCCGTCAAGAAGAAGAAATCCAGAGGGTCGTAGCCGATACTTCAGAACGAATTGAGTATTTTGAGAGCAGGGCTTTGGACGGACTATTTTCAGATATCAACGAGAGAAGAGAGTTGCTGTCGCACAGAATCGAAAAAAGAAAATCGTTAGCCGAAAAGGCAATAGAACTTCATTTTAAATTAGGTGATGGATACAAAGGAGAATGGAGTAATGACCTAGAAGAACAGAACACGACAGATGTTTCCCAATATCAAGGATGCCTGGATTGGATAAACGATGCTCCTTTTGGAGTGATTAAACGTGCACATAAAAGAATGGTCGACGGGATGTCTGCCGACGAAATATACAAATTGGCGATAAGTGAGACGATTCGAAAGGCGGTCAATAATCCAGATCAGGCAGATATAGCTATGCACCAGATGTTTAGGGAGATAGAAGACGGACATAGTATTGATAGTATGTATGATGTGTTGAAGATTCGCGAAATCATACGTTTGGCAGGAAAACTGTCTAGATACTCAGAGGAGCTAAGCTATTCAGAGTTGGGGTCTATGCCTGGCAAAGACATGCGATGGATAGAGGATTCGCTTGCAGTCTTCCCGTTTTCGGATGTAAAACAATTTATAGACAAAGGACTAGACCTTTCCCTTGTTCCAAGGTTGAGTCGTATTACCGAAGAATTTGGGTACAAATTGGACACAAACCAATTAATAGAGCTCTCAAGTAAAGAAATAATTAATTCCTACCGTCACAAAGAAGTTGAGGAGGTGTTTATTTCTACTCTGAGGAGTTTTTCGTTAGATGAAGCGATAACCGCTATGGATAATGGTGTTGATTTAAGAATATTAAATGCAGTAAGGTCAATAGTATCCACACAAGGAGTTAGCAATTTCTCAGAGATACTGGATCGTGCAACAAAAATTGGACAACTTTCAGATAGATACGAGGGTGGTTATGAAAAACTTATTTCACAATATCGTACAGCTATGAACTCTATGGGCATAGAAAAAGCTGATGGCCTGCTGTCGCACGGCACTGATTTAGATACTTTCAACATGGCTACCAGAGAATTTAAAAACAGTGTGGGCGATGATTTTGACAAAACACTAAGATTGTCAGAGAAAATTAGCACAGCTATGTATGGATTAAGAGATCTAAGCCAAGAAGAAGCATCAATACGAACACTGTATAATCCTGATGTAGGATATACAGAATCCCAAGTAATAAACCTGTACGAACATGGAATTGCCGCCAGTGCTTATAGAAGTGTGTTCATCAGTACTGAATACAACGGCGATAATCTTGACGTAAAAGAAAATAGCAGTCTAAGTTTTGACGACAAAGTGAAATTGCTACAGAATGCGCTCAGAGACAATCCCAACTATTGGAGGATAGAGGAGGCTATAGAATCTTTTGATGGTGATATAGATATACTACATCAACTTGCTGAGAGTGGCGCAGATGTGGTTCATGCTTCTCGCATAAAGTATCTTTTAGATGAAGACGAAAAATACTCAGGATTTAATACTCTTGAAAATATACTTTATCTGGCTCAAAAATAATCTTGAGGTAGATGCATTCTTACGTGCAATTAATGCCGGGTTTAGCGTCGATGAGATTAAGTTATACCCATTCTTAGCATCAGATTTATTAATAAAAGAAAGGGATGAACGATGATACCTATTAATGATGTATCCCCTAGACTAAGTAAAACCATAGTAATTTATGCCCCGAAAAAACTTGGAGCTACCGCTGCGGTTTGGCTACACGAGATAGCTAGAAAATTAGAAGAATATAATTGGCCGGTAGACTGCTGGCAAATAGGTAAAGATAGCGCAGGCAACGAGATTAAAGTTGATCGTCTCGGACGATTCCTATTTGGCGTACCCGGTTATGATGGGCATATCAGAGTAGCTGCTAATGGTTCAGAGATAACGATATACTATCCTTCTGAGCCCGCAGAAGCAGAGGCATTGTTTAATAAACTAAAATCCGAGATTGAGAGGAAGAAGGCTCAAGATGAACGATAGTCCAGAACAGCTAGGTGCCGGCAAAGCCGGAAGATCGGAACTGACAACAGTAGAAGTGCAAAGTAGGATTGATCGCACAAGCAACCTCCTTGCAAGGCTTAGGGCATATCCATCAGATTGGACCAGTAAAAATGGCGAGTCAAAGCAAGAAGTCGAAAAGAAGCTTGAAGATGCCTTGTCTAGTATGGACGTAATACGGGAAACTTTATCTGAATCTGACACTGATGCAGTCGGAACAGAATGGGATGACCTCAGAAACGCACCCACGAGGAATACATTGGACCAACAGAAAGTTCATCTTTCCGAGGCTTCGGAAGAAGCTCCGGCAACCTACCTTGATGTTAGACCGGCAAGTGAATCTAACCCCAGCGACATCAAAGATCCGCATTCGCAGCCAAGAGCTAGGTTTTTCGAGGTCGATGGAACGTATATCCCGATTATACCGAGATCTTCTCGTAAAACTGCCGAATGGGAAGCGGTTCCCGGTAAGATGACTGTATCCGGTGGAGAGAAATTCTCTGAAGTAAAATTCGTAAGAGACAAAAACGGCTTAACTACGGTTGCAAAGCCCGGCGAAAAGATGGACTTCATTGAGAGTGCAAGAAATGAGCGGTTAGAATCTATCGACACTCTTTTACAAGGTCGACATGAACTAAAATCCTTTAACTCAATCTACCAGGAGCTGGCAAGTACCACATCGGAATATAACGGCTTAAATCCGGACAGTCCAGATTACGACGAAAGAGCAAAGGAGCTTGCGGCGCAAATAGATTCGTTCACTACACCCGAGGGTATCGCTTTTAAAATACCTGAAAAAGAGGCTGAAAAGATTGAGGATGCTGAAGACTTTTCGGAAAGAGTTGCGGATATTATTTCCACTCTTCAATATTTGAGGGAGGTAGACCCGGGACAGACCGAATTTATACCGACAATTGACCGCAACTATAAGACAACACCATATATTAAGAAGAAATTCGCCGAATTTGCGCAACTACTTAATCGTCAAATGGGCATCGGCAACAATGCCTATATGGATGAGCTTGCCCACAATGAGCAGGCTCCAGATTGGGAAAAACTTTCAGCAAAGGGTATGACTGTCATAGTTGGTCCCAGGGGTACCGGTAAGAATAAATTAGTAGATCATTATGCTGCGATCTCTGAGAGACCCCTATTTCGTTATGCTTGTTCGCCAGATAAAGAAGAACGTGACCTCACTTATGACGTCGAATTGTCTGATGGCGAAGTAGTAAAAGTCCCGACACGTATTTTAACTGCCATCTCAACAGAAAATGCCATCCTAGAGCTAGATGAGATCAATCTACTTCGCCCGAATGTAGCTAAATTTTTCAACTCTCTATTTGATGGCGATCGCTCAATATTTCTTAACGACCAAATTATTCACGCTGCACCGGGAGTGATGTTTGTTGGGTTGATGAACCCCGCTGATTATAATGGCGTCGAAGATTTACCGGAAACTATCGATGACCGCTCTAATATTATGACAATGAATTATCCTCCCCTCAAGGAGCATGATCGTAACACTGGCGAAGAAAGATTTACTTATGATGAAGCGCTAATCCTTAAGAATAATATCTCTCCACTACAAGGGTTCTCCGATGCGCAATTCATCCAAATCTGGGATAGAGTTATCAATGATCAGGGACGAGCAGATGTATCGCCGGAAGTGGTAAAAATTATACACGATCTGAAGAATATGATTCTCATAGCTAATCGTACCAGACAAACCGTTGAGGCATACAAGACTCGTACCGGCGACGCTAGGATGGAGCGTGATATATCCTTACGTGGCATGGACGAAGCGACGAAATATTATTCCGAAAATCATCTCTGGCAGCAAGATCTTTCTAGGCTGCCGGGCTGGAAAGCTCCATGGAATGCTGCGCAGTACGCTGTCGCCATGACTTATCTACCGCACACCGAGACCTATCGTAAAGGTCAGCAAGACAAGAATGCCATTGAGACAATCTTGGCAGAGGGAATTCGCTAATCTATGCATGAGGGTTTGCCAACCGACAATGGCAGACATAATACCGGGAACGATCCCTTTGGTTTTAGTGCTTTGGAGGAATCCCGGACTCCAGAGCAACTTGTTGCCTCGCCAGAGCAGGATAAGCAAAGAGCTGATTTGATAAGAGAGATAAATGAACAAATTCCATTCCTTGCTTATGGCTTGTCTGAGAAAATACAGCGAAATGGACTTGGCGGTAAAGTCTCTATAAGGGGTATGATGGGTAGCTCTTGGAGAGTGGGCGTTAGTAAAAATAACCCAAGAAAAGATATACCAAACGTTGTGGTTTATCCCGAAAGTATCCTATCTGAAGATAGAGCGGTCACGAATGCAAGGCTTCGTCATGAAGTGGGAAACCTAAATCACTCTATAGACGGCGAAATGGCAGAACTCTCAAAATGGTGTGAGCAACATGGTCAAGATTATAGGCTTGTGGCACCGCTCGTGGAGGCAGTCCAAGAAGCTTCCGTAAACTACCTAGAGATGAGGAACTCAATCTCAGACGATCCGGCAGCTGCATTTAAGCCTCTTTATGAAAAAGTGATACCGGTAAGGAGCATAGCAGAAAACATAGGATCCAGCTTAGAATACAAGCAAGCAGTAGATATGACATTATTGAAATCGCTTAGTGTTGCCGGATTGGTAGACCAAGAAACCTTAAAGACAGCAAGCGATCATCTCTCTGGTGATGTAAGGGATTCATTCTCCGGAAAAATAGACTCAGTTATTGGACAGGCCGTCAGAACATCTTCCGGCAAGATAAGAGTGCAATTAGTCAGAGATTATTTATGGCCAGAACTCTCGAAATTCATACCGGAAGCCGGTAGCGAGACTACTTCAAGAGAGCAATTGACGAAAAACCTTGAGGAACGTGCTCATGGCACATCTGCCGCCAAAAGAGCGTTAGATATTCTAAAAAGAAGTCGGGGGTTGTCGGAAGAAGAATCAAACGAGCGAGTCTTCGCAAATGCTTCTCTCTCTAGTGAAATCCAGGATGAAGCGAACCAACTATCTGAACAATTCTCATCTTTAAACAGCAAAGGACGAAGTGTCAATAAAGAAAAACAAAGCGCTGATATCCAGGGGCAACTAGAGAAGTTACAATTACTTCTGGACGATCTAAAAAATCCAGAAAATGCTTCCGGTGATGATCTAGAAGGCTTACAATTCAAGATTAACGAGGTCGGGATTAACGAAGTCGAGCTGGATGAATCTCAGCTTAAGCTACTTAACAATTTAAGAAAATTCTGCAAGGCTACCACTATCACCTATGTACGGACAATGCGCTTCATTATGGAAGAGTACAAGAGTCGTAACCCAAACTTTACAGACGAAATGATGCAGAGAATAATCCTTCGTGGACATGATACTCCTAGTTTTACTATCTACGGCAAAAAAGCCGGTGAGGACTTCATTGAGAATACTTGCCCGGAACTTGGGATTGAGGGTTTCGAGTCTAACGATATGGTGCTCAATTTTAACTTACCGGACATTTTAGGTAGGTTTTGGTATCGTGGTGGCGTAGGCGCAAAATCCCAACCCGTACCGGAGGGTGCAATTGAATGGGGTCACTTCTATAGAAGCGGTATGCCTGCAATTTGGAGGTCAATTGATGCTGCACCGAGAAAAGGGTTATTCCTTGATCGCCTCAATGCCTTTGGACAGCATGATTATAAAAAATACTACTATCTCTATGACGTAATAGGGCTGGATTTAGATTTAGGAGAACGGCAAGAGTCCAGTTCCGACAACAGTTCTGCGGAACAAGAGACAAATTCAGCTGAAAATGATAGCAAAAACGATTCATCATCAGAGTCGAGCTCAAGTGAGACACCCGACAGAGAAAGTAGCTCCGAGGTCGGTAAAAACGGACAAGGTGAGCCCGGTAGTTCCGGCAGATTTGGTGAACCCGATAGCATAGAGCAGGGCGGTGGTAACGACGCTGGTCAGACAGGTGATTTTAGTGGTAATTTTGGCGAGATGGACAACAATACGAATCAGGATGATATGCAAAAGCAACTCTCCAGAATATTAGATGAACTGAACTCGCTTATGAATGAACAAGGCGGTGGAGACAATCAGGCCATAATGGACGCTCTATCTAAAGCTCTACAAGATAGTCAATCTGGTGAAGAAATGTCAGGATTACTCGATATGAACTCTGATAGTAATGATAACGATTCAAAAGATAGCACAAACGAGCAAGGTGCCCCTAGCAGTACTAACACCGGTGGAGAAGCTGATAGCAAAACAGATCAATCTTCCGAGAACGGATCCGGGCAATCACAAGGGAGCGATAGCGGTATGCAAGGTGAAACAGGTGTTGACCAATCTCAGAGTGGCAACAATGAAAGCAATAGTAATCAAGGCGAGGGTAGTCCGAGCATGAGCGAACAAGGCGGGTTTTCCAACCAAAGAGAGCTTTCAGAATTATTTAGCCAGCTCCAAGAGGCACGGGAAAAGTTGGAGAGCTCGTTCTCGAAATCAATATCCAAACAGGGTGGTTTTCAGGAATATGATATAGATGACCAGGATATTGAACCGGATACGGTTGAGTCAATAGATAATCTCGAGGCGATAAAAGAGCAACAGCAACGACAGCTAGAATCAATTTATCGTGAACAATCCGGACTCTCCGGTGAAGCCTTGAATAGATATATTGATTACCGCGAAGAAACAAGATCCCTTACCGATGATCTAACCTCCTATTTTACCGAAAAATTTAAAATGGATGTCGAATATACCTATGAAAATAACCAACGCCGAGGTAATCGTTTACAGCGTGGATGGACTAGCAAAATACTTGGGCGTACGGCGCTTGGTACAACCGCCATTGGACCGGAAATTTTTGAACGTAGATCTATCCCGAAGAAGCCGCAATTCGTATGGAGTGTAATAATCGACAATTCTGCTTCATGTAGTGGAGACACAATTGAAGAAGAAAAAAAGACGGCAGTAGCCTTAACCGAAGTAGCAAGCAGATTAGATATACCACTAGAAATCGTTACCTTCGGCAGTCTGAAAGAATATACATTTTTAAAGACGTTTGATCAAGAATTGTACGGATATCAACTATCAAGATTAGTGCAACTTGATGCAGACCAAGGCACACCGGATGTCGTTACTTTAGATGCGGCGTGCAGCAGCGTAGCTGATTATGCCGATAGCTTTAATCGTCCATACAATTTCGTATACTTTATGACTGATGGCGAATCCGGATCAGGATCAATTCAATCTGTAATAGGAAAGTTCAAGCGAAATATGGTAATCACTGGCATAGGATTAGCTGGTGCGGCAGATTCGATATCTAAAACATGGGGTAAGAATTCAGTCGAAGTAGAAGATGTGAGTAAGCTTTCAGATATATTGATTCGTAAAATAGAAGATCAAATAGAGGAAACATTTGACTAAAGAGAGGAGAGAGATATGGAAACAATTGATAAAACCACGCCTACACCTACACAGGAAGCTGGAAAACAAAATAACAATAGCTTTGATTATGATGAGTTTGGACAATATTTAGATGATATCGAAGCACAACTTTCTCCTTGGCATATTCTTGAAGAATTAGATGATACGGTAGAGCAAATCGAAGACGAGCTAGATTCATATAATACAGAGATAATGTCCGCAGATAAGGAAACTAAACGAAAAATGGCGGTTGCAGCCATGGAGTCATACAACCTTAATTTACTTGCGAGAGATGAAGACTTCAACGTAAGAATGCTGGCTCTATGCAATAAAGCTATTTCGTCTGCAATATTAGGCCGGACAGTCGAAGATGCCGGCAGTAATGATAAATTCACGCTTATGGTGATTGCTAATAACCCAAGCGCCTCGAGCGGCACTCTTAGTAGAATATTTGACTTAGCTGGAGACGAAAGAGAAGTACAAACAGCAATTTTGAAAAATCCGAATTGTGATGACGTGCTAAGATTCAGAGTTGAAAGTGCTAGAAATAAAGCGACTACATAAGCATAAATGCTCTCCTACTCTCTGCGCTCTAACGTCAAGGATCATGCTATACTAAGATCATGGATAACGATAAGCAGGATCAGGAGGTAGATCCGGCATCTCCTGACCGATTCGGCAATAGCTTGAACGCCCAACCTCAGCCATTTCAGCCAGGCGAGACAGCTGACGTAGTCAACCCGGTCTCATCGCCATTCGCCTCATCGTCGACGATTAAGCCCAAGAAATCGCCCCGCAAAATTATCATCGCTATCAGCCTGATTCTGGTTCTGGTGGTCAGTGGCATGGTAGCCTGGCTTCACTTAAACGACCCTCGCCGGATCGTCAGAAAGGCCCTCGAGGATAGCGTCGCACAGACTGACCGAGTCCTCAAGTATCGTGCAACAATCAATCCCAAGCCGAGTAGCGAAAAATACCAGAATGACTTCGTGACCGCATATGACATTATAGTGCATGTACACAGCGCCATATTAGAGGGTGAGATCAGCCGATCCGGGCAAAAGAAGCAAGGCGGCGGCACAACCGACATTATCATAATCTACGAAGACGACGCCAGGCTTGACGGCAAAGAGCCAACTCCCCTCGGACAGGCACGTCAGATCAGTGGACTACAGGGCGTCGATATAGCGACAAAACTAGGTAAGGTTGACCTGGTCAGCAATGATCGGAACGAAATCTACGTCAAAGCGGGCGACAACTTACTTGAAAACTACTTCCGATTGACCAAAGGCTTTGTCATGCAGGACGACCGGATAAAGGAGAGGTTCGGTAGTGCCGATTCTGATATCAAGGCAAGAGCCTTAGCCAATATTATTCGGCTCCGCAAGAAGTTGCTGGCCGTAATTGATGTCATACCCAATCAATGGATCAAGCTCGATTCGGACAAGCTTGAGTTTGGTGACAAATGTACCGGCAGGCTCATAACCGACCTGATTCAGCCTGAGACCGACTCAAAGCTGATCAAGATTTTCATGGAGAGCAAGCTCCTCAATATCAAGGTAGTTGAGACAGAGAATAAAGGCATCACCACTTATCAGATCAAGCTTAATCCCGATGCCTGGGCCGATGTCGCCAAACAACTAGCTAACCTTGATTCACTCCGAGGTCTTCATGAGTGTACGCAGGGAAAGGATATGAAGAAGCTCCTCAGCTGGAGCGACCCCACCATCAAACTGCGCATTAAGAAATCGTCGCTATTGAAATATCAGGTCACCGAGTATAACATCACCACAAAACCATTTAGATTGCCGGGCAATAAGGGGTTGGGGGCAATCAATCTAACCATTAAACCGCTGGAGAAGAAGCCTGAAATCGTCACTCCGACCAAATCAATGACACTGGAGCAAGCCGAGAAGCGGGTAAATCAAGCCGCCCGACTCAAATGACCCCGGTTTCTGCCGTCGAGCCCTCGTTATTCGTTCTCACCTAGATATTACGAGGGGTTGCCCACCAAAAATTGCCACCAACGTCATCTAGGTGCCGGACAGCCGGAATGGTACACGAGAAGACACATGTTATACTAAGACCATGGATAACGATAAGCAGGATCAGGGCGTCGTCTCGGCGTCAGCCGGTGACTCAGCCCACCGGCAAGATCAGATCAACCAACTCATGGCATCAGATAACACGACCAAGGAAACGAGCAGTTCAGCGCCGTCACCCTTCGGTCAGGCGGCTCAGCCCTCGACCGGCCAATCCAAGAAATTACCCGTCAAGATTATCATGGCCATCAGCCTGGCTCTCATCCTGATAGTTGGCGGGGCTTTAGCTTTTCTTCACTTGACTAACCCGGATCGGGTCGTCAGAGAGGCACTGGAAGCTGATACAGATCAGTCTGATCGTGCCGTCAAATACGCAGTAGAGGTCAAACCATCTCAACCAAGTCCTGCGTCCGGTGAGCTCGATTGGGACAGCATCAAGCTACAAGGTGAAGTCGGTTGGCTGGGACAGAAGAAACAGGGTAGCGGTACGGCGAATATTAGCATCACCGGTAAGGGTAAAACCATGAAGCTGGGCGAAGTTGGTCTAGCCACTAACCAAGGCAAGCTCTACGTCAAGCTTGACAACACCCTCGTCCATAGCTACTTCCAAACCATCTCCGGCAATATGAACCTGGCTAGTCAACCTTCCGAGCAAAGCATCAGTGAAGATAGCCCCGACGTCAAGGTCAATGTGTCGAGTGATCAGTCCGGTCAACTCCAAGGTCTGATCAAGACCATAGCGGATGTCCTGGTTAATCGGTGGATTGAGCTGGATCTGAGCAAGCTTGACAATATCTCAGTTGACCGATCCGTTCAATGCTCCAACAAGCTCACGTCTAGTCTCAGTAAGCGTGAGGCTAAGCTGGAGATGATTAAGATTCTCATGGAGAGTAAGCTCCTCAATATCAGAAACGCCGGCACCGAGGGTGATAGCACTATTTATCAGGTGACACTGAATGCTGATGCCTGGGCGAAGGTTGCCAAGAGACTGGAGGATACGGCTGCATATAAAGACCTACATAAGTGTCTCGGTGAAGCACAGACAGACAGTAAGTCTTCCGACGGGGAATCGGCTAAAAAGTGTATCGACGGACCAGCGGGCGCTAAGTGTGGCGGCGGAGCATCGACAAATGAGATTGAGAAGATCAGTAGCGATAAGACAATTAATAGCGCCAAACAATCAATCAAGCAAAGTGGCTTTAGTGCCAAGCTATGGGTTAAGGGTTCACTAATCGGTAAGCACCAGATCACTAAATATAATATCAAGACTAAGCTGTTTGATAAGCAGAAGAATATCACTGCCGACTACCAGCTTGATCTGACTGTTGAGCGGCTGGACAAGCGACCCAATGTTACCATCCCCAGCGATCCCATAACGCTAGATAAGCTGCAAGGGTCGCTAGCCGGACTCCTCGGCACCAGTCTGCAATTATAAAACTATAGCTCTCATTCTTCACTCTATTATCATTTCCTTTGTTGCCGCCTGGCTGGCTCGTGTGCTGCTCTGGCTACAAGCGCACACAGTCTT
>ERZ773050.1354-NODE-1354-length-13669-cov-3.835757_pt1 | contig 13669 bp, 14 predicted proteins | sample MGYA00580632_ERZ773050 | MGnify/ENA primary metagenome ERZ773050 (study PRJEB29015, sample SAMEA2738123) | human oral metagenome | biome: human oral; feature: human-associated habitat; material: saliva | place: China | collected 2166 ... | reverse complement strand
AAAAGTAAATCGTCGTCCTCGTAGACCGGATAAATCGGTATGTCTTCCGCTGGAAAGTGGCTTTGTTCTTCCGGCATTAAAACAGTGATTTTGTCGCCTTCATTTGCCTTGGTCCAACCGGGAACAGTCTCGCCATTGCAAATAAGAAGATTTCCGAATTTAATTTTTGTCATAAGCCTTGAAGAAAAGTGATATTTCTGCTTTATGATTTTTTTTTAGCTGCTGATCGGTCTCCTCAGGGGAGACGGTAAACTGATATTTATCCGGCATCTAGTTGATGACCTCCGTGAAATTTATAGGAACTTGCTCTTTACCTTTGACCAGAAGTCGTAGGACTCGAGCCTTAGTAGTTTAACATTTGTCTCTGAGAGACTTACCTCGATATTGCTCACATTATCGAAGAACTTTGAAAATCCGTCAAAGGCAATGGTTATCTTGACCTTACTGCTGTTATCTACCGGCTTTACCTCCATGCTCAAATCAGGGGGTAGGAGGATGCTGGATGTAAATGATCTATATGCAGTAGTATTCATAGGTGCGATAGGTGTTGCCTGAAGAAGCCTTAGCCTTGGATCTACTATGCTTCCTCCAAGCGAATAGTTGTAGGCTGTGCTTCCTGCAGGAGTCGAGACCAAAAGACCGTCTCCGCTGAATCTTTCGATAAAGCTTCCGCCAATTGATATATCAAAATGCACAGAATAAGCGTAGTTAGCATTGCTTGCTATTATAATTTCATTTAGGCCTTTGAGTTCCTCGCATGTACCGTTGTGATAAACATGAGCCATAACTGTTTGCATGCTTTGAATAGAGTACTTTTGATTGATGTAGTTATCGATGAACTCATCGAGCCTATCGGGCATGATCTCTTGGAAAAATCCAAGGTGGCCTGTATTGATACCTATAATAGGAATTTCAGGGAAGTCGAATTCGTGAATTAAATCCAAAAATGTACCATCTCCACCTATGCATACGATGAGCTCAACTTCGTTATCAAGCTCACTAACTATTGTGAAATTCTTTTCTATCAGTTTTTTGCTAAGAAGTTCCTTTGTTGAGATAGAGTTTTCTGTTTGACTGTTATAGATCAAAATTTTTCTCTGCATTTTACTTCTCCGTGTGAAATTATATCATCGTTTCAAATTCATCTACTAAGGACTTGAACATTTCCATCGCATCTCTTATAGGCTCAGGCTTGCTCATATCTACGCCTGCGAGCTTAAGCTCATCAACCGGGTACATGCTCGAGCCAAGTGTTAGGAAGCGTCTATAATCTTTGACTGCGTTTTCGCCTTCTTTTAGAATTCTCTTTGATATAGCTGTTGCAGCTGAAAATCCTGTTGCGTATTGATATACATAGAAGGAGTGATAAAAATGAGGTATTCTGGCCCATTCGTATTTGATGTAATCGTCCTTTGATAGGGCATCGCCGAAGTACATTGAGTTAAGTTTTTCGTATTCTTCACACAGTTTTTCTGCTGTGAGGCTTCCCCCTTCTTCGACATATCTATGTGTCCAGTTCTCAAATTCGGCAAACATTGTCTGACGGAATACAGTCGCTCTGAACTCTTCGATGAACTTGTTTAGAATGTACATCTTTGATATTTTGTCTTTTTCGTTCTCAAGCAGGTAGTTGAGAAGGAGGGACTCGTTGACAGTCGATGCAACCTCTGCAACAAAGATTGAATAATCGCCGTAAACCGGTGGCTGGTTCTTTCTCGTGTAGTAGGAGTGCATTGAATGTCCCATCTCGTGAACGAGCGTCAAAACATCCTGAAGTTTATTCCCATAGTTTAGCAATATGAATGGATTGCTGTCATAGGAACCGAAGCTGTAAGCACCGCTTGTCTTTCCCTTATTTTCGTAGATGTCTATCCATCTGTCCTTTATACCTTGGTCTACGGTCTTTATATAGTCATCACCAAGTACGGAAAGAGCCTTCATAGTTTCTACCGCTTCATCAAAGCTGATTTTACTATTTGGGACATCGACAAGAGGTGTGTAAATATCGTACATCTTCAGCTCATCTACACCTAAAATTTTCTTTCGAATCTCAGTGTATTTGTGCATTACCGGTAGATATTCATGTACAACTGAAATTAAATTGTCATAAACTGATTCCGGAATATCATGTGCATATAGTTCAGCTTGTCTTGCTGATTTATAGTGACGAATGCTTGCCTTGGTACAGTCTGCTTTTACATTTGTATTGTATATTGCAGTAATGGTGTTTATATGATTTTTATACTGCCTGTACATCGCTTCAAATGCGTTATTCCTCAGTATTCTATCCGCTGATTCCATAGCATGAATATAGTTGCCGTGGGTGAGTTCAAAGCTTTCACCATCTTCTCCTGAAATCATACCGAAACTCATATCTGCATCGTTTAACATGGAGAAAATTGTATCGGGTGCATGGGTAACATCGCTAAGTTTAGCTAGAATACCTTCCTCTTCAGTTGAAAGAACGTGCTTCTTCATGCGGAGTGTATCCCTCAAAGTGAACTCGTAAAGCGCGAGATCTTTGTTTGTATCTAAAAATCCGAGAATTGTATCTTCAGATGCACAGAGCAACTCAGGAGTAAAGAAACTCATCTTTGATGAAATATCAGTAGCAAGTGTCATGCCCCTGCCGAATAACTCCTGATATTTGCTGTTTGTGTTGTCTTCGTCCTGTTTCATCTTTGCATAACAAATCATCTTGCCAAGAAGTAAATCGATGCTGTCGATATCGCGAAGCGCTGATAAAAGCATGTCACTTGAAACGGCTACATTTCCCTGATATTTAGTAAATTCATCGGCAAGCTTTGAAACTTTTTCATAGTCGTCTTCCCAAAGCTCGTCATTTGCATACATTGTGCTTAAATCCCATTTATATTTAAGATCTATTTCAGACCTGTCTTTGACTTTTTTGCGTTCCATATATTCCTCCGCTGTAGTATAATATTTAATATTGACAGTATATCACACTTCAGAAAGGATTAACATAAATGGACAATAGACCGATAGGTTTTTTTGATTCAGGAGTTGGCGGTGTAACGACGATTCCGCACATAATGAGAATGCTACCAAATGAGAGCATTATCTTTTTTGGAGATACGGCAAGGACGCCATATGGTTCCAAGTCTGCGAAGACGATAAGGCAGTTCACATTGCAGATAGGTGAATTTCTCAGAAATAATGATGTTAAGATGATAGTAATAGCCTGTAACACGGTTAGTTCAACGGCTCTTGAGCTCTTAAGGAAAACTTATCATGATATTCCAATTGTTGGATGCATCACACCGACAGCCAAGGAGGTTGTTAAGATATGTGATAAGGATAGCAGGATAGGAATAATGGCAACAAAGGCGACAGTTAAATCAGGAGTGTATGAGGACAAGATTAAGTCGCTAAACGAGGAGCTTTTTATAGAATCCATAGCGTGCCCGGCGCTGGTACCTTTGATAGAAGAAGGAATTATCGACAATGAGATAATGGATCTAACTCTTAAGTATTACCTTGATGATTTCATAAGGGAAAACGATATCAATACTTTGATTTTGGGCTGTACTCACTATCCGCTGATATCCAAGAATCTCAAGAGACTTTATCCTAATATTAAGATATTCAGTTCGTCAAAGGAGGTTGCTACAGCAGTCAAGATGGAGCTTGAGGCTGCAGATATGCTCTCGCAAAACGAGAATGCAAAGAGCATTTTTTATGCAAGTGACCTTTCAGAGAACTTCGTAAATATGATTGAGAGAATATTAGGGCGAGATAGCGACGAGCTTAATATTAAGTTTAAGAACTTAGATATATAACTGTTTTTTGATAGACATGAGAAAATAAGGTAGTGAAAAAATGACTAAAGAAGAACTTTTTGAACTTGTAGATATAGAGACTGGCGAGGATTTCACGTATTTTGAGAACTTTGCTAACCTAATGGAAGCGGATGAATACTTGACTGAAGAAGACATCGGTATGCTCCTTAGGGAACTTGACTGTATTACATTTTCTGAGCTGGCAGAAAGTTACTTTTATGACGTAATGGAGAATCTTCCTGACAATGCTATAGATATTTATAATACTATGGAGGCAGTTAAGAGAAACATTGTTTCAATTTCTACTGCAATTGCAAAGGGTGAGGAGCAAAGTCACAAGCTTTGCAGAGAGATATATAACTTCCGCAATTGGTACTCTAATGCGCAGTCGTGCTATGCTACAGATATCAGTAGTGGTAAAGAGAATCTGATTAGCATTAGAGATGCAATATACGAAAACAAGCTGGCTGGGATAACTAAAACAGACTGGGTGTTTGATTTTTCTGATTGTGACCAGCTTGAAATCAGCGAATATATCATAAATGTAGGAGAACTTTCATGAGTTTTATATCAATCGGATTTATGTTCATTGGAGCGGTTATGGGTGCTGGATTTGCTTCAGGAAGGGAAGCATGGCAGTACTTTGGCATATTTGGAGAACAGGCATATTTCGGCGTAGCTATTGAAGCTTTTCTTTTTGTAGCTGTAGGCCTCATGACCTCATATATAGCAATCAAAAAAGAAACGACAGATATTGGTAAGATAATCATTCCATTCGAAAGTAAGTTTTTAGAAACTCTTATAGGAAATATAGTTTCTATCTTTGTTTTCTCAGCTGCAATTTCTATGTCTGCAGCAGGCGGATCACTTTTGAATCAGCTATTTGGAATTCATAGAGCGGTAGGTGGTGCAATAATAGTACTTCTATCGTTTTTTACAGTTATAGGAGATTTTGAGAGAATCCTAGGTGTATTCAAATACATAATGCCAATTCTTTTGTGCATGGTTGTGGCTTTGAGCCTTTACATAGGATTTAGCTACGAAACTCCAGCGAATCTAAACATAGAGACTAAGCCATCTTTGATGGCTTCATCTTGGCCAATTGCAGCAGCTATTTATGTTTCATATAATGTCATGGCAACGATTCCATTTGTTTCACAGTCAGCCCTCAGGGCAAAGAGCAAGAAGCATGCTTTGATGGGAAGCTTTATGGGAGGATCCTTTCTTGCACTTCTAGGCGTTGTATTGATATTTGCGATGTTGACAGACCCTAAGCTTTCTGATAAGTCCGATCTTCCTATGCTAGCATTTGCAGGTAAGATTGCACCATGGGCTCAGCTTTTAATATCAATAGCTTTGATGATTGCAATTTATGCAGCTGCAACTTCGGGATTCTATGGATTATACTCTAGAATCAACATCAAAGGTGTTAACAAAGTTAATATAGCACTAGTGCTTGCAATTATTGCTTTCTGCGTGGGTCTACTTGGATTCAAATTCCTCGTAGCTTATATGTATCCTATCGAAGGTTATTTCGGTTTTATTGTTATAAGCATGATAACAATAAACTTTTTTAGGGTACTTATAAATAGTAAAAGAAAGTAGGAGAAAGTTTAATATGCAAAACCTAGATCACTACGTAGATTTTGAAGACCATGATAGAAATTCTTTGCCAGATGGCATAGCTAGAGTGACTGCTGGAAGCGGAGGCGAGGCCTATCTTATAGATTGTAAAGGAAAGACAGCTCTGTATGATTGTGGCATGGCTTATTGCCACAACGAGCTTCTTAGCAATATAAGTAAAAAGCTTGACGAATGGGGCTATGATAAGCTCGATTACGCTTTGCTTTCTCATACTCATTATGACCATATTGGAGCGCTTCCTTATGTGATTAAGGCTTATCCAGAGATCAAGGTTATTGCAGCACCTAAGGCAGAGAAGGTTTTCCTAAGCGAGGGAGCAAAGAAAACCATGAAGAGGCTTGGCGAAGCAGCAAGAGATGACTATGGAAGCGAGTACCAAAAATCTCAGGAAATTCTAGTTTCACCTCTTAGAGTTGATATAGCTGCATCTGATATGCAGGATATAAGTATAGGAGAAAAGACGATTAGAGTTATATTTACTCCAGGTCATACTGACTGTTCAGTAAGCTATCTCATTTTGCCAGACAGCATTATGTTTTTATCTGAGACAACAGGCGTTCTTAGGGGACCAGAATATCTAACTACTGCAATCCTAAAGGACTATAATCAGTCGATTGAATCAGCGTATAAGTGCAAGAAAATAGGGGCTAAGACTTTGATAACTAGTCATTTTGGAACGCTTCCAGAGTATTATAACGACAGGTATTATGATTTGTTTCTTGAGACTGCCGAAAAGGAAAAAGAAACTATAGTGAGCCTCTATAATAAAGGGGCAAGCTTTGATGAACTATTAGAGTGCTACAAGGATATGAACTGGACTGTTGCTAGGAGCAAGGTTCAGCCATATGAGGCATTTTTAGAAAATGCAAATTATATAATAAGACACCTTGTAGAGAAATTTGGGGATAAGAAGGAGAATTAATTTGATAAAGACAAGTAAGCTAAACTGCGGAATAACACTTGTAACTGAATACATACCTTATGTTGAGTCTGCTGCAGTAGGAATATGGGTTGGGACGGGCTCTTCTGAGGAAATAGCTAAGCATTCAGGTGTTTCGCATTTTACAGAGCATATGATGTTTAAGGGCACTGACAAGAGAAGTGCCAAGGAGATTGCTTCAGATATAGATAAGCTAGGTGGCCAGATAAATGCATTTACAGGCAAGGAGGCTACCTGCTACTACGTTAAAACTACGGAAAACAATCTGCTTAAGGCAGCTGATGTCCTTGTTGACATGATAACTTCATCTCGTTTTGATAAGGAGGAGATGGACAGGGAGAGACTTGTAATATGTGAAGAGATAAAAATGACAAGCGATACACCAGATGATCTTGCTATAGATGAGGGACTTCATCTTGTTCTTGAGAGCTCAAGCCTTGGAAATTCAATACTTGGCACCCCATCATCGCTTAAGAGAATTACAAGTAATGTGATGCATAATTATGTTAGAGACAAGTACACACTTGATAGAATGGTTGTTTCAGTGGCCGGTAAATTTGATGAGGAAAAGGTTAGAGACTTCTTCGAAAATGCATTTGTTTCCATGCAGAAAAAACAGGTCTACACAGAGAAAAGGCAGGGAGAATACAAGGCAAAGTACAGATCTATAAAGAAAGACATTGAGCAAAGTCATATATGCCTTGCAACAAAGTCAATTTCACTTGATGATGATAGATCATTTGCACTTTCAATTCTTGTTAATTCCTTTGGTGGAAGCATGAGCTCAAGGCTTTTCCAAAATGTTAGAGAGCAAAAGGGGCTTGCTTACTCAGTTTATGCTACAAATTCAAGCCTAAGCAGTGACGGCGTGTTTGCAATTTATGCCGGAGTTGGACAAGAAAATCTAACGCGTGCAGTTTCAGCAATCAAAGAAGAACTAGATAAGCTTAAGGATGGCGGGCTCACTAGTGAAGAGCTAGAATCTTCAAGAGAGCAGCTTAAGGCCAGCTACATATTCTCCCAGGAAAGCAGTCTCGGCAGAATGTTTAAAAACGGAAAAGATCAGTTACTTTTGGGTAGAACTTATGAGCAGGATGAGATAATTGCATCTTTTGATAAGGTAAGCCACGATGATATAAATGAGGTAAAGAAGCTAATAAGTGATTTCTCAAATTACAGCATGGCACTCGTTTCAAATAAAAGAGTTGATGTAAGAAGATTGATGGAGAACCGCATATGAAAATAAAGATAGTTAGCAAATCAGGAAGAACTCCTATATATGGTACGTCACAGTCAGCAGGCTTTGATCTTCCTGCATACTTGCCTGAAGGAAGCATAGTTTTAGAAAAGGGAAAGAGAATGCTTGTTCCAACAGGCATATTCATAGAGCTACCATGTGGATATGAGGCTCAGGTTCGCGCAAGGTCTGGACTTGCAATCAAAAACGGAATAGGCCTTGTAAACGGAATAGGGACTGTGGATGCTGACTATCGCGGTGAACTCAAGGTACCTATGATTAACTGGGGTGATGAAGATTTCACTATAAATGATGGAGATAGGATTGCTCAAGTTGTAATTGCAAAGCACGAAAGAGCAGAGTTTGAACTATGTGAAGAACTAGGTGAAACGGAAAGAGGATCAGGAGGCTTCGGTCATACAGGAGTATAAGATGCTAAATCGTATAGAGCAGGAGAACAGAGAGAAAATTTGGCTTTCAGAGCATGCAACTAAGTCAGCAGATAGCAAAGGCAGGGCTGTCTTTGAGCCTAAGTGCGAGCTTAGAACCGAATTTCAAAGGGATAGAGATCGAATAATACATTCAAAGGCCTTTAGGCGTTTAATGCATAAGACTCAGGTTTTTCTCGGTAGTGAGGGAGATCATTACAGAACTAGGCTAACGCACACTCTTGAAGTAAGTCAGATTTCTAGAACTATATGTAGAGCACTTTGCCTAAATGAAGATTTAGCTGAGGCAATTGCACTTGGTCATGATCTTGGACACACTCCATTTGGTCACAATGGAGAGTATATTTTAGATAGCGTACATAGGTCAGGATTCAAACATAATATACAGAGTCTAAGAGTAGTTGATGTATTAGAAACTCGCACAACAGGACGAGGTCTAAATCTAACTTTTGAAGTTAGAGATGGCATAAGAAATCACTCTGGTGACACTATGCCACTTACACCTGAAGCTGAGGTCGTAAGAATTTCAGACCGAATTGCATATATCAATCACGATATTGATGATGCTATAAGAAGCGGAGTTATCAGTCTAAGCGATTTACCTAAAGAAGGTATCGATGTATTCGGCAAAAAACACAGTGAGCGTATAAATAACATGGTTTTAAATGTTATCTTAAACAGTGAAGATAGCAAGCATATATCTATGGATGAAGAGCATATGCATGCACTTAATACATTAAGAAAGTATATGTTCCAAAATGTCTACTTAAGTCCACTTGTAAAGCATGAAGAGGACCTTGTAATGGTAGAGAAGATTATCACATCCTTATATAAGTATTTTACAGATCATCCAGATATGCTCCCTACAGGCGAGCAAGTTTTGATTGAAGAATTTGGCATAGAAACTGTAGTTAAAGACTACATAGCAGGAATGACCGACAGGTTCGCAATAAATACTTATGAAAATATTTTTGAAAAATAAAAAGGAAATTATGCTTTTATGTAGAATATAACTAGTAGAGCAAGTTTTTGGAGGCAGAAGATGTCCTTTACAGCAAGGTCTATAGCAAATCTAAAAGATTCCATCGATATTGTTGATGTAATTTCAAGGCGTATCAGTCTGAAACGGGCAGGAAGCAATTATAAAGGCGTTTGTCCATTTCACAATGAAAAGACGCCTTCTTTTGTTGTCTCAGAAGCAAAGCAGATTTTTACCTGCTTTGGATGCGGGGCTTCAGGAGATGCGATAGAGTTTGTCAAAAGATATAATAATCTTGAGTTCAACGATGCTATAAGGCAGCTTGCTAGTGAATACGGAATTGAAATGGAAGAAAATAGAGGTTACGGCGAGGATCTAGAGATTTATTATAATATCAATAGAGATGCGGCACTATTCTTCTACAAGGCATTTACCGAGAAGGCTAACAAAGGTTATTCATACATGAAGAGGCGAGGGATAAGGCCTGAGATACTCAAGAAATTTGGAATAGGTTATGCTGATGAGTCATGGAATAGCCTTTACGAGCATCTTACACAAAAGGGTTATCCTGTTGATAAACTAATAGAAGTCGGGCTTGTTTCAGAATCTAAGGGAAGATATTACGATAAGTTTAGAAACAGAGTTATTTTTCCGATAATCAATACGGCAGGCAAGGTCATAGGCTTCGGAGGGCGTGCCATAGATCCAAGTGACAATCCTAAGTATCTAAACTCACCTGAGAGTAAGGTTTTTCGCAAAAAGAACAATCTCTACGGGCTCAATTTATCAAGGGCTTCAGTGGGCAAAGAAGGGTTTATAATACTTGTAGAAGGGTATATGGATACTATAAGTCTTTATCAAGGCGGAATAACAAATGTAGTTGCATCGCTAGGAACTGCCTTAACAGAGAATCAATCACACCTAATAAAGAGATATACTAAGGACGTTGTTCTCTCATATGACTCAGATAGCGCAGGCGTTGCAGCAGCACTAAGAGGAATGGAGATACTTCATAACGATGGTCTCAAGGTGAGAATCATAAAAATCAGTGGTGGAAAAGACCCTGATGAGCTTATTAGAAACGAAGGCAGGGATGCCTTTAGAAAGCTTGTAGAAAATGCACTTTCCTTTGGAGATTACAAGTTAAACTACATAAAATCCAAATACAATCTTAATGATGATGATTCGCGTATAGAATGCATCAAAGAAATTGCAGATAGTCTATCAAAGCTTGGTGCTGTAGAACAGGATATATATATCAAAAAGGTGTCAAAAGAGCTATCTGTATCTGAGGCGGCACTGCGAATGGAGATAAACAACTCTACGAGTAATGCAGAGCAGCTGCAGCGCAGGAGCGAAAACAATACAGAACCACTTGAGGCGCTAAGCTCTATAGAGAAGAATTGTCTTAGATTGATTACCCGAAATGAAAGCTATATCCAAAGAGTAGACGATAACATTGAGATGTTAACTACTACTTTGGCATTAAATATTTTCTCGGCTATAAAACAACAATTTGCTGAGAATGGACAGCTAGATGTCAACTCACTTATCGACTCACTCGATGATAATGAAACAAAAGCACTAGTGGATGTTATAGAAACGATTCCAATAGATGGCGAGGAAGAAATGATATTTGAGGACTGCAAGCGACGTTATAAGCAAGAAAGGCTGCGAAGTGAGCAGGAACAGGTTATTGCTATGCTCAGCATGCTAGATGAAGAGGAGAACTCTCAGAAAAGGCAAAATGAGCTGATGCTAAGACTAAAACAAATTCAAGACGAAATCAGTGAAATTTGAAAGGACCAAGAAGCACATGAGCGTTAAAGAAATCGAAGATACTAAAGTACAGGAATTCAAAGCAGAAGAACTAAGCAATCTTCCGCCAGAACAACTAAAAATTGAACTTATTAAACGTCTTGAGGAAAAGGGCAAATCAAACGACAATCGTTTGACATATATAGATGTTTCCGACTATCTGGAACATTTTGACCTAGATAAGACTGTAATCGATGAAATCTACGATACTCTGCTCACAAATGACATTGAGATAGAAAATTTCACCGAGGATTTTTCTATGCTAATGAATATTGAAGATGATGCAGAAGATGAAGATGATGGCGTTGTCCTCGATAAGGATGGTAGCATTGACGTTGATGCAACAGTTCCTAAGGGAATTTCAGTTGATGACCCTGTGCGTATGTATCTTAAGGAAATAGGTAAGGTTCCGCTACTTACAGCTGATGAGGAGATTGAGCTTGCTAAGCGAATGGAAGAAGGCGACGAATATGCTAAGATGAAGCTTTGTGAGGCAAACCTTAGACTTGTTGTAAGCATAGCAAAGAGATATGTTGGTAGAGGTATGCTATTTCTAGATTTGATTCAGGAAGGTAATCTTGGACTTATCAAGGCAGTCGATAAATTTGACTACCGTAAGGGATATAAGTTTTCAACATATGCGACATGGTGGATTCGTCAGGCTATAACAAGATCAATCGCAGACCAGGCAAGAACAATCAGAATACCAGTTCACATGGTTGAGACTATAAACAAGCTCATAAGAGTATCAAGACAGCTACTTCAGACATACGGAAGAGAGCCATCTCCAGAGGAAATTGCAAAGGAAATGGGAATCACTGTTGATAAAGTAAGAGAGATTCAAAAGATAGCACAGGAGCCAGTTTCACTAGAAACTCCTATAGGTGAGGAAGAGGATAGTCATCTTGGAGACTTTATTCCAGACGATGATGTTCCAGCACCAGCAGAGGCTGCTGCATTTTCAATGCTAAAGGAGCAACTCGTTGAGGTTCTTGACACTCTTACAGATAGAGAGCAGAAGGTCCTAAAGCTTAGATTTGGTCTAGATGATGGTCGTTCAAGAACCCTAGAAGAGGTTGGTAAGGAATTTGACGTTACACGTGAGCGTATCAGACAGATTGAAGCAAAAGCTCTTCGTAAGCTAAGACATCCTAGCAGAAGCAAGAAGCTAAAGGATTACTTGGAGTAAGCTATGATTAAGCTAAGTGAAAGGCTTGAGTGTATAGCAAATAGGATAGATAAGGGAGAGACCGTTGCAGACATCGGAACTGATCACGGCTACCTTCCCATATACCTTTGGGAAAACAAAATTTCTCCTAAGGTTATTATGGCAGACATAAGCAAAGGTTCTCTTCAGAAAGCAAAGGATAACTGCAAGCTCAGTCAGCCTGATTTTGATTTTGACTGCAGGCTTGGAGATGGTCTTGAGGTATTACAGCCACACGAGGTTGATACTGTTGTAATGGCAGGAATGGGGGCTCTTCTAATAATAGAAATGCTCGAGTGGGATATCATCAAAACGAGAACCTACAAGAAATTCATACTGCAGCCAAGAAATAATCTTGGTAAATTAGTCAAATGGCTAAAAGACAATAGATTTGATATCACTAATTATGACCTTGTAAAAGAGGGAAAACGTATCTGTGAAATTCTTACTGTATGCATAGAATCTGCGGGTGAAGATTTTTATCAAAGCTCTTGCAATGCCGATCATGAATTAGAATTAGACAGCGCAGAATATGATTTTCCTGATCTTTTACTTGAGCATAGAAATAAATATAGCTTAGAGTATATCGACTTACACCTGCAGAAGGAAAATTTTATTTTAGATAATATAAAGATGAGCAGTGATTGTGAGAACAATCCTAATCTTAAGAGACGTCTTGAGAGAAAGAAAAGACTTGAGGAGCTTAAGGCTAGGTTGCTAGAGGTGACTGATGAAGCTTAAAGAAATATTTACATACCTAGATGATATTTTTCCAATAGAAGCAGCTGAGGAATGGGATAATTCAGGAACTCAGCTTGCTTTGAGTGATGAATGTAAGAAGGTTATGGCTGTTATTGAGATAACCGAAAGTCTTGTTGATGAGGCAATAGAAAGTGATGTTGATCTAATTATTACGCATCATCCTTTGTTCTTCTCAAACCTAAAGTCGCTATCAAAGGATGACCCTATGGGAAGAATAATTATTAAGCTCATCCAAAATAATATCAGTGTTTATTCGGCGCATACTTCTTGTGATCTAGCTGATGGAGGGCTTAACGATTACTTTGGTAGAGCCATCGAAGCCGAAGATGTTGTATCCATCCCTGAGATAAACAATTACTGTCGCTTTGGAAAACTTCCTCATGCAATGACTTTGAGTGAACTATGCGAGTACCTATCTATCAAATTATCTATTCCAAGAGAAATTGTAAGGTACACTGGAGAAGATAAACATATGGTTCACAAAATAGCTTGGTGCACCGGCTCAGGGGCTGACTTTGTCTTTGACGCATACAGGATAGATATTGATGCGTATGTCACAGGAGATGTAAAGCATCATAGCGCTAGAGATGCTGAACTTGCAGGTTTTAATTTAATTGATGTAAGCCACTATGGAAGCGAGTATATATTTGCTGATCTAGTTGTAGAAAGGCTAAAGAATAAAATTGAAATTATTCGCAGCAAAACATGCAAGAACCCGTTTAAGGTTTTATAAATATTTTATAGGTTAGTATAAATTTATATACTGAGATGTATCAAAAGGAGACCAACTATGAAAAGTCAAGGTAAATTTCAGAAGAAAATAGAATAAGTTG
>ERZ773050.1350-NODE-1350-length-13677-cov-9.566290_pt1 | contig 13677 bp, 17 predicted proteins | sample MGYA00580632_ERZ773050 | MGnify/ENA primary metagenome ERZ773050 (study PRJEB29015, sample SAMEA2738123) | human oral metagenome | biome: human oral; feature: human-associated habitat; material: saliva | place: China | collected 2166 ... | reverse complement strand
AAACAGAGCTTAATGCACTTAAGTCAAATAAACACATAATATACAGCAGCTTATTGACTCCAATTTTGTATTATGTTTTTTACGCAATAGGAATTCAGTCAACATTTGGAGATATATATTTTATTATAAGTATTTTAGGATTATGGATTGTGTCAAGTGAAAATAAAATAATGTATTCCCTTCCGCTTATAATACTTATGTTTTCCGATGCCTTTGCAGCTCTTATCGGAGAATTTTATAGTAAATATAAGTTTGATACGGGATTTGGAACAAAGTCGGTAGAAGGATCTGTGACATTTTTTCTTACAACATATTTTATTTGCATAAATTTCTTTTTATTTTTCAGTAACATTAAAAGTATAAATATCGTGCTTGTTTCACTGCTTTTAAGCATTCTTGCAATGATTCTTGAAATGATTTCGTGGAATGGGCTGGATAATATTTTTGTCCCGCTTTTCGTATATTTGTTCCTAAAATTAAACTTATATTTAACAGCGAGAGAACTTATGTATAAACTTTGGGTAATAGTTATGCTTCTTATAATTATAATATTAAATAGAAAAAAAACTACTCTTACAAAAGTTGCCCAAACTGCAAGTTTATTTTTCCTTTACATCGTTATGATTATAGGCGGAATAAAATGGGTCGTTCCACCATTAATAATGTATCTTGGATATTATCATTTTACGCCAAAAGTTAAAGGGCAGGTTAAGGACTCGCTAAAAGGGATATTAGCAATAGCATTTACCACATCAATGTGGCTTGCATTAAGCATAGTAATGGATAAAAATAAAATGTTTCTTATTTATATTTTTTCATTTTCACTATTTTTTGGAATTATAAATTTAATAAGGGATAATGCCGGAAATATCTACAGGAAAACATTTAGAATGAACTTTTTGATGGAAAGCATATGTAAAGCGGCCGTTTTCTTTCTAGTAAATTATTTTATTTTGTCAAGAATTCTGGATTTTAAAATGCTAGCTGGAATAGCGGTTCTTTTGTTTGGCGGAATATTTATTTATGAAACAAGTATGAAGATTTTTTATATTTTTGAAAAGGAAAATGAACTTAGCGGAGAAAGCAAAGTATTTTTAACTTCAGGAATTGTTTTTGCTTGCTCAATGTTATTAATGGGAATAGGAATGTTATAAGATTAAAACAGGAGAAATTATAAATATGAAAATAAAAAGATATACAATAACAGAAAATAAAAAAATAAATAACGATTATCTAAAAAAATACGTTACAGAAAATGATATTTCTCAAAATGAAATAGCGAAAATTCAAATAGAACGACCATCAGAAATTATAGTTTTTCAAGATGAAGCAGGAAAAATGGCAGGAAGCCTAAATTTGTGGCACAATCGGCCAGATTATAATGAGAAAAAAACATCTTATATTGGAAACGTAATGATTTTTGAAAAATATAGAAAAGAAGAATTTGAAAAGAAAATATTTGATGAACTTTTTGAAGAATTGAAAAAAGATGGGATTGAATTAATAATTGGGCCTTTGAATGGAACTACTTGGAATACATATCGGTATGTGACAAAAACTGGAAATAGAAAGCCTTTCTTGATGGAACCTTGGAATGAAGGCTATTATGTGGAATTATTTCAAAAAACTGGATTTAATCCTCTTGCCAATTATATTTCTACAATAATGGAAAATATGAATCCTGTTAAAAGGGAAAATCTATCTAAGAAAATTGAAAAAATAAAAAAATCAATATTTTTTTACAAGGTACCTTGTAAACCAAGGTACCTTATGTTATTATGTATTTGTTAGTACAAGATAGTGATAGTAAGAGAGCTTTTAAGTTGGCAGGCAAACACAGCCTAAAAGGAGGAACTATGCAAGTTCAATTAAAAAAAGGTGTTATGGACATGCTAGTGTTAGCGTTACTAACACAAAATGATCGCTATGGGTACGAAATAGTCAGTAAAATCTCCGAATATATAGAACTCTCGGAAGGTACTATTTATCCACTTTTTAACAGATTAAAAAAAGAAAAATATGTAGAAACATATTTGCTGGAATCACAAACTGGACCATCGCGAAAATATTACAAAATAACTCCCAATGGTACAGTCGCTTATAATCAGATGCGACAAGAATGGGATGGATTTTCTGGCGTTGTTGATATGCTCTTGAAAGGGGTAGACTAAAATGAATAAACAAGAATTTTTGAACACATTACGTATTATTTTTAAAAAAGCAAATGTTTTAGATGTAGAAAGTATCATTGATGTATACGAAGAACATTTTGCTGTAGGGTATGAGAAAGGTCTTGATGATGAACAAATCATTAAATCATTAGGTACTCCAAAAGAAATTTATACATCCTATGTAGAGGCAGGTATCATCACTGATGAAATCGGACAAGAAGGTACTAAAAGAACAGTTAACATGCAAGCAATATATAAACGACTTGAAGAGTATAAAGCCCTTTTGTTACCACAGTTACCAGGGATGGCTAAAAAAGCATCTCATACATTATTAACAGTAGCTAGTGCTCTTACCTATATTGTTGGGGTATTACTATTTATCGTGACACCAGCGATTTTATTTTTGTTAAGTGGTTCATGGCAACCGTTGGTAAATGTTACACCACTTCCTGCTGTGTCGATTGTTACTTTAGCAGGAATTGCGGGTTTAGGTTTATTTGGTGGTTTGACATGCATCTATGCTGGTAGTGAGCTTAATAATGTATGTAAGCGTTAATTTGATACATTAAAATATTGGATAGAATGAAATAAGGAGATACTATGAAACGGATTATAATTACAGCAATTTTAGCAGCTATTTGCACAGTAGGTGGCGCAACTTCTTTTGTTATGAATGATTTACCAAGCTATACTGCATGGAAACAAGATAATACGCAACAATTTAAGAAAACGCCAAAACACGATGGTATAGACCAACAAAAGGATATAAAGTTTAATAACGATAAAGATCATAAGAATGTAAAAGATTATAAGGACCATAAAGATCATAAGGATCAAAAGGACCGTAAGGACCATAAGGATCAAAAAGATCATAAAGACTATAGAGACTATGACCGCGAAATGAATAATATACCTAATACACCAACTCAACCACAAGGTCAAATGCCTGCAACAGGTTCTGTACCAGCATCAGAACAAGCAGCTCAACCAGCTCAACCAGCTCAACAACCTGCTAATGGAGCAACTCAAGCACCTAATATTCAATCAAGTGCCGACCAAAGTGGGCAATAAAGTACATATATAAAAAGAGTAATTAATTATAATTACTCTTTTATAATAGAAAACTAATTTATTTTTTTGCAAGGTACCTTGCAATTCGAGGTACCTTATGTTATTATGTATATGTCAGTACATGATAGTGACCGTAAAAGATTTTGATTAACTTGAATCGGAGGTTCACATTAATAAGCCTGATGGTATTAAACAGGAGGAACTATGCAAGTTCAGTTAAAAAAAGGTGTTATGGACATGCTTGTACTAGCATTATTAACACAAAGTGATCGCTACGGATATGAAATCGTAAGCACTATTTCAGAATATATTGAGATTTCTGAAGGAACGATATATCCATTATTTAACAGATTAAAGAAAGAGAAGTATGTTGAAACATATTTAAAAGAGTCCTCTTCAGGACCATCTCGAAAATACTATCATATTACAGATGATGGTCGTGCAGCATACAATCAGATGCGTCGAGAATGGGATGAATTCTCTGGTGTAATCAATATCCTGTTGAAAGGAGTCGACTATAATGAACAAAAATAGCTTTTTAGAAGCACTGCGTAATATTTTCAAAAAAGCACGCGTAGCTGATGTAGAAAGTATCATTGAGGTATATGAAGAACACTTTTCTGTAGGGTATGAAAAAGGTCTTTCAGATAGTGAAATCATTAAATCTTTGGGAACACCAGAAGAAATCTATGCATCTTATGTAGATGCGGGTATTATTACAGATACATTAGAAAAAGATGGTACTGAAAGTAAATCCGTTAATATGCAAGCAATCTATGCAAGATTTGATGATTATAAAGAACGTTTGCTACCTCAGTTACCAGGAATGGCTAAAAAAGCATCTAAATCATTACTATCTATTGGAAGTGCTTTATCATATATTGTAGGGGTTTTAATATTTATCATTACGCCAGCAATCCTATATTTATTAGGTAGTTCCTGGCAACCATTTGAGAATGTAACAGCATTCCCAGCATTATCTTTAGTAACATTAGTAGCGCTTGGCGGGGTAGGTCTTTTCGGTGGACTTGTATGTATCTTTGTTGGTATTGAACTTCGCGGTGTCCGTGAACGTTACTTTCAAAATATAGATTAAGGAGGACCTATGAGACGAATTATAATTGCTGCCATTCTAACTGTAATCAGTGCTGTAGGGGTAGGTACATCATTTGCTGTAAATGATTTACCAAATTTTGGTGAATGGATGAAAACCAATGAACAACAGTTTAGAAAACCACATAGACATGATGGTTCTTATATGCATATGGACCAACATATGATGGATAGAAATAATCAAATGATGCGTCAAGATGGTATGGGGCCAAATAATGGTCAATATATGTACCAAAATTGTCAAAACCAAATGATGCGTCAAGATGGTATGGGACGAAATAATTGTCAGTATATGTATCAAAATGGTCAAATGTCTCCACAAGGTCCAGGACCACAACAATCTAATGGTAATGCACCACAACAACAAACTGGTCAAGGTGCGCCACAGACTACCCAAAATCAATAGGATTCTATTGGTCCTTTTCTCTCACAACACTTTTAGAGAGCGTGGTCATGAAAGTGCATTTATGGCCACCGTAGAGCCACACACTCTATGTGATACATTCGTATCAGAATCTCTCTCTTACACACAATAACTACACACAAACAAAAAGAGCTCCTCAGTGAAGGAGCTCTTTTTGTGTATATTTTATTTGATATGTTTAGAACCGCGTTCTGTCATAGCTACGCCATCTTTACAAAGAGGGCATTCGTCCTGTGTATATGTAGGAACTTCAAGGTTGAGTAAGGCTTGTACTTTTTCTTGAGGTACGCCAAATTCTGCTTTGCCACCGGAACGGTTAACAAGTAGGCCTACACCTACGATTTCGCCGCCAGATTGGTTAACTACGTTAACTACTTCTTGTACGGAACCGCCAGTTGTTACGATGTCTTCAACGATAAGTACGCGTGTACCAGGTTCAATTTTGAAACCGCGACGTAAAGTCATAACGCCTTTTTCACGTTCTGTAAAGATTGCACGTGTGCCAAGTGCTTTACCAACTTCGTGAGCTAGTAAGATGCCACCAGTCATAGGACCAATAACAAGTTCTACGTTTTGATCACGGAAGCGTTCAGCTAAATCTTTACAAAGTGTTTCTGTGTACTTTGGATGTTGCAATACGTTGAATTTTTCAACGTACATTGGGCTATGGAGACCAGATGTCAAAAGGAAGTGACCTTCTAAAATAGCTTGAGTGTCGATGAGTAATTGTTTTACTTCTTGTTCTGTCATCATTGGGATACTTTCTCCATTTCTTCAATAATTAAACGAACCGCTTCACGAGGATTTTCAGCTTGTGTAATAGGGCGGCCAATAACGAGGCGAGATGCGCCATCTTGTAATGCGCTAGCAGGTGTAGCAACGCGTTTTTGGTCGTCTGTTGTTGCAAAGGCAGGACGAATACCAGGTGTTACGATAAGGAAATCGTCGCCACAGGCTTCGCGAATCATTTTAGCTTCTAAGGCGGAGCACACAACACCATCCATACCGCAATCTTTAGCAAGCTTAGCAAGGCGAATTACTTGGTCGGAAATAGGTAGTTGACCACCGATAGCAGTCCAAGATTCATCGTCGAAACTAGTAAGAGCAGTGATAGCCAATAACTTTGGTCGCTCAACGCCTAGTGTTTCACCGCTTTCACGAGCTGCCTCTACAGCGGCTTTCATCATGACAGGACCACCTTGACCATGCAAAGTAATCAAACTAGCGCCGAGACGTGTTAAGGAAGAAACGCCATGGGCTACGGTGTTTGGAATGTCGTGCAATTTCAAATCAAGAAATATTTGTTTGTTTTGCTCCTGTAGAAAGCGAATTGTTTTTGCTCCTTCGGCGTAGAATAGCTCCATTCCGACCTTGTAAAAGCTAACCGAATCACCGAGGGATAATACGATTTCTTTCACAGCATCCATCGTGGATACGTCAAGGGCAACGATTAATCTGTCATCTGCCATGTTGCAACCTCCATACTACATACATATCTAAATAATTTTCACATACTGAGGGCCTATCTGTCAATTAAAATTGGTGTAAATGAGGTGATTATTGGTCACCTTTGAACAGTAGATTATAGTCTATTTCATGCTATAATAAGTAGAGTAAATGAATATAATTCTTATATATAGATTTTGAAAGGAGTCCTATGTTAGATTTTGTTGCATTAGACTTTGAAACAGCAAATAAATTTAAAAACAGTGCGTGCTCCTTGGCGGTTATTACCGTAAAGGACGGACAAATTACCAAAAAGGCGTATAGCCTCATCAAACCTCCGTTTATGAGCTTTGATGATGAGTGTATTGAGATTCATGGCATTCAACCGAAGGATGTTTTACACGAAAAGACCTTTGATCAGTTGTGGAATGCCATTTATGAAAACCATTTAAAAGGAAATATCATGGTGGCTCACAATGCGAAATTTGATATGAACGTATTGCGTGCTACTTTGGATTATTATAAAATTCCTTGGCCCGAACTCGATTATGCATGTACGGTTAAACTTTCACGTGCAGTATGGCCAGATTTAGTCAATCATAAGTTGAATACTATGGCAGCTTATATGGGGGTTGAGTTTAAACATCACTATGCGCTAGATGATGCGGAAACATGTGCAAAGATTGTGTTGGAGGCTGCTAAGGTAAAAGGTGTTAATAGTTTGCCAGATTTGTTGAAGGTTACAGGTGTACCATTAGAACCATTTATTGATGAAAAAAATCGCTCTGCTCAAGAGGCTTTACATAAAGAGCCAGAACCAGAGCAAATGTCGTTCTTTTAGTTAGGAGAGGTACTATGTTAGGTAAAGAATTATTGGCTTATGTGGATCATACATTTTTGCGGCCAACCGCTACATGGGATGATATTAAAGAAGTTTGTGATGCTGGTGTAACATATAAAACGGCATCCGTTTGTATTCCACCGGATTTTGTAGCATCCGCTCATGAAGCGTATCCGAAACTTAACATATGTACCGTTATCGGGTTCCCTTTAGGATATGAAACGACAGAGGTTAAGGTAGCTGAAACGAAACAAGCCCTTGAAGAAGGGGCCTCTGAAATCGACATGGTCATCAATCTTGGAGATGTAAAGCAAGGCGATTTTGAGGCTGTAACGAATGAAATCAGGGCCCTTAAAGAGGCTTGTGGCGATAAAATCTTAAAGGTTATTATCGAAACTTGTTATCTTACCGATTCTGAAAAGGTAGCCCTTTGTAAATGTATCACCGATGGTGGGGCAGACTACATAAAAACATCTACTGGCTTTGGTAGCGGTGGCGCTAGTCTTGAAGACATTCGTCTATTCAAGAAATATATTGGTCCTAATGTACAAATTAAGGCTGCTGGCGGCATTCGCTCCATTACAGATATGAAAGCCTATATCGCAGAAGGTTGTAGCCGTATTGGCGCTAGTGCAGCCGTAGAGCTATTAAAAGATCACTTAGATGAAGAAGTATAATAGAAAACCACCTAGGCAATGCTTAGGTGGTTTCTTAGAATGGCGGTGTAACTATGCGCATGTATGATATTATTCTGAAAAAGAGAGCCAATTTGCCCTTAACAGATGAGGAAATTCGTTTTGTTATCGATGGTTATGTACAAGGTGATATTCCTGATTATCAAGTGAGTGCTCTATTGATGACCATTGTGTTTAATGGCATGAGCGCACGTGAATTAGGTACATTGACTTTGGCTATGGCTCAATCTGGACATATGGTAGATTTGTCCAGTATTGATGGCATAACTGTAGATAAACATAGCACGGGCGGCGTAGGGGATAAGACAACGCTTATCATTGGACCCCTTGTAGCTGCTTGTGGTGGTAAGGTGGCCAAAATGTCTGGCCGTGGCTTAGGGCATACGGGTGGTACTATCGACAAGATGGAGTCTATTCCTAATTTAAAAGTATCTTTAGAACAAGATGCTTTTATTGCTCAAGTTAATAAAATAGGCCTTGCTGTTATAGGTCAATCTGAAGGACTAGCGCCAGCGGATAAAAAATTATATGCTTTGCGGGATGTGACGGGCACTGTAGATAGTATTCCTCTCATTGCATCATCTGTTATGAGCAAGAAATTGGCTTCTGGCGCACAGGCAATCCTCCTTGATGTTAAGGTTGGTAGTGGCGCTTTTATGAAAACCTTAGATGATGCACGTGCTCTTGCGAAGGCTATGGTAGATATTGGCAACGAAAATGGACGCTCTGTTAAGGCTGTTTTGACCGATATGGATCGACCTCTTGGTCATGCCATCGGCAATGCCTTGGAAATTCGAGAGGTTATCGATACTTTGAAAGGTCATGGACCACAGGATTTAACGCATGAATGTCTTATCATGGCTGCACATATGCTTGTGCTGAGTCATATATGCGATTATGAAACGGCTCTTAGTCGTGTACAAGATGCGCTCGATTCAGGTGAGGCTCTTGACCGCTTACGTCTCATGATTGAGGAGCAAGGTGGGAATAGTCACGTTATTGATGATGAAAGCTTGTTAGCTATTGGAGAATTCACCTATGATGTAACAGCCCCTCAAGATGGGTATATTACACATATGAATACAGAGCAATGTGGTATTGCATCTGTTATGCTTGGCGCAGGGCGTACTGTAAAAGATGGTCCTATCGATTATAGTGCAGGTATCGTGATGCACAAGAAAACAGGAGATGCTGTTACAGATGGTGAACGCATTGCTACACTATATACTTCTGATGAAAGCTTGCTTGCTAATGCAGGTAAAACATATTTAGAGGCTATTACATTTGGTACAACTGCACCATCAGTAGTAGACACGATCCTAGATATCGTGGAATAAGGAGCAGATTATGATAGAACAACATATTCAAAATCTCATCGATCGTGCTGCTGTAGCCCGAGAGAAGTCCTATAGTCCCTATTCCCATTTTGGTGTAGGGGCTGCCCTTCTCTGTGAAGGTGGTACTATCTATGAAGGTTGCAATATAGAAAATGCCTCCTATGGACTTACTAACTGTGCCGAGCGTACTGCTGTTTTTAAGGCCGTATCGGAAGGTCATAGAAAATTTAAAGCCCTTGCGGTAGTAGCCGATACGGAAGGGCCTTGTTCGCCTTGTGGGGCTTGTCGTCAGGTCATATCTGAATTTGAAATACCTTATATCATTATGGCAAATCTAAAAGGGGATTATACAGTAGTTGAACTAGATGAACTATTACCTTTTAGATTTGGTGCACATAGCATGTAGGTACAAGTTAAGATAATAAGCTAAGATAATAAGCTAAGACAACAAGTTAAGACTATAAGTTAAGACAACAAGTTAAGACAATAAAAAAGAGACCACGTATGTGATCTCTTTTTTGTATACCTTAGAATGCAGGAATAACTGCACCTTTGTATTTTTCTTCAATGAATTTTTTGATTTCAGGGCTGTGAAGTGCTTCCATCAATTTTTTGATGCGAGGGTCGCTTTCATTACCTTTAAGTACAGTTACGATATTTACGTAAGGGGAATCTTTAGATTCGATAGCCAAAGCGTCTTTGCTAGGGTTAAGATTTGCATTTAATGCAAAGTTAGTGTTGATAGCTGCCAAAGCTACATCGTCAAGAGAACGAGGTACTTGAGCTGCTTCTAATTCTACGAATTGGTATTCATTAGGGTTAGAAGCGATATCTTGAACTGTAGATAAGATGTTACTGGAGTCTTTCAAAGTGATAAGACCTTGTTTTTGTAATAATAACAATGCACGACCGCCGTTTGTAGGGTCATTAGGGATAGCGATTTTAGCGCCTTTAGGAAGATCTTTTAAATCTTTGATTTGACGGGAATATAAGCCCATTGGCTCAAGGTGAACACCACCAACAGATACTAAGTTAAGTTTATGAGCTTTTGCAAATTCATCCATGTAAGGTATATGTTGGAAGAAGTTAGCATCGATTTCTTTGTCACCTAAAGCAAGGTTTGGCGTATTGTAATCAGTGAATTCAGTGATTTTCAATTCAATACCATCTTTTGCTAAGATAGGTTTAACTTGTTCCAAGATTTCTGCGTGAGGTACTGCAGTAGCACCGATTTTAATAACTTGTTTGCCGTTGCTAGCAGCTTGTTTGTTGTTGTCGTTACCGCAACCTGCGATCAATAAAGCACCGCCAAGGATTACAGTAGCCGCTAATGCTAAAAATTTTCTCATTAGATACACTCCTTTTACATAATTGCACACTTAATTGCATATAAAATATTAAATCTATAGTACTAAAATATTCCCTATCTATCAAGAAGGATTTATTATAGGTTCTCCATAACTAAAAGCTATGGACAAAAAAATTCCAGACATATTACCTTTATATTGTAATACTCTGGAAATCTTTTTCGTTGTATGTAGTTATGAATCTAATTCGCTTGCAGTCGAGTAAATAGTTTACTTACCTATGATGAGTCCGATGGACCACATGAGTTGGTAAATCATAGCGGCCCCAGCTGTGGTACCCATAGCTTTGTCTAGTTGGAACTCATCTGTTTTAGTACTTAAGGTATGTACTGTTTTGAAAGCTAGTGGTATAGCGAGGAACGCTAATAAGGAAAACCATGTCATATGTCCTACGATGATCCAAGCCACAATCCAAATGAAATTAAAGATGTACATAATGCTCATTAGGCTGAGTGCTCGTTCACGACCAAGTACGATAGGTAATGTACGACGACCGTGGCTTTCATCGTTGCGAATATCTCGAATATTATTGGTCAGCATGATGGAGCCAACTAGCAATGTAGATGGAATAGCAGGAATTAATAGCGCTAAAGACAATTCACGAGTCCAAGCATATCCTGTAATGAGTACGATCGCAAGGCCCATGGCGATGCCAGAAGAAATTTCACCAAAGGGAGTACGAGAAATTGGTTTCGGACCACCGGAGTAAAGGAAGCTGATAAGAATACATATGAAGCCGGCTGGAACGTAATACCATGTGATGGTAGCGGATAAATAGGCACCGATGATGATGGGCACCACCATGAGTACTTTAATCATTGTTACGATGAGCTCAGGGGTGATGGCGCCACGAGTTATGGAGCCAGCATTACCGACCTTTTGTCCTGCATCGAGACCGGATTTGAAATCTTTATATTCATTCCATAAATTTGCTACAATTTGAGCCGTTACAACAGCTAAGAAAATAAGTACAGTATGGAAGATAGCGAGGCCTGTACCACGAGCTGCACCAAATGCATAATAACTAAAGGCAGCGCCTAAAATGGTAGGCCCCAATGCGGCTGCTAATGTGCGCGGTCTAGTGAGGGGTATTAGTTCTTGTATCATAATTAAAGCACAACTAGTGTGCACTCCTTTCTATTTCTCATGCATGTATCATGTTCACATGTCTATTTATGTATTGTATAGCAGAAAGGAAAGGTTGTAAATTATACTATATTATTATAAATGTCGATATAGTATAATAATAAGTATATACAGTATAGATTATTATTTTAGTCTATACGAATATTGTATTGTTAAAACGTGAGGTGTCTTATGAGAGCTCTCAATAAAAAAGTTATCACATTGGCTTGTGCTACATGTTTAACAGTCGGCATGGGTGCAGTGGCATTTGCAGATACGGTAGATTTAGGTTATGGTATGTATGGCAGTACGTCTCCTATGGTGAAAGCTGTAGAGGTTATGCATGTACCTACAGATGCAAAGCTACGTAATAATGAGCAAAATCAAATGCTTTTAGCTGCTAATAAAGAGGCGGTTAATGCTATTAATGCTAATTTAAAATGGCATTCTTCTGTACCTGTTAATCCTATCAAGGGTGAAGTACTAGATGGTTTTTCTTATTACCAATTACAAGGGACTGACAAACAAGGTCACCATGTAGCATCTCTTTTAGTGATTGATTATGCTAAATCAGGTCTTGATCAAACGATTGGTATAGATAAAACAATTTCAGAAAAGGGTTCTGAAGCAGATAAGGCTAAATTAAAAAACTCCATCTCTAAACATGTTAGTCTTTACTCTAAAGAGAATGCTCAACAACAACTAGCTAGTTTACCTGGTGATACTGTAGAGGGGGCAAAATTAGCTAAAGCGGTTAAAGCGATTAATGATAGTATTCCAAGTCATATAAATGATACATTTGATAAATTACTAGCTGCTGATAAGAAAACGTCCGCTAAAGATAAGGAAGCAATTTCTACATTTGCTGGCTTTATGGCAAAACAATTGACCGTAGATGCAACGCATGTGGCGTATAAACCTATTCAAACTCGTTATGGTACAGCTGTAACTGGTGATGTACGGGGAGCAGTAGGCTTTGATGGCTTTAGAAATAGCTTTGCTTTGATTGGCTATGCAATTCCTGCCGATAAGGGCTTGTCTTTACAATTCTTATACGCTGATGATTCAAGTTATGATTATTGGACTAACGAATTGAACCATATGTATCAAACGCAATCTCTCAAGGGAGGTAAATAATATGAAATCTTTGAAAGTATTGGCTTGTGCTGCCTGTCTTTTGGGAACTGTATCTGGTGTAGGCTTAGCTAAGGATGTACAAACTATTGGGGGCGCTATGGTTGTGCCGAACAATGTTAATGTTGTTTCTGCATCCAAAGCAAATACTCCTAGCTTTATAACATCTTTTATTACAAATCAAGAAAAAGCAGATCCGTCTAGTGCAAATCCTGTAAATGCGCAAGTTAAAGAGTTTATAAAGAACTTGGGTACAAATATTGATCTATATCAATTACAAGGTGCAGATAAAACTGGTCAAAAAGATGCATTTTTAGTGGCCGTAGATGTAAAAGTGGTAGCTCAACAATTGGCTGGAAGAGAGGCTAATGATCCTATGTTTATAGCTGCTATGGCCGCTCTTGATAAAGGTCAAGTTGATCCTGTTACAGAACAACTCATACTAGGTACCATTAATAAGAATATTCCCACAAAAACAACTATAGTTCCTTTAAATGGGCCGATTAATGTGCCAAGCCTTGATGCTAATAAAGGAACGATTATGCCTAAGGTACTTAAAACTATTACCGTAGAAGATGCAGAACAAGTACATCCTGTAGCAGGTACAAAATATCAAACTTATACAGCAAGTTCTCGCATGTTATATTCTGATGGAACGGTACAAACTCCACTCTATGCAAATGCTGCATTCGTGTTGAAGCCAGGTAAACCGGTATTGTACGTAGGTGTAACAAGTGATGTACAACGGGATTATTTCAAACCGATATTTGACAACGCATTTAAATCTATTAAATAATTTGTTATATACGTACTTTTACAGGGTACGGCATATATAGGGAGCTCCAAAAGTGAGTCTCGCCCATAAAACTAGTTATATTTATTTTTAATTATATTTATTAAAGGAGAATTATCATGAAAACAATTTTCACAGAAAAAGCACCAGCAGCAGTAGG
>ERZ773050.1349-NODE-1349-length-13681-cov-2.437252_pt1 | contig 13681 bp, 10 predicted proteins | sample MGYA00580632_ERZ773050 | MGnify/ENA primary metagenome ERZ773050 (study PRJEB29015, sample SAMEA2738123) | human oral metagenome | biome: human oral; feature: human-associated habitat; material: saliva | place: China | collected 2166 ... | reverse complement strand
ACATATCTTTCTGTGCATTCACAAAGGTAGTATTTGAGCGACGCTCTGAGCGCAGTTTCTCTATGTCAATTTCGCCTATGATGAGTTGTGGGTCGAGCGAGAAGCGTTCAGCCTCGGCTATTTGGGTTCCGTTTTCGTATATGAAGGCATTGCCACCGAACACTACATCTTGCGAGCTTTCGCCGAAACCGCAGCTGCTATACACGTATGCTGAGATGGTGCGGGCACTCTGCTGTGCCAGCAAAGCCTCAAGATAGCGGTGCTTGCCTATCTGTTCGGTACTTGCCGAAAGGTTGAACATAATTTCAACACCTGCCAATGTGAGGGCATTGCTTGGCGGAATGGGTGCCCAGATGTCCTCGCAGATTTCGATTCCGAACTTCACTCCGTCGGCAGTACGGAATATCTGACGTGCTGGCGTAACCAATACGGTCTGACCAGCGTAGTGTATTTGTGTTGGACAAAGGTCGCGTGCCGATGCAAACCAACGCTTTTCGTAGAACTCTGCATAGTTCGGCAGATAAGTCTTTGGCACGATACCGATGATTTTTCCGTGCTGAACCACGGCAGCACAGTTGAGCAACAATGGACCGACGCACACAGGAATGCCGACAATGGCAATGATGTCGAGCTGACGTGTGAAGTCGAGCAACATCATCATAGCGTGCTCCGAATCGTCGAGCAACAATTGTTGGCGGAACAAGTCCTGACACGTATAGCCCGTGATACAGAACTCTGGGAAGACGATTATCTCAACCCCCTGCCCTTCTGCAGCTATTATTTGCTTTTCAATAGCGTCAAGATTGAACTTAGTGTCGGCTATCCTTACCTCCGGAATTGCCGTAGCCACTTTGATAAATCCGTATTTCATTCGTTTTAAAGTATGTTAGGTTATTATTGTTACTTGCGTTGCGCCGTAGCCGTATTCGCGGAACGACGCATCTTGGAACTGGTATTTCTTGTACCGATAGTTCAGTTCGCGGAGTATGGCACGGCGCAGAACGCCTTCGCCTTTACCGTGAATAAAGACTATTTTCTGCTGGTTCTTGTTCTTATACTGTTCCAAAGTGGCGTGGAAAATTCCCATCTGATATTCCAAGATATCGCCCGCCGACATACCTGCGGTGGTTTCCAACACCTCTTCAGCATGCAAATCTACAACAATTTTATCGTTTTTAAGAATTTGTTTGGAATGTTTTGCCTTACTTTGGTTGTTTTCGTACCTACGTTCCAATGATTTTCGGGCTGGCTGGGACTGTGGTGCCACATTTTTGGTGTTGCTGCCCTGCAGTTTCTTGGGCAGTTCCAACTTTGGCTCGATGTGCGTTTCCTCCACCTTTGCCTTCTCGGTAATGGCGTAAAGCAGTGCGGGCGAGTCGAAGAAATCGTTCTCACGGAAAGTGTTCAGCTTATAAAACTTCGTGGCATCGATGCGGATTCGTGTGTCGAGTGCGGGCTTCCGCTCGAACGGTTTGTCGGCTTTGTAGGCGAAAAGCTGCACGCACGTTTCAGTGAGGTCGTTCAAATCGGTGTAGGAAAACTGCTCCATAAACACCTTCGTGTTGGGTTCTATCTCGCCCACCGACTTGCAACGCCACTCTTTTCCGTTGCCCACCATATATATATAATGTATATAATAGTTGCTGTCGTTCACCATATACGACTCGAACTCGGTGTTGTTCAGCTCCCGTGGCTTTGTCGGAACAAACGCCAAATATGCCGTGAGCGTGTTGCCACCCTCCCGTTCGCGTGGCTGCGGAATGAAATTGTCTGCTGGGTCGTAGTCTGGCTCTTCCACTTCGTCCCACTTTTCGTCGGCTGCCGTGTCGGCGTGGTCGCTCAGTCGGGCTTTTATCGACTTCGATTTGCCTTCTTCCTGTTCCGCTTTTGTCTGCTCCAAGCTTTTTATCTTGGCTTCCGACATATCGTCGTTGCCCACCAACACCACGTCGTTGATGGGCGTAGGAATTTCAAAACCGTCTTCGTCTTCCACCAAGACTATCTTGTTACCTTGGAAACCAGAGATGGTGCCACCTCCAACTTCGCTCAAAAATCTAACCTTATCGCCTATTTTCATTTTCTTTATCTTTTACTTCGATTGCTGTAATAAATGTTTACAAAAAACCATAATTTCGCTATTGCATTTCAAAAGCGTAGGTTTTGCACGGTAAAAGCGGCTGTTTTGCCTTGCAAAACCTACGCTTTCGCATTGCAAAACAACCGCTTTTACAACGCCTTTGTAAACATCTGATTGACAGATAATTATCTTTTCGTATTCTTGTAATGTTTTTTTACTGACTCTGTATTGTATTTTTGCCGTTTTTCTGTCGTTTCTATCCGCAGACAAAGCTACGGTATGAGCAGACTGCTGTCGCCATAACTCAGGAAGCGGAAGTCGTGTGCAAGGGCGTAATCGTACACCTTGCGCCAGTTGCCGCCAATGAACGCACTCACCAAGAGCAGCAACGTGGATTGCGGTTGGTGGAAGTTGGTTACGAGCATCTTCACTATCTTGTAGTTAAAGCCTGGCGCAATGATGATTTGCGTGCTGGAATGGAGAGCCGACAAGCCGTTGCTGTCCAAGTAGGCAAGCAGATTTTGCAATGCTCGTTCTACAGTTACGGCATTTCCATTCACGACGACGAGCCCGTCGGCGTTGTGTTCCTGCTCGTAAGGTTCCCATTGGCAAACGTGCAGTTCGTCTTCTGCAGCCTGCGGATTGCGCTCCAACTTCACGCCCATATAGTAAAGACTTTCGAGCGTGCGCACGCTGGTTGTGCCCACGGCAATGGCAGAACAGCCGTGCGAAAGCAAGTTCTCGAGGGTGTGGCAATGCACCACCACGTATTCGGTGTGCATGTTGTGCCCTTCTATCTCGGTGCTCTTTACGGGCTTGAAGGTGCCTGCGCCGACGTGCAGAGTGAGTTCGTCGCGGACGATGCCTGCCTCGTCGAGTGCTGCCAACACCTTGTCGGTGAAGTGCAGACCTGCCGTAGGTGCTGCCACCGAGCCTTTTATCTTCGAGTAAACGGTCTGATAGGTCTGCTTGTCGCTCTCTTGGGTGTTACGGTTCAGGTAAGGCGGTATGGGCAACTCGCCCACTGCTTCGAGTATTTCGGCAAACGACACCCGGTGGTTGTCCCACGCAAAGTCCACCCAATGGTTGGTTCCGCCTGCTGCCGCCGTATTCGCTTTCGTGCGGTCTACGGTGGCTGTGAGTTCCAGCGTGTTGCCGTTGATTTCAAACGAGCGTTTCAGCGTGCCCTCTTTCCACTTCTTCAGATTGCCTATCATACAGAGCCACGAGCACCGTGCATTGGTCTGGAACATCAGTTCGTAGTCGGTGGGCTGTGCAGGTTCCATGAGGAATATCTCGATGAGCGCACCTGTTTCCTTGCGGAAGTGCATGCGTGCCTGTATCACCCTTGTGTTGTTGAACACCATGAGTGCCCCTTTGGGCAGATATTTGGGCAGGTTGCAGAACACGTCTTCGCCCACTTCGCCGTGCTTGTAGAGCAACAGTTTGCTGTGGTCGCGCTCGGAAAGCGGAAACTTGGCAATGCGTTCGTCGGGCAAAGGGTAGTCGTAGTCCGATATTCTTATATGTTTTGTTTCGTCTATCATTGGTTTTTATTTTATAATCCGGCTTCTATCACGCCTCTAATCATGCAATAAATGCAGGTGAGCATTATAACGGTGAGCACCACATCTACATCTTTCACCTCGTAGCCGGTCTTGGTGAACTGGCTGGTTACGTAGGGAGAGATGGGCGCTACACGGTGTTGTATCTGTTGATATACAAAGTAGCACAAGGCTGCATTGAGTGTTCCAGCCACCATACCCACGAGAACGTCGGACGGAAAGTGCACGCCGAGGTACAATCGTGTCCATGCCACAAGGCAAGCCCATAGGAAAAGCGTGACGGAAAGCAACCTGCTGCGCACCAGGAACATAAAGAACACGGCTACCGAAAAGGCGTTGCAGGCGTGGGCAGAGAAGAAACTGAAACCTTCAGGGGTGTATCCGCGCACCAAACTGATGCTGTGGGCGAGCAAAGGGTCGGACGATGGACGCAATCGGGCAATGTATGGTTTTACGAAACCGCCGTTGCCCACATTCGAAACAAGCATGCACAAAGCCATGGTGCCCATTATGAGGAGTATGCGACCCCACCTTTCGTTGTTTTTCACTACTAAATAGAGCAACGAAAGGTAGAGGGGTATCCACGTGTAGCCCGATGTAAACACGAGCACAACGTGGTCTAAGAACATATTATTGGGGTTGTTGAAAAACAACAGCAAGGTCTTGTCGTATTCAAGGAGCGATGAAAGGTTCATTGCAGCGTAGTTTTCTATATTTCTTCCAACTGGCTTGCGGGTATCCAGCCCATGGTCTCATCGGGCAGCCGTATGCCCTTCCACCCGTCAATGCTACTGTCTATAATCTCCACTTTCGTACCTTCGTGTAGCGTAACCGCACTGTCGCCTTTCACATCGGGGGTTTTCTTCACGGTAGCAATGGAGGCAACGATTACTGCCTGGTTGGCATTCCGCTTCTCGTTCTGCTGCATTTTGGCAAAGGTAACGCAGAGAACAAAGAGCAAAAGCAGTCCCAAGGCAGAGAAGAAGCCTATTTTCCGCTTCGTTACATCGAGTGCCAGGAAGTATAAGAGCAGGAACGACAGACAGAGCAGGAGCACCACTAAACTTACAACAGCCCAGGCATCGATGCTCAAGGAGTAGACTACGGCGTGCAGCCAGTGCATGAAGAAGATGTCGGACTCGGGCGACAGCCTGTCGATGGTCCTTGCCTGGGCAAGCTGCAGGTTGTATCTTGCGTCCTCGTCGCTGGGTACTAACTTCAACGCACGCTCGTAAGCGATGATGGCTTGCGTAACATCGTTCTTGCGATAATAGGCATTTCCAAGGTTGTAATAGAGTATGCCCGATGGCTTTTGCTTTATCAATAGTTTGTAAATGCGTATGGCTTCGGAGTAGTTAGCCTTGTTATAAGCTCTTGCTGCCTCGTCCAAGGTTGCGGCAGAGGCACGCAGCGAAAGAGCCGAAAGCCCCAGGACGATGGTGAATAACAGCAAAAAGGCTCTGCCGTTGCCCTTTTTGCCGGCTTTGTTGCGCTGGTTTCTCATTGCTTCTTCTATGTCGGTAATGGCTTTTACAGCCGCATCGTAGGTGAGAGACATGTTGCCTCGTTCGTCGCCGGGGGCGTAACGCTGGAACTCGCACTCGTCCAACGCAGCAACAAACTTGTCTATCACGCTTCCGTCTATGCCCAGTTCGGCAAACTTTTCCTTCACATTGTCGCGCGAAAGCTGTTCTACCGGCACGTTCAGCTTGTCGCTGACGTATCCCCAGAGTGCCCTCAGGTTCTCGTCGTAGAAGTCTTCTGCCTTGTGCATTTCCAAGAAAACGTTGGCTTTGTGCAGCCGGTTCAGGGCTACATGCTCGGCATTCTTGCCCTTCAGCCGGGCTATGTCGCCTTTAATGTTGGCTCGCTTGCGCAGCATTGTAAGCGCGCAGACAAAGCCACCCACCAGCAACAACACTGCAAGCCAATAGGTCCACGAGTTGAAGAAGTTGGTTTCAGCCAGCATGTCGGTCTCCCTTGTCTTCAGTCCGCGTATGTCTTGCTTGCCGTTTCCGGTGAAAGCCTCAACGTCCTGAGTAGTTCCGTCGCCCTTTGCCACATTGACTTGGAAGGCTTGTGTGGTTAGAGTCCGATACGAATTGGTGGTGGTGTCGAAGTAAACAAAGCTGACTGGCGGCACGGTATATTTGCCTTGCTTGCGCGGAACAGCCAGGAAGTCGTAGACAATACTGCCCTCCACGCCGTTAGAAGTAAGGTGCGTCTTGTCCGTCAGCTTCGGGTCGTACACGTCGAACCCACCGGGAAACTTCACAACAGGCTGCCGCATGAGCTTCAGGTTACCCACTCCGGCTATCACGACACGCAGGTTTATGGGATTGCCTTCCCTTACATTGTTCTTGCTCAACTGTGCTGTCATGCTGAGCTTGCCCACCGCTCCGGAGAAGTTTGCAGGCTTTTGGGGCAGTGGCTTCACGTCGATGGTGATGCCGTCTGTCCGGATTTGTCTTGTAATGTCGCCTCCATCGTCCATGAAAGCGAACGGGTCGAAGTCGTCGATGTTGCGTCTTATCACGCCCGTAAAGGTTACGGCGGGTATCCGTAGCTTGCCCGTTACCTGCGGATATACCACATACTGGCTCCACGTCGTGGTGTGATAGGTGCGCCCGTTCAGCCTTTCGGTACGGAAAGTTTTCTGTTGTGGCAACGGAATTTCCTGCACGTGGGAGCCTTTTATGTCGGGCATCTTGCCTGCCATGCGCACCAAATTCACGTTGGTATATACCTTATAGGTAAGCAGAACGGGTTCCTGTTCGTGCACCGTACGCTTGTTTGCCGTTACTTTAACAAACAAGTCTTTGCCCATAGGCACTCTGCTTTCGGGCCGTGTAATGCTTATGTCCGCCCTTGCAGCACCGTTCGACTGTGCCGAACGGCTTACATTGGCATTTCCAGAGGCTGTTATCTTTACCGGTGTGGACGCCAAGCGCTGCCCATTCACTACAATCCGGGCAGGTGGAATGTTGAAATTGCCTCGCTTTGTAGCCATGAAAACATAGGTGTACGACTCTGACGACGAGCTGCTCATGTGCCCATTCATCATCTGGAGGTTACGTTGCGATGTGTAATAGGGTCCTGCCAACAATTCAACACCGGAGGGCATCTTGCCCAATTTCAGCCCTTCCACGTTGTCGGTGTAGATAATATACTCTATCTGGAACTGCTCTCCAACCTCCACTTGGCGTGGTGCCAACACACGAATGTGCTGTGCTAACGCTGTAAAAGGTAGCAAAACAAGTAGCAATATGTTAATATATCGTTTCATAAAGCGTTACCAATTCTTATCCAAATGCCTACTTTGGGGTTGTTGCATATATTTTTTAAGACGTTCTTGCGTTGCTTTTTCTTCTTGCATTGCTGCATTTAGCATTTGCTCGGCATTGTCTTTGCTCATTCCTTGTTCCGGTTTCGGTTTGTTTTGACTATTCTTTTGCTTATTGTTATCTTTATTTTTGTTCTTGTCTTTATTGTTTTTATTGTTCTTCTGCTGTTGTTTGTTCTGCTTTTGCTGCTGTTGTTGTTTCTTCAGAAGGTGCATACACTGTGTTAAATTATAGCGTGCATTGGCATGGTGTGGGTTGTTTCGCAGTGCATTTTTGTAGGCTTCTATAGCTTTTTGGTAGTTTTTCTTTGCCTGATACACGGTTCCCATATTATGGAAAGCACTAGAAAGACGTGCCTTATTGGTTTCGTTTTTCGTGGCTAAGGTATAGTTTTGCAGAGCCAAAGAGTCTTTGTGCTGTGCCTGCATGGCGCAACCTAAGTTGTAAGCAGCTATTGCGTTGTGCGCATTGGCAGCCAAAGCCTTGCGGAAATTCACCTCTGCCACACCGTATTTCCTATCGGCAAAGGCTGCATTACCCTTCCGAATGTACTGCCTGTCGGTCTGTGCCGTTGCCGAAAGTAGGGCAAAGGCAAGACAAAGCAATATGTATAGTCTTCTAATCATTTATTTCTTGGTAAACAAATTCATGCGATTGAGCAGCGGGTTCTGGCGTTCCCTCATCAGCGCTTCGGCTATAAGGAGCAACAAGACAATGGCTGCGATGGCTGGGAACTGTTCTGCATAGTCGCTATATGTCATACTTTCTATCTCTCCGTGCTGCATTTTTGCAATCTCGTTGTCGAGCATTTGCTCTGCGCCGGTGGTGTTATCGACGTGTATATACATGCCTTTTCCAGCTTCGGCAAGCTTTTTACACATGTCTTCGTTGAGCTTTGTCATTACAGTTCCACCATTTTTATCTTGCAAATAGCTACCATTTCCCATTGGAATGGGTGCTCCTTGTGTAGAACCTATGCCAAGAACAAACACACGTATGCCAGCTTGTTGTGCCTTTCGTGCCATTTCTTCGGCTCCACCTTCGTGATTTTCGCCATCGGTTATAATGATAATGGCTTTACCAAACTTGCTGTTTTGTGTGAAACTATGCATAGAAAGGTCAATAGCTTTACCTATATCGGTGCCTTGTGTGCCTATCAGCGAAGGGCTGATGTTGTCTAAAAACATCTTTGCCGACACGTAATCAGCCGTTATTGGCAGCTGTACGAAGGCATCGCCGGCAAATACCACGAGTCCGATTTTGTCGTTTGTGAAACGGTTCAGCAAGTCTTCTACCAATCGTTTGCTTCGCTCCAGCCTTGAAGGAGCCGCATCTTCTGCCAGCATGGAGTTGCTTATGTCCATCGCTATCATGGCTTCTATGCCTTCGCGCCTGTCTTTCGAGAGTTTCGTTCCCATCTGCGGACGTGCCACAATCACCACGATGAGCGCAAGGGCAGCCTCCATGAGGTAGAACTTCAGCAACGGTCGATACCTGGAATAGCCCGGAACGAGTTGCCGAAGCAGTTCTTTGTCGCCGAAGCGAGCCATGCGCTTGCTGCGCTTGAAAGCCCAGACATGGTAGACAACTGCCAACAATGGGACCAGCAAGAGCAGCCATAAGTATGTAGGATTAGCAAATCTGAACATTCTTTCTATTATTCTTGTCCTCTCCGGGCGTCGTTGCGTCCGTCAAGGAATACGTTTAAACACTGTTACTCGCAACACTATCTCTACGAAGAACACCAGCAATGCCAGCATGGCAAAGGGCATGTAGGCTTCGTATCGCTTGCCGTACGATTTGGCATCGAGCTTTGTTTTCTCCAGTTTGTCGATGTCTTTGTATATCTGCGACAGTTCGCTTCGGCTCTGTGCACGGTAAAATTCGCCATCGGTTTGCATTGCAATGTTCTGCAAAGTCTTGTAATCTATGTCGCCAACGAGCCGTCCCTGCGCATCTTTGCCGTCGGTTCCAAGCCCGATGGTGTACACACGGACGCCGAATTTCTTGGCTATTGCAGCTGCAGTCAGTGGCGAAATGTCGCCAACGTTGTTGCTTCCGTCTGTCAGAAGTATCACTACCTTGCTCTTTCCCTGTACGTTCTTGAGCCGTCCGACGGCATTTGCCAGTCCCATACCTATTGCCGTACCATCTTGTATAAGCCCCGTTGTAGACAAATCGCCCCTTACTGCAGAGAGAAGGTTGAGCAACGAGGCGTGGTCGGTGGTCATTGGGCACTGCGTAAAGGCTTCCCCGGCAAAGATGGTCAGCCCGATGTTGTCGTTCGGACGTGATGAAATGAACTCTCTCGCAACCGATTTTGCGGCTTCGATGCGGTTGGGTTCCACATCGTCGGAGAGCATGCTTGCCGATACATCGAGTGCCAACATGATGTTAATGCCCTCCACCTGTTCGTTGCCAACGGGGTTATTGGTCTGCGGACGAGCCAAAACCAGAACTATCAGTGCGTAGACCACACAGCGCAGGAGCATGGGCAGATGTGCCAGACGCACCTTCCAGCTCCTCGGCGTATGCTGAAACGTGAACGTATTGCTCATTCTCATTGTGGGTTCGCTTCCTTTCTTGTACAGGAAATACCATATTATATAAGGTATAAGGAGCAAAAGCAGCAATAAGTATTCTTTGTTTGCAAATTCCATTCGCCTTGCCTTTCCTTTAATCCAACAATTCTGTGATGCCCCATGCGGCGATGGCGGCACACGTCATGGCAGCCATGATGGCACCATACTTACACCAGCGCAATATGTCGTGCATGCGCTGGTTGCGCCGTTCTGCCTCCTCGGTGTCGGAAGGCGGTGGCGCTTGTGGTGGCTGATAGCCGCTTTTGGTTTCTTCTATGTAGTCTACCACGTTTCCGAGGTAGTAGTCTTTCTCGTTGTTTTGTGTAGAATACTTGGCAAATTTCACCAAGTCGGCAGTGGCAAACACCTGTTCCAGTTCGGCATTTGTTTCGTTGTTGCTTTCTTGCCGGAGTGTTTCCACGATGTCGGCAGACGTCATTTCCTTTGCCTTCATGCCGAAGCGGTCTTCCAGATATTGTCGCAACACGTCGGTAAGTGCCGTGTAATAGGCTTTCTGGTCGGAGCTTTCGCCGTTGTTGTATTGCGCCTTGACTTGCTCTATGGCTTGCATTGCCTTCTCGTGCGGCAGCAGCCTGCGTCCCTTTTGTTTAGGTTTTACAAGTGGCTTCCTGCTCTTCAGTCGTACGTTCATGGCATACGCGATACCTGACAGAAGCAGTGCCAGCACGCAAAGACCAATGTATGGCAGCCATTCGCGCAGCAGGAAGGGTGGCTTCTGCACTCCGTCGGCGGGTCGGGCGGGTGCCGTTGCAGCCGTATCTACCTTTGTTTCGGTAACGTCAAGACCGAGTTTGCCGGCTGTATAGTTCTTTCCGTCTACCTGTATCGCAACCGTTGGCAGCTCGTAGCGGCGTGCGTCCCATGCGGTAAGGGTGCGTTTAAAGGTCAAGGTGTACGCATCGCCATTGCGGACGGTGTCTATGTGCTGCTCCAAAACCTCTATTCCGCGTGGCACGTTGGTGGTATCGGCAAAGTGTGGATATGCCACACGTGCGCCCTTTGGGGCATTTACGGTTATGTTCCAGTGCGTTTGCTCGCCTATGAGTATCTTTGTTGAATCCAGGGAGGCATTGACGCGCACTTGTGTGGCGGCGGTCATTGCCACGAGGGCGAGGGTTATGGTTGCTAAAAACTTCTTCATCAGCTTCGTTGGGCAAATAGTGCCATTAGTTTTTTAACGTAGTCGTCGTTTGTTGCAACAGATATGTTGTCTACGTTGCTCTTTGTAAATATGGTCTGCAACTGGACTTGTCGCTTGTTCCAATTGGCTTTATAGGCATTCCGTAGCTTCGCACTGCCGGTGTCTACCAGCATTTCGTGCCCAGTCTCGGCATCGCAAACCTTCATCAATCCAACGTCGGGCAGTTCTTTGGCACGCCTGTCGTACACCTGGACGGCTATGATGTCGTGCTTCCGATTGGCTATCTGGAGCACGTGCTCAAAGTCGGACCGCACATAGAAGTCGCTCAAAACGAATGCCGTGCAGGTGCGTTTTACCACACGTGTGAGGAATTCCAAGGCGGCATTTATGTCGGTTCTCTTGCTTTCGGGCTCGAAGTTGAGCATCTCGCGTATGATATAGAGAATGTGTTTCCGTCCCTTTTTGGGTGCGATGTACTTCTCTATGCGGTCGGAGAAGAATATTACGCCTATCTTGTCGTTGTTCTGTATGGCAGAGAAAGCGAGGGTTGCGGCTATCTCGGTTGCCATGTCCCGTTTTGTACGCTGTATTGTCCCGAAGTCGAACGAGCCACTAACGTCGATGAGGAGCATCACGGTGAGTTCCCTTTCTTCTTCGAACACTTTCACGAAAGGTCGGTGGAAGCGTGCCGTAACGTTCCAGTCAATGTCGCGGACGTCGTCTCCGTACTGGTATTCGCGCACCTCTGAGAAAGCCATACCTCTGCCTTTGAAGGCTGAATGGTATTGCCCTGCGAAGATGTTCTGACTAAGGCGTCGTGTCTTAATCTCAATCTTTCTTACCCGACTGAGTATTTCGGTGGCGTTCATGTGTTATCCTCCCTTTTCTGTCAGGGCACTTGTATGTTGTTGATGATGTCGCTTACTATTCCCTCGGGGGTCGTGTTGCTTGCCTCTGCCTCGTAAGAGAGACCGATGCGGTGGCGCAAGACGTCGTGAGCCACGGCGCGCACGTCTTCAGGAACCACGTATCCGCGGCGCTTTATGAATGCGTATGCACGTGCTGCCTTTGCCAGATTGATGCTGGCACGGGGACTTCCGCCGAAGGTTATCATTTGTTTCAGGCTGCCCAGTCCGTAGCGTTCGGGATAGCGGGTGGCGAAAACGATGTCGGCAATGTATTGTTCTATCTTCTCGTCGATATACACTTCGCGCACCACGCCTCGGGCTTCCATTATCTCGTCTGCCGATATCAGTGCCGGGGCAGTGGGCAGATGCTCGCTAAGATTTTCGCGGATAATGCGCTTTTCCTCGTCTATCGTAGGGTAATCTATCACCACTTTCAGCATGAAACGGTCTACCTGAGCTTCCGGAAGCACGTATGTGCCTTCCTGCTCTATGGGGTTTTGCGTTGCCATCACCATAAATGGGTTGGGCAGACTGAAGGTTTCGTCGCCAATGGTTACCTGATGCTCTTGCATTGCCTCGAGCAATGCACTCTGAACCTTAGCCGGTGCACGGTTAATTTCGTCCGCCAGGACGAAGTTTGCAAACACCGGTCCTTTCTTTACCAGGAACTTTTCTTCTTTCTGCGAATATATTTGTGTTCCCACTACATCGGCTGGAAGAAGGTCGGGAGTAAACTGTATGCGACTGTATTTTGCACTTATAAGCTGCGAAAGGGTCTTTATAGCGAGCGTCTTTGCCAGCCCGGGCACGCCTTCGAGCAGGATATGCCCATCGCTGAGCAAACCAATCAGCAACGAGTCTATAAGGTGTTGCTGCCCTACAATGACCTGGTTCATGCCGGTAACAAGGTTTGTTACGAACCCGCTCTTCTGTTCTATCCGTATGTTTAGTTCGCGAATGTCTATAGCTTCTGCCATAATTCCTATTGTTTTACTTTTTTCTTGTTTTCTTTACGCAAAAGTACTACATTACCATCGGATATATACCAGATTAGCATCTAAATTATATTAAAAAACACTTTTAAGCTTTATAAATTGAAAAACATTGCAAATTGAGTACTAAAAACGTAAAAAAAAGGAACAAAAAAGCCCATTGTCGTCGGTCGGCACGACTGTATTTGGCGACAGATGGTTCATGAAAAGGAATAAAAGAAAAGCCTCGATGCATCGCACACCAAGGCTTTCGTTCTTTAAAGTCATTGAAAAAGATTTCTAATCCACTAAAAAAACCAAATCTACATATTATTTTCAGAACCTCTCCCAAAGAGGGATTGGCATGTCGCCTACTGCACAGTACAGAAACACAGCAATCTGAAGAACCATGCCCTACTGTGCGTCCGCTAAACTGTCAATGCTGCAAATATAATACATTTTTTCCGTTTTTACAAGTATTTTATTGTTTTTTTCGCAACCGTTCGTCATTTTTTGTTTTTAAAGGAATGTAGGTTTTCCTGCAACGGCGAGCATGCCGATGTGTCATAGCGTGCCGGATTGCCTGCGAAGCCCATCTATTGCCTGCACCGCCATGGTGTAAACATTTTTCGCCATCGTGGCTGTCATGCAACCCATTCACTGTCAGACCCTTGCAAAACCTATTTTTTTGTTTCTCCAAAACGGCTGTTTTGCACGGTAAAAGAACCTATATTGCAAGGCAAGAAGGCGTGTTTCGCAAGGCAAAAGAAAGCCTGTGAGCTTTCGCATGCGTTTTCTTTACAAAATAAAAGTGCGGGGATACGGGGTTCTCGGAGAGGATATGGAGAAACGGAAGACCAAGTTCAAGGTTAAAAAACAGCCATTGAGAACGACGAACGGTAATGTTTTGAATCTACTACGGCAGATATATACCTTAACAAAACAAAGTGATAAAAGAAGCTGAATACCGGTTAGTTGATAAACATCGCTTACTTTTTGGAATTTGTTTCTTGGGCAGAATTGGCATGACTTAGGTATAACTTCTTTTCGTTTTGCTTTTCTTTGAACACAT
>ERZ773050.1346-NODE-1346-length-13684-cov-7.707462_pt1 | contig 13684 bp, 8 predicted proteins | sample MGYA00580632_ERZ773050 | MGnify/ENA primary metagenome ERZ773050 (study PRJEB29015, sample SAMEA2738123) | human oral metagenome | biome: human oral; feature: human-associated habitat; material: saliva | place: China | collected 2166 ... | reverse complement strand
TATTCATTGGGAGTTAAGATTAAGGATTTACGGGAAACTTATATAGTATCGTTACAATCTTTTCTACTTGGTTTTGAATCGAATGAACCAATGTATTTTGATATCTTAAATAGAGTAGCATTAGGTTTTTTATTGAACATTTCAAATGAAAACTTTAAACAGTTAGTTGATTATGTTCAGCGAATGGACGAGCAGGCAAAGCCTGCAGACTGGACACCTGACCTATTACTTTGGTTTATACTGAACTCCCGCTTGAAGGAAGACGAGAAACAAGCGTATGCAGATAAGCTTGCTTTCCCTAAGTTGTACAAAGGACTTTTCAAGTTAACACAAATATCAGATGCGCAAGAAGCAAAGAAAGCTCTTGAAGACTATATCGAGAAATGGTATAACCTAAACAAAAATGCACCTTGGTATAATAGTCATTTGAAAAAGAACTGTTACCGAGGCTATTGGGCGTGGGAAGTTGCAGCTATTGCAAAGATAATGAACATCGACGACTCCGACCTGAAGGATAATCCGTATTATCCCTATGATATGGTACATTGGGAGGATACAGGAACGACCACAGAGGAGTAACCTATATAAAAGGGTATTGAAATCGTTTTAAATGAAATAGCTTATAACTTTAGGAGAGATTTCTTTCAAGAATGCTTACATCGTTCACTACAAGGAAACACTCGACGTTAACAACGAGGCTCCTATGACTATCGCTATGACTTTCTCAGCTGAGAATATCACCGTTGGCAATGCTGAGCTTGACAACCGTTGGCCTCGCACATAAGTCTGAGAAACATCAGGACTATGCTGAGCCTTCGTACTCGGCATAGTCCTTTTTCGTTTCTTACTCAAGCGAGGGGGGCTTTACTATCCTACATACTCCGATTGCTTTCCCTTGAGATTCTAAATGTAATGCCGTATAAGCCAATTAGCTTTTAATTTTCAAAACAAACAACCCATGTCAATTCCTTTCAACCCCATCACTATCAGCGTAGGAAAGAAGTCTCTTTCTTCTTTTATTTCTCTACAAATCGAACAAAACATAGGTAAACACCACCGATTCCAAATGTCTGTTGAATTGGAAACGGGTAGCAATAGATATGTACATAATATCAATAGCAGCAAGAAATGGCTCGGAGAAAGCATCGTTGTGAAGGCTGCAAATACTCCTATCTTCGTTGGTGTGGTGACAAATGTACAATTACACAGAGAAGGAAGTGACTTTGGATGTATCATCGTTTCTGGCTACTCTGCAACCTACAGAATGGAAACGGCTCACAGCTGCTTCTCATGGAATGACAGAACCATTGGGGATGTAGTGAAAAAGCTGTGCGAACAAGCTAAGGTGCAATTAGAGTTGAATCCTGCATTCAAGGAAACCAAAGACTTTATCTGCCAGTATGAAGAGTCTGACTTCGACTTTATCCGTCGTCTTGCTCATCAGTATCAAGAGTGGATGTATTTCGATGGAACTAAACTCATCTTTGGTAAACCAAGGAAATTGGCTGACCCTATAAGATTAGAATATGGAACAACACTGTCTTCACTTGACATTGGTTTACAGACCCTCGCACGCTCTGAGCAGGTGTTCTCTTATCACTCTGGTGCTGACCGTGAGATGCAACGTATGACGCCAGACTTGGCATATGGTCATGACAAACTTGCGGGTGAGGCTTTCCGTGCATCATTAGGTATGTTCTCAAAACCTGCAAGACAGCATGCGCTGCCACGTATCAGCAATGAGACGGAACTCGTTAACTACATGGGGCGTAAGCAGGCGGCAGAGACGGCTGAGACACATTATATCACAGCTGAGAGTCAGGTGCCAACCCTGCGTGTAGGTTCCGTTATAAGTCTCTACAGTTCATTCTTGAAACGTGTAGGAGACCTATCAGAAGAGAGTTTGGGTAACTTTATCATTATCGAGATAACCCATGAGGTGAGCCAAGGCAGCTACTACAAAAACCGCTTCAAGGCTATCCCTGCTACAATAAAGGCAATGCCAAGTCCAAAGGTGCGTATGCCATTAGCTGAGACACAGATGGCAACCGTGCTTAGTAATGCTGACCCAGAGGGCAAGGGCCGTGTGCGTGTGCGTATGAACTGGCAGACGGATGGTATGCAGACAAGTTGGGTGCGTGTGATGACCCCAGATGGCGGTAGCAGTAGTGACGTAAAGAGTAACCGTGGTTTTGTGTTTATCCCAGAGGTAGGCGACCAAGTCCTCCTCGGCTTCCGCCATGGAGACCCTGCCCGCCCATACGTTATGGGTAGCCTATTTAATGGAACAACAGGTGGTGGCGGTCTCGAAGGAAATCACATGAAGAGTCTCACAACTCGTAGTGGGCATACTATAAAGTTGAACGATTCACTATCGTCACTTGGAATAACCATCAAAGACATAAAGGGGAATTCCATTCATATTGACTCTGTAGGAGATGACATCATCATCAATGCAAAGCGAAATATTACTATCAATGCAGGAGAGACTTTTACCGTGAACTGCAAAAATGCCAATATCCTTGCGGAGGAATCCATCAATATGAATGCGGAGCAGGATATTACCAGTGTCTCTGGAGAAAGTACGTCTATACAAGCAGGTGAATCCCTCACAGAAATAGCAGCAGACAGTTATGTCCTATCTGCTAATGATGCTAATGTACAAGTCACAGAAGAACATAATCTTCAGGCATCTACAATATCGGAGACAGCAGAGAAAATCAACATTGACAGTACGATGGAGGACCTTGACCTTTCTTCTCCAAAGAAAGTTAATATCCAGAGTTCTGAAAAAGTAAATCTGTTCTAAACTATGTATATTCCTTTTAAAGCACTGACAGGGTCACACAAGGTGCATGGAGTCAGGACAGAAGTTATGCCAGACGGGGTGAGTGAGACCAAATGTGAGGCTTCTATAGAGTTTGTTCCGCTTTCTGAAGATAGCAAAGTCAAAGCTGTAGTGTATCTACATGCCATTGCGGATGAAGACGATGCCACGGCATCATTTGTACATGATATAGAATCTACTCTTAACCCTATATGTCTGGAATTGGACAATAGGGGTAAATGTGTTAGCATTTCAGACCATGACGAACTATGTAAACGATGGGATGACAGTCTCTTTCTTTTGCGTGCCAAGTATGAAGGAGAATGGGTTGAAAAGGAGCTACAGTTGTTGACTGATAGGGTTCATGACAAGAAGCTTCTACTTAACATGATGAAAAGATATTACGTACTTTCAGAGTGGCTGGAAGCCGACTGGTCAGGCATAGAGTTCACAGAAGGGAAAGGACGCAGAGAGCACGAAGAGGTAGCCTTGGGAGTATCACTTCTCTTTTCACAAGATTGTTCCTTTGAGGACATAGGAGAAGGAATATCGCTACACATTGTTGGAAATGCTGACTTGAAAAAGAATGAAGTACAGCTTGACAAGATTCCCCTCCTTGATGAGATTCAGATAGAAGATATAACATCTATAGAACAACATTGTATTGTGAAGACATCCAACCTTACAAGAAGTCCTCAATCCGTATATAGTCATTATATGGTCAAAGGGCGGGAGCAGATACTTAAGGATATTGAAATAAGTCTAACCTTTCAATAAAGAAGAATGGAAACAGGCAAAAACACATCAGCAGATCGTAATCGTAAACAGACTGGGAACAGTGAGGAGATTGTTGCAGATAGTGCAATTTGCACATGTGACAAAGGTTCCAAACCAGGAACTTTCCGTGTTACCAGCCAGCAGAAGATTTACTGTAACGGCGCAAGAAAACTTGTTGCCACAGACCAAGACAAGGATATAAAGTCCTTAAATTTTGGAAGCTGTGCAGCAAAGAATAATGGTCCTTGTTCTCCGAATATCGCTTGGAGTAACACGTATAATAAGATTGCCATAAAGGGTAAGATGTATCCCCTAACGGTCAAGAGTTCTGGTACTTGTAAAGCTGGAGGCGGTAGAATCAATATACAGACATCTGGTCAACAGGTTGTAGTAAAGCCTTCTGCTTCACCACGCAAGGCTAACAGTACGGCACATAAGAGTCCGATCTTTACAGAAGAAGACTGGAAACATTTACCACAGGAGGACGAGAAGAGTCAGAATAAACGTGTACCAGCAGCGGTGCAAGTAAACAATGTTCTTGTAAATGGTAAGAGGGAGATAACCATAACCCCCTACGACCAAGAAGAACTCCTATTCACTACGTCACTTACGGCAGGAAGTATGCGGGGGACTGGTGTCAAGTGGGATGTCTGTTATGGCAATCGTGTGATTGCAAAAGGGTTGACAGAAGCTCCAGCACGTACTTACTTTACCAAAGAAGGTACATACTCTGTATATGCTTATGTTCATAAACCAGGCTCACCCAAAGGCAAAGGCGTGGTTAAGATAACCGTATCCTACCCCAAGTTCAAAAGTATAGAATGGAAGGACGAGAATGGCAAACCTGTTACTTACATAGGGTTGCGTAATAAAGTGTTTGCACATGTATCTTTGCCGGGCTGTAAAGGTATATCTGTCAATTGCCGCTTTTATTATAATGGATATGAGGGAAAAACCTATCTATCCGCCCTTACTCCAATAACCTTGTCTGCTGCAGGAAAAGTAAAGATAGCCCTTTCCCTTTCAAGCGACCAGTTAAAGAAGATAATAGAAGACCGTAAGCGTTTCAGCAATGGGCAGAAAATAAGGATACATCTGGAACTGAGTTCTCGTCATTGGATAGAAAACCTTACAAAGGCTTCACAGCACCCTATCCTGTTCAATGACAATATAGAGTTCCGCAGCTTAGTCATTTATAAAGATTCTGATTGCAAAGAAAAACTGCAGGGTGGTATTGCTGACAGCGGGAGTACCGTATACGTGCGTGTCTCTACCTCCAATATGGAAACCGGCAAGTTACGTCTGGATATATATAAGCACGAAACAGGCAACCAAGAAGAGAAAAGTCCCAAACCATCACCTGTATATAGTACCAGTTGCCCTGTCAATAGTACGGGTGTCTATAAGTTCTCTTTAACGTTGGCAGCACCTCCATACAAGGAAGGTACAGCCTACAAGGTTGTTGTCTCATGGATTTTCAGTAGTCAATCTTCCAACGGAAATGTAAATAATAATACTAACAGACAGACCTCAAAAGAAACCAAACAATACATACTTAAAGGGAAAGAAGTCCTCTTCTCTGTCAAGCGGCATATCCCCACGCCAAAGGCAGAACCCAGCAAGGCAAATGTTAATCGCACAGAACCTGAAAAGGGTGGATGTCCACGTTGTAGAGAAGAATGGACGGATATGCTTCCAAGACTAAAACAGGTTTTTGGAAAAGTATCACCTAATAGATTAAAGGCGGTTGCACAAGCCTACACTGAACATATGAAAGCTTTGAGTATGGATACGTGTTGGGTAAAAGCACATTTCTTTGCACAAGCTACTATAGAAACCGGGTATACTCTTAACATTTCTGAGAATATGAACTATAAAAGAGAAAGATTTGAGGATATTTTTCCGAGCAAAATATTCAAGGGAAGATGGACTAAAGATGGTAAATGGGTGTCAGACAGAGATAAAAATGGAAAAAGAATATACAAAGATGGGATGAAAAGTACTCTTGATAAGGTTTATTCTATAACTGACACTCAGGAACGTAAAATAGTTCTTGCAAACATTGCGTATGCTAATAAGAACGGTAATGGGGATTATTACTCTGGAGATGGGTGGAGATTCCGGGGAAGCGGCCTTGTACAAATAACGGGTAGGGAAAACTATAGTAAAATACAACATCTAATCAATACAAGGTTTAAATTAAATGTTGATATAATGACGAACGGCGCAGATACAATTAATGGAGATGATCGGATTGCGACGTTAGCCTCTATGTGTTATGTATATATTTGTTTGAAAGGGAATCCACAGCTTTCTTGTAATAAAGTGAGAAATACAAATAGTTTCTCAAAAGCCGTTGGGAAGAATATAAAAGAAAAAAATAAACCAAGTAGTTGGGAACGAAAACAAAACTCCTTTAACTTAGAAACTTCTAAAGCTTTTGTAATTGATCAATGTAACCTTTCTGAAAATAAAAAAATAAAAGATGGGCAATGGCATGATCCTGTTGATAATCCTCAAATTGCTGTATTTACTCAAAATGGAAATGATAATCCTGCAAATCAAGTATTTGGGACTACAAGAGGACGTGCTCACCAAGGAATAGATTTATTCGCACTTGAAGGGTCAAATCTTTATGCTTGTTTGTCAGGAAAAGTTGTTATTACAAGGAACAAAGGTAAGGCTGGTCATCAATATGTTGTTATAGAAGTTTCTAAAAAATCTCAGATAGAGATCTTCAGAAAGAGGAGGCGTAATGATTATAAAAAGATAGACCCTAAAGAATATCTGGAAGGAGAAGGATTTAACAAAGATTCCGATAAAATTTATTTTGTTTATTATCATATGAGTAAAATATTAGTGAATGAAGGTCAAGGTGTAAATGCAGGTGATGTGATTGGTAAATCTGGTATTACTGGTATTGATTTAGGTACTCATGGCCCTCACCTTCATTTTGAAATAAAATCAGTTAATTCTTTTCCTCATGGCTTAGCAGGACGTGTAAATCCAGCACTCTATTTAGATTATAAAAAGAAAAATCAATTAACAGAAGCTGAAATGAATATACAGCGTAACAGAAATAAAAAAGGTTATAAGTAATTCTATGATAATAATAAAGTTTTTTCTTTTAGACGTATTGACCTTTGTGTCAATTGGATGTATAAGTTGTACGAATAAAAAAGGTGCAGAAATGAAGATGGTGCATACAACACAGGAGAAAGATTCAATCTCTTCGTCTCTATGTAAGAAAATAGGAATTCCAGAGGATATGATTCTACCCATAAACTCTCAAGGAATGGACTCGCTAATGAAAGTCTATCAGACTTCTTACCTGCAATCATCCTCTGAGGATGAAGAAGAGGATGAAGTGCGTATTGATGAACGATATATCAACATCTTGATACCTTATGCTTTCAACGATTTGGCGAAGCGTGGTTTTATACCTATATCTTCTGCTTTGTACAACAAAAAGTTGAAAGAGTTAGGTCTTCCTCCCGAGCAAAGGCAGAAACAGCCTTATATCTATGAATATAAACACTATTTTTCCTCACCGACAATTATGCAGGGATGGACCGATGACATAGCAGAAGACGGTATTGACAAAAAAGAACATGAATATATTCGATACGCTCCTATCAGTAATATATTTGTCAAGGGCTATAATTTCTGCCTACCGAAACCTATGTTAGATTCCTTTCTGAGGAATAATAAGGGTAAAATAGCGTTTCATTTAAGTGATGAGATTGTACATCTAAATAGATTTTTGTTCAATGATAGCAAAGCGAGTTTCGCCTGGTTACTACACAATAATCCTGAAGCTTTGAAAGATTTGCTTCTATCTTATGGATATGATACGAATGAAGCTATCAATGAACTGGTACTAAAGGATATATCAAACGAATATACCAATGTGGAAGATGTTTCTGGATTAATAAATACGTTTATTCGTAAGGTATATGACAAAGAACCTCATATAGAAATCCGAGAGGGGTTAATGAAGACTATACTTCGGTTACCAGCCAATGATAAAAATTTGAAATGGCAAATAATTCTTGAAACGTATATTGATTATCTCTTGAAGAAAGACAAAGCAGAGGGGCCTTATTGGTTGTCTCACTTTACGTGGAAAGAACGATACAAAGCTGCTGCCTATCTGGGATATTACTTATATAAAGACCGACTTCGATATCAGCAGATTGGGAGTACAGGCTTTGCCAATGAGTTGTATTATAATAATGAGTTCAGAGATAATCTGGAAAAGCATCATTATTATCAACTGCCAGGGTTTAAGGAAATCTGTGATAAGATTTATGAGGACTACGCTTTCTTCGTAAAGGCTTCGCATACTGGAGAATAATTGGCTGCCCTTTGCAATTCCTAAAGAGAATACCAAAAAGTTCTAAGAACTTCAAGTGTTTTTTATATCTTTGCGGTATGTTATCTAAATAACTCAATGAATATGAAAAGAATTGCTTTTAGATCAGCGTAGGTCTATGGAGCTACGGAGTATGTCTGACGAGCAACACAAATAAAAGTCAAGATATGAAAAGGAAGGTAGTACTAATACTAATTGCCTTGTTGTTTTTCATAGTGTACTCTGAAGCACAGAGAAAGACAGAGCGTCCTATGCCAAAGGTGCGTAAGGGAGCTGCAGGCTCCTTGGTTCAGCCTGTCAGCGACAAGACGCTGGCAGACTGGAATGCCATCCACCGCACGTATGCCGCAAGGAATTACCAACTGAAAGACAGTTGGGAACTTGTGTCTTACTATGATTATTCGGTCGCTGGAAATGAGAATAGCTTGGAGGAACTTCAGAACATGAAGATACAGATACTTGGCGACTCTATCCTTTATCTGAATGGGAAGAAAATCAAGGTTTGCCGTACGGACCGTGATCCGTTTATGTACGAACGGGATGCACTTTACTACCCCTACCTTAAGGATTACTTTGCTCTTCGTGGCATCAATATATCCAAGTCAGTTCCTGTTTTGCTTATACAGTCGTCGGAACACGAGATATACAGCGATATGTTGGAGTATATTTATACTGGTGAGTACCTTGTGTTATTTCATAATAACATTGCTGGTGTTTTCAAATACGTGAGAAAATCTGGGCAGGGACTGCCTTCCCTTGATGCAAAGCTGGAATACACGCAAGCTGACATGTATAAGGATGTAAAAAAGGAGATGAGTAGCAAGCGTGCCCGTGAATATAATATTCGTCCCTATAAAGGAAAACTGAGAGCATGTATGGGGAAGAGTATATCCCATATAAATGGCATTGGTGGTTTCTATTTCGTGAAACTTCCTAACTATAAGTCTTTCCCCATTTTTGTTGCTTATAACTGCAACGAAGACGATGAGTTTCTTATATATACCTACAAGAATGGGATGATAGACGACGACAACAATATCAACATCCTTGCCTTCAGCTCATATAATGACATAAAGGAAGACTTCGCTATCTTTACGGATGGTACAATCTATGTGCGAACTGTAGAGGGTAAGAAGACCTCCATAAATGTTTATCGTATCAATGATGATGGTGACTTCTATAGATTGGAGTAAAACGGAGGATTGTATAAAGACGACCTTATGTATCTTCGGAGTAACTTAAACCCAAATCTCTAATATTGGCTTTTAACAAAAAGATTGATTAAATTTGCACTTGGTACTTGAATCTACCAACACAGACAATAGTTTGAAAAATCATGACATAATTTCGGAAAAAGACCTAAAATAAAGTGGGAAAAAAGATAGAAAAAAGAGAGCCTGCAACCAACAGGAAATCAACCCGTTATGGAGTCGTAAAAGGAAAGGTGCTTAATTAGATTTCAAAAGGGCGTTAATAAGACTTCAAAAGGGCATCTATTGCAAGTCAATTGGGCGTCTTTTCAAAGCCAGAAGACCATGTATTGGTTTTGAGTTGTATGAAAATAGTTTACAAACGTTGAGTGATATGGGAATAAGTTGTTTGTAGAAGACGGAAGGACATGGTAAATATTTGCCTTTTCTGCATTCTTATCTTGTGCTTTATCCCTTTATGTGAGACCGTCCGATTTTGGACAGTCATACCTTACAAGTGTATAAGCCTTTGTTCTTTTTCCAATCTACGTATTTAACGGGAGAGCCACAATGAGAACTATTTTTATATTATACTCTCTTTATAAATGTGTTCTCTACATTCTTATTCAGTAAAGGTTCCAGATGAAAAAAGAGAGGCTTGGTATTGTTTCCAGCCTCTCTTTTACTTACATTATTGTGGGAACCTATTCAAATGCCTGTACCTGCATGCCTACATGACGTTCATAGTAATTACGTACATAGACATTATCTGATTGCGTATTTAGCCCAAAGCGAAGACAGTTGGCTGATATGACATTACCATAACCTGCACTTTCGGGACCATTGTTAACTGGATTTGGTGTACTTGCCCAGTAATAGCCTTTTTTTCCTAAATCGATTAATTTCCCATACTTATATTGTCCAAGTGCTGGAAGATAGAAATAATCACTTCTTACTGATGATTCTGGTTTGCCAGAGATTGCTACAGTAAATTTAATATCATTACCTAATTCCCACTTATCTGTACCTGGACAGTTTTCCTCAGAACTAAAATGTGAAATTTTGCTCTGTTTCTTTAGCCAGATGCCTCCTACATAAAGATGGTTTGCAAATACCCATAAAGTTTTGTCATCCAACCGTGGAGATCCTCCACCAATATACCATGTAAGTGCTTCGTAGGTCGGCGCATCCTTGCATGAGTTCATAGCCGGTGTCTGGACTTCTTTCGTGAATGTAGTATTGTACCATCTTGTGTCCGCTGATGATTTTGCATAGTTTGTATCTGCAGCTTTGTTGAGTAAAGGCTGACTGTTCGCATGCCCATCCCAATAATTGTTCACTGCATCCCACATGTAATATTTGTTCTTGCGAGAAGTATATGTCGCCATGCCAAGGTCAGTACTGATTTTCTGATTCTTTCCAGCAGTACATGTTTTACCACTATATGTATATGAAATAGTGCTTTTTGTACCAGTTACGGAATCATATAGAGAATAAGTAACCTTAAAGGTTGAGTAAGTTCCTGGAGCTACAACCATTATGGCTGCATTCTTAGATGCTGTAGCGGCTTTAGGAATAGGGAAACCAGTTTCTGAACTTGTTCCGTTCAAAGTCAAGGTTACGCTGTTAGAAGAAGAAGAACTAATTGCAGTTCCTAAACCGCTGTCGCTAAAATTGAACGTTCCAGCAAGGCTTTCACCGTTAGCCACTGTAACATTGATTTGTGTTACTACAGCAGAAGCAGCCAACTCCTCTTTTGAGTAGTATGGCATAAATGTTATGTACGAAGCCTCATGACTGAGATTAAACTTATAGGATCCATCTGTTTGGCGTGTTGCAGTACCGACACCGCAGTCTCCAACAGTTCCTAACTGAGTCGCATTGTTGGCTACGTCCTGATTCTGACTTGTTGCTATTGTAACAGTGTTACCTGAAGTGCTTTCGTTCCCTGTGTATCTAACAGGATAGCTCGCTGCCGTATAAGTTCCGTCGAAATAGAACTTTGCAGAAGCTGTTGTTGATGTAATATTGTTGGAACTACTTGCTGTTAGTGTAGGAGATGTTGTAGTGCCACTATTTACCCAAATATTGTCTTTTGTAGTCCAGTAGAACTTTACCCCTGAATCATAAACGCCTGAGGTACGTGTCTTAGCCTCTGAAGTAATAGAGAAAGAAGTCTTACCTGTTAAATCCTTATCCTTAGCACTATTGTTAGGATCCGCGTCACTTAAATTGTCATTAGAACAAGCCGTCAGCCCCATAAGCAAGCATGTAGCAAACAAACTTGTAAACTTGTTAATCTTCATAATTCTTATTGATAATTATTTTGGGTTAATCTGGGTTAACATCAAACGTGTTACTGTTGTCATCATCTGCCTTTTCGTGATCAGACTTAAAGGGTGAGTTTGTACCCATGATTGGTTCTGCCGATACAGGAATAACTGAAAGCTCGGGGCGACAGTATTCCTCTTTTACATAATTTTTTCTTTGCATATCTGTTTTTTTTATATGATTATATCCTCTCTAATCTACATGCGGCATCTCTGTAAATCACATTATTTATTGATAGATGTCATCGAATTAGTAGGGCAAAAGTATTTATACTTTTTTAGATAAACAAGTTTACCCCCTCCGATTTAGATAATAAAAGTTATATTTATAAAACATTAACTTAGACTTCTTATCTTCTGCTACATTTTTGGCGTATAGGTCACATTTTTACCATAAGTCTCTTACATCAAAACTATTCGATAAAAATATAGCTGCCAGAAAGAACTTGCCTTCTAACAGCTATATGATATTACCTAAAATCTAATCGTTTACATTTTTCAATTATTTTATGTTTTGAACTAATCGGCTCATACATCCCTGATTAGAAACGGACCTATCATTCGACCTAATATATGTGTATGTAAATCTTATATGCGCCACGCTGTTTGTGTTATAAGAAGAAGTGGAGAAAAGAATCCATCAAAACTTATTTTCCTGTCATTGCTATCATCATCTTTAAGCATGTAATCATTTAATATTTACTCTATTACGCGAATTGTTAAAAGTGACAGCAACTTAAAACTAAAACTAACTGTATATAAATAAGGTGAGATTTTAGGGCTTTATATCGTGTCAAACACAAGTTTAGGGAAAATCCCCCACTGTATAGGGGAAATCCTTTTCACATGTCTTTTTTTCTTCGTTCCTTTGCATCGTGAAAGTTAGGAAATGCTTTTAGAAGTAGTCCGAAACTTGAATAAGAACTTAAAAAGGTAACGATTATGAGAAGGATAGTACTAACCCTCATCGCATCGCTCATAGTTATCGGCGCATCAACAAGCGCAATGAGTTATGAGCAAGCTCGAGTACAAGCACTCTTTCTAACAGATAAGATGGCTTACGAGCTGAATCTGACAGAGGCACAATATGAGGCAGCCTATGAAATAAACTTGGATTACCTCATGAATGTCAACACGGTAGACGACCTCTATGGAATATATTGGTCACATCGAAACGTAGATTTGAGCTATATCCTCTATGATTGGCAATATCGTGCATACGTTGATGCAGCATATTTCTACCGCCCACTGAGATGGGACGCAGGCTACTGGAGATTTGGCATTTATGCTCGTTATCCACGCCGCGACTATTATTACTTCGGACGACCATCGTTCTACAACGTTTACAACGGAGCCCACAGCTGGCGAATGAATGGCGGAAGAAGTTGGTATAACGGAAGAGAAATCTTCTACGGCGGAGATTATAACAGCCGATATGGTATGAGAGACTGCTACATACGTGGCGATTACAATAGAGGAGGAAACTACTATTATAACAATGGTCCTACTTATCAGAACGACCGCCCACGCAGCTTCGGCAATCAGCAACGCGGAAACTTTGATGGACCACGTAATTATCAGTACTACGCTCCACGAGAGAGTTCAACACGAACAACGGTTACTCAACCTAACTATGGTGGTAACTTCGGTGGAAGTAGGAACTATGGTGGCGCAACAAGAAGCTATGAGCCAAGTCGCTCATTCGATGCACCAAGCAACAGCTTCGGTGGTGGTGGCGCAACATTTGGCGGAAGCCGCTCAGGTGGTGGAAGCGTTTCAAACGGAAGTAGCTCATTTGGTGGACATAGATAACGACATTAAGATATAATAAATAGACGTTGATTCAATCAGGTTTAAATACTAAGCACTAAGGTTTTAAAAGATAAATAGATTAGACGAATTAAGGTAATAAAGATTGTTTAGCAGTTAGCAAACCAATGAGTAAGACTGCATTCAGACCAAATTAGAGATGTAACAAAGAGAGTTATTTAAATGAAGGAGAGGAATTTCACGTGAGTGAAGTTCCTCTTCGCTTTTTGGTGTTATCCCAATTAGGCCAATAAGACTAATTAGGCTAATAAGCCTTATAGCTCAAGCATCCTAACCTCGGCATTACTCATTGGCTTCAGCTCATTCATCGGCTTATCAAAGTAAACGCTTTGAATGGCTTTATTGATGATACCAT
>ERZ773050.1340-NODE-1340-length-13709-cov-14.039256_pt1 | contig 13709 bp, 13 predicted proteins | sample MGYA00580632_ERZ773050 | MGnify/ENA primary metagenome ERZ773050 (study PRJEB29015, sample SAMEA2738123) | human oral metagenome | biome: human oral; feature: human-associated habitat; material: saliva | place: China | collected 2166 ... | reverse complement strand
CGTCCTCGGTTTTACGGATGGTGCGGCAGACATTACTTTCGGAAAGGCCGTAGATGGCGGCCAATTCGAGTTGGGTATGGTAATGGCGCAGATAGCTTAGGGTAAGCAGCAGTTGGTCTGCCAAGCTGAGCGTATGCGGCCTGCCTGACTTGACCTTCCGGCTTTCTGCTTCTGTGGTGATTTGCAGCATTTCGTGAAAAAGGACGGGCGTTACACCTGTGAGCCGTTTGAATTCCCTGTCGCTTCTTTGGATTAGGTTTTCGTATTTCATTTGGGAATTGTAAATCTTCAGGATACTTTCGCAAGAGGTCTATTGATTTTCTGTTCCCCGAATTTGGGAAATACGATGATATTTTAAACCCAAATATTATTTAAAGTAGCAATAGGCCGTCTGAATATCCGTTTTTCAGACGGCCTCAATGCAACTGCTGGCAGCCGAAGGCATTCACCAACACCAATTGAATGTTCAGAAAAGTACCCGTTTCATCGGCATCAAAGTGGGTAAAAGCAATTACAGCAAAAACGAGCTGAACGAAACCAAACTGCCCGTACGCGTTATCGCCCAAACAGCCAAAACCCGTTCCGGCTGGGATACCGTACTCGAAGGCACCGAATTCAAAACCACCCTTTCCGGAGCCGACATACAGGCAGGGGTGGGTGAAAAAGCCCGAGCCGATGCGAAAATTATCCTAAAAGGCATCGTTAACCGCATCCAAACCGAAGAAAAGCTGGAATCCAACTCGACCGTATGGCAAAAGCAGGCCGGAAGCGGCAGCACGGTTGAAACGCTGAAGCTACCGAGCTTTGAAGGGCCGGCACTGCCTAAGCTGACCGCTCCCGGCGGCTATATCGCCGACATCCCCAAAGGCAACCTCAAAACCGAAATCGAAAAGCTGGCCAAACAGCCCGAATATGCCTATCTGAAACAGCTTCAGACGGTCAAGGACGTGAACTGGAACCAAGTACAGCTCGCTTACGATAAATGGGACTACAAACAGGAAGGCTTAACCGGAGCAGGTGCGGCGATTATCGCACTGGCCGTTACCATAGTCACCTCAGGCGCAGGAACCGGAGCTGCATTGGGATTAAACGGTGCGGCCGCCGCAGCAACCGATGCAGCATTCGCCTCCTTGGCCAGCCAGGCTTCCGTATCGCTCATCAACAACAAAGGTGATGTCGGCAAAACCCTGAAAGAGCTGGGCAGAAGCAGCACGGTGAAAAATCTGGTGGTTGCCGCCGCTACCGCAGGCGTAGCCGACAAAATCGGCGCTTCGGCACTGAACAATATCAGCGATAAGCAGTGGGTCAATGACCTAACCGTCAACCTGGCCAATGCGGGCAGTGCCGCGCTGATTAATACCGCTGTCAACGGCGGCAGCCTGAAAGACAATCTGGAAGCGAATATCCTTGCGGCTTTGGTGAATACTGCGCATGGAGAGGCAGCAAGTAAAATCAAACAGTTGGATCAGCACTACATTACCCACAAGATTGCCCATGCCATAGCGGGCTGTGCGGCTGCGGCGGCGAATAAGGGTAAGTGTCAGGATGGCGCGATCGGTGCGGCTGTGGGCGAGATAGTCGGGGAGGCTTTGACAAACGGCAAAAATCCTGCCACTTTGACAGCTAAAGAACGCGAACAGGTTATCGCATACAGCAAACTGGTTGCCGGTACGGTAAGCGGTGTGGTTGGCGGCGATGTAAATGCGGCGGCGAATGCGGCTAAAGTCGCGATTGAAAATAACCTATTATCTCAAGAAGAGTATGCTCTTAGAGAAAAATTGATCAAAAAAGCCAAAGGGAAAGGCCTATTATCTTTAGATTGGGGCAGCCTGAGCGAACAAGAGGCAAGGCAGTTTATCTATTTGATTGAGAAAGATCGATATTCTAATCAATTGCTTGACCGATATCAAAAAAATCCAAGTAGTTTAAATAATCAAGAAAAAAATATTCTTGCATATTTTATTAACCAGGCCTCTGGAGGTAACACAGCTTGGGCAGCTTCGATACTGAAAACGCCCCAGTCAATGGGTAATCTCACTATTCCTTCCAAAGATATTAATAACACTTTATCGAAAGCCTATCAAACATTGAGTCGTTATGATTCTTTTGATTACAAATCAGCTGTTGCCGCACAACCTGCACTTTACTTATTAAACGGACCGCTTGGCTTCAGTGTCAAAGCAGCTACTGTGGCAGCAGGGGGATATAACATTGGACAGGGAGCGAAAGCAATCTCTAATGGAGAATATCTGCATGGTATAGTTCAGGTTGTTAATGGCACATTGATGGTTGCAGGATCTGTATCTGCACAGGCTGCAATATCGGCCAAGCCTACACCTGTTACCCGTTATCTGAGCAATGACAGTGATCCTGCTTTAAGACAAGCTTTAACTGCTGAAAGCCAGAGAGTCCGCATGAAACTGCCGGAAGAGTATCGACAAATAGGGAATCTTGCGATAGCAAAAATTGATGTTAAAGGATTACCGCAAAGGATGGAAGCATTTAGTTCTTTCCAAAAAGGGGAACATGGATTTATTTCGTTACCTGAAACAAAAATTTTTAAACCTATATCTGTTGATAAATATCATAATATTGCCTCTCCTCCTAGAGGAACATTAAGAAATATAGATGGAGAATATAAATTACTTGAAACTATAGCACAACGACTCGGAAATAATCGTAATGTATCAGGTAGAATTGATCTATTTACAGAATTAAAGGCCTGTCAATCTTGCAGCAATGTTATTTTAGAGTTTAGAAATCGCTATCCAAATATTCAATTAAATATTTTTACAGGAAAATAGAATCATGGAAAAAATAAAAAATTATATAGAATTCAAGAAATTATTTAAAAATATAACGGAAAAATTTTTCAGAGATTTAGATATAACATTAATTGAAGCAGCTGAATATTCTATAATTGAATTCGAAATTTATTTATCTGAATATCCGGAAGATAGTACATTTATTTTTACAGCATGGGCAATCTATCTGTTAGAAAATAACTGTCTCAATGAAAGAGGAAAAGATAATTTTTTCATCGCGGAAATGAAAAAATGTTATCAACAAACTAATTTGGATAGAATAAAATCTATCTATTCTTCGAGTGACTATCATATTTTTGCTAAGGATGTAAACAAGATTCAACAAACATTTAAATTAAATCTTGCCAATATCATGCAGCAAGAGTAGCAACTGTATTTTTAACCCCGTCGGGCAAAAATACCAAAAACGGTAAATCACTAAAAATACTTTTATACCGCCGCAGCAGCAAGCTGTAGCCTGCATGAAACCTAAAATCCATGCGTAAGGTGTGTGCTCCAGCACGCACGCGTTCCATGATTTACGGCTCAATGCCGTCTGAAAAGCTCACAATTTTTCAGACGGCATTTGTTATGCAAGTAAATATTCAGATTCCCTATATACTGCCCAGACGCGTGCGTGCTGAAGACACCCCCTACGCTTGCTGCAGAACTTTCGGGTAAAACCGGTGTGAGCATTAGCGCACCGTATGCCAATGAGAACAGCCGCATCCTGCTCAGCACCACGGATATCAGTTCGGAAAACGGCAAAATCAAACTGCAATCCTACGGCGACCAGTTCTATTACGCCGGACAGGGCGAACTCTACACCTTCGACAAACGCAGCTATAAAACCGGTAAATGGTACAACCGCAAACACGTTACCGAAATCAAAGAGCATAAAAACGCCAAAGCCGACCCGGTGGGTCTTGGTGCGTCCCAAGGTATCGAAATCAAATCCGGCAGCAATATTGGTGCCCATGCCACCTTGTTTGATGCACCCCGCGGCTCCGTTAAAATCGAAGCCGGACGCGGGCTGGTTCTCTATGCCGTGGAAGACATCAACTACGACAAACTCGACAGCCGCAAAAAGCGCAAGTTTATCGGCATTACCTACGACAAGGTGCATGATACTACGACCCATACCATGAAAATCGCGCTGCCCTCAAGGGTAGTTGCAGAATCTGCCAATCTGCAATCAGGCTGGGACGCCAAACTGCAAGGCACCCAGTTTGAAACCACGCTGGGCGGCGCGGTCATCCGTGCAGGCGTAGGCGAACAGGCACGAGCCGATGCCAAGATTATTCTCGAAGGCATCAAAAGCAGCGTTCACACAGAAACCGTAAGCAGCAGCAAATCCGCCCTCTGGCAAAAACAGGCAGGACGCGGCAGCAACATCGAAACCCTGCAACTGCCAAGTTTCACCGGCCCCGTTGCGCCCGTACTCTCTGCTCCCGGCGGTTATATCGTCGACATTCCGAAACAAAGGCGATGTCGGCAAAACCCTGAAAGAGCTGGGCAGAAGCAGCACGGTGAAAAATCTGGTGGTTGCCGCCGCTACCGCAGGCGTAGCCGACAAAATCGGCGCTTCGGCACTGAACAATATCAGCGATAAGCAGTGGGTCAATGACCTAACCGTCAACCTGGCCAATGCGGGCAGTGCCGCGCTGATTAATACCGCTGTCAACGGCGGCAGCCTGAAAGACAATCTGGAAGCGAATATCCTTGCGGCTTTGGTGAATACTGCGCATGGAGAGGCAGCAAGTAAAATCAAACAGTTGGATCATCATTACATAGCCCACAAGATTGTCCATGCCGTAGCGGGTTGTGCTGCGGCAGCGGCGAATAAGGGTAAGTGTCAAGATGGCGCGATTGGAGCTGCGGTCGGTGAAATCCTCGGCGAAGCCCTGCTGGACGGCAGAGACCCTGGCAGCCTGAATGTGAAAGACCGGGCAAAAATCATTGCTAAGGCGAAGCTGGCTGCAGGGACGGTTGCGGCGTTGAGCAAGGGGGATGTGAATGCGGCGGCGAATGCGGCTGCTGTGGCGGTAGAGAATAATTCCCTCTTTCAACCACAAACTACATTAGAAGCGGGAGTAAGAAATGCAATTTTACGAGGAGATATTCAGGAATTACGGCTTTTGTTGAGCGAAGCAAATCTTTCAACAGCTGATGCTGCCTATGCTCAAAGGATTTTAGCTTCGATGGAAAAAATAGGTGAAAGTAATTCTCGACTATTGGCCGAAAGATACGGTGTAGATTGGCTAAATAAAGTTCATCACATCTTTAAGGGGCATCAGGGAAGCATCGGTAATACATTGATTCAAAAATCAGGCTCCATGGAAAATGCTGTTGTAGCGACGCAAAAGGCAGTGGATGCTTTAAAACTGACAAAAACAGGAAATTATCCAGTTACTGTAACTGTCAATGGTATAACGGTAATTGTTCGCGTATATGTCAACAATGGAGTATCTCGTATTGCAACTATTTTGAAAATGTAAGGGTAGAATATATGAACCAGTTTTGTTTATCTGAATATGAGAAGGCTTTCTTATGTAGAATTATTGAAAACAATATGATATGGAAGGAATATTTAATAGAGCAAATAGAAAATTCAATAATAGTATCTAGAGATAATACAGGATGTGGGTGCTACATTGATTTTCAGGTAAATTTTGAAAGAATTAATCTAAATAAATACGAAAATATCCCTATTTTTTTTGAAGGAGACATAATTGCACCGGATAAGTCAGATGCAGCGACTTTCCTGCTATATACTACAGAGTCTTTGAATAAAGCAGGTAGAATTATTGACTTTCTGGAAGTTGCTATTGCAGGCACAAATTATGATGAAGTTGAGGTCTATTCATGGTTAAAGATGGAAAATAGCCTACGGTTCGGCTTGTAAAATAAACTGACTGAAAATCTGAGATATTTTCAATAATATAAATTATTAAAATTTTATGCTCAATCCCATTTTTAATTAGTCAAATGAAAATTTTTTAGCGTATTTTTATGCATCAAATTTCGTTAATAGACTATTGAAGCTTTTCTTTATATTGCCGCATTATCAGTTTCACCAATGATACGCTGTATCTGGTTAGTGTGGCGCGATCCGTCAACTAGGAGGGGCAGGCTGATTGTGCAAGTTGCAAATAGCTTACCTGATGGTAGTCCTGCTAAAGCTGCTGTCTTCAAAGCAGAGCGGGAAGGCAAATTAAAAACAGCAATAGCAGGCGTTGATCGTCAAACAGGTAAGGCCGTTATTCTTCCTGTTAAAGTTCCTTCTAAAACCAATATAAGGAGATAACAATGGGGCACAATATGATGACCACCCAAAAATGGTATGAGCATATTACTAAAGTAATCATAGGCAATACTGCTAATTTCAATAGCGGTTGCCTTGACTCTATAGATTATGTAGATGAAAGAAAAGGCGTTCCGCTTGCAGCTATGCAACATATTTTCATGGACGTTAGAGCTGCAGCTTCCCATGCCTATCTATTTGAACATGATCTTAAGAAATTCAAGCAATATGCTTATGTTGCAGGAAAGCTGGGAGTTTTGCTGAGTGTAAATTCTACAGACCCTGAACCCTTCTTTTTTCCCTGCGATATGCTCAACATTCAAAATCCGATGTTTCTGATGCTGATGAGCGACAGCCCGCAGCTGCGTGAGTTTCTGGTGCGCAATATCGACAACATCGCCAACGATACAGAAGCCTTCGTAAACCGCTACGACCTCAACCGGCATATGATTTACAATACTCTGCTGATGGTGGAAGGTAAGCAGCTTGAACGTTTGAAACAACGTAGCGAGAAAGTCTTGGCGCACCCCGCACCTAACAAATGGCTGCAAAAGCGGTTGTACGATTACCGCTTCTTCCTCGCTTTCGCCGAACAGGATGCCGAGGCGATGAAGGCCGCCTTAGAGCCGCTTTTCGATAAAAAAACCGCGCGTATGGCTGCCAAAGAAACATTGTCCTATTTCGATTTCTACCTGCAGCCGCAAATCGTTACCTACGCCAAAATTGCATCCATGCACGGTTTCGATTTAGGCATAGATCACGAAATCGCGCCGAGGGATTTGGTTGTTTATGATCCGCTGCCGGCAGACGAATATCAAGACATCTTCGATTTTATGAAACAGTATGACTTGTCTTACCCGTATGAATATCTTCAGGATTGGATTGATTACTATACGTTCAAAACCGATAAGCTGGTATTTGGTAACGCAAAGCGAGAGTGAGCTGTAAATCTCTGAGCGTCTGTTTTATAGTTTTCAGTTTTGCGAAGTACTTATTCAACCCTACAAACAGGAGGTCATCATGTTAATCAAAAAAGGCTTGCTTTCTACTTTGTCCATTGCACTGATAATGGGTTTTTCCGCCCAAACTGCCGATGCAGACACCCACAAACGCCGCCATCCGCGAACTCAAGCCGAACATGGCAAACTGCATCCCGCCTGCAAAAAGTACCTCGACCGCCGCGCTGCATGGTACAAATACAAAGGCAACCGTGCCGAATTGAAAGAAAACCGAAAAGCCCGCAAAGCCTTCCGTGAGCTACCCTATAAAGAACAACGCATCCAATGCCGCGCCGCTTACGAAGCATTTGATGATTTCGATCACGGCAAATTCCGCCGTTAACAATCATATCGGCAAAGGTCGTCTGAAAACGGTTTACTATTTGAGAAAACCCGTTTTCAGACGACCTTTTGTTATATTCCCGGAATACAGTTTCCCCTATAATTCCGACTTTCCAGCCCCCATACTACCATCCGCCCCATGACCACGGACTTCGACATCCCCCTTTTCCTTAAAAATCTGCCCAATCTGCCCGGCGTGTACCGTTTTTTCGACGAAGGCGGCAACGTCTTATACGTCGGCAAAGCGGTCAACCTCAAGCGGCGCGTGTCCGGCTATTTCCAGAAAAACGACCATTCCCCGCGCATCGCATTGATGGTAAAACAGGTTCACCATATCGAAACCACCATCACGCGTTCTGAAGCCGAAGCGCTGATTCTTGAAAACAACTTCATTAAAGCCCTATCGCCGAAATACAATATTCTTTTCCGCGATGACAAAAGTTATCCTTATTTAATGCTCAGCGGCCATCAATATCCGCAAATGGCGTATTACCGCGGCACGCTGAAGAAGCCAAATCAATATTTCGGCCCGTATCCCAACAGCAATGCCGTACGCGACAGCATTCAGGTGTTGCAAAAAGTCTTTATGCTGCGTACCTGCGAAGACAGCGTATTCGAGCATCGCGACCGTCCTTGCCTGCTTTACCAAATCAAACGCTGCACCGCGCCTTGTGTCGGCCACATCAGTGAAGAAGATTATCGTGACAGCGTGCGTGAAGCTGCGACTTTCCTCAATGGCAAAACCGACGAACTGACGCGCACCTTGCAACACAAAATGCAAACCGCCGCCGCTAATCTGCAATTTGAAGAAGCCGCCCGTTACCGCGATCAAATCCAAGCGCTCGGCATCATGCAGAGTAATCAGTTTATCGACAGCAAAAATCCGAACAATCCCAACGATATCGATTTGCTTGCGCTGGCGGTTTCAGACGGCCTGGTCTGCGTACACTGGGTCAGCATCCGCGGCGGACGGCATGTAGGCGACAAAAGCTTTTTCCCCGACACCAAAAACGATCCCGAGCCAAACGGACAAGATTACGCCGAAGCCTTCGTTGCCCAACATTATTTGGGCAAAAGCAAACCCGATATCATCATCAGCAACTTTCCCGTTCCCGATGCGCTGAAAGAGGCTTTGGAAGGCGAACACGGCAAGCAGATGCAGTTTGTCACCAAAACCATAGGCGAACGCAAAGTCTGGTTGAAAATGGCGGAACAAAATGCACAAATGGCGATTGCACAACGCCGCCTGCAACAAAGCAGCCAGCAACACCGTATTGATGAACTGGCCAAAATCCTCGGCATGGATTCAGACGGCCTCAACCGCCTTGAATGTTTCGACATCAGCCACACGCAAGGCGAGGCCACTATTGCGTCCTGCGTTGTGTACGATGAGCAAAACATCCAGCCTTCGCAATACCGCCGCTACAACATCACGACCGCCAAGCCCGGCGACGACTACGCCGCCATGCGCGAAGTGTTGACGCGCCGTTACGGCAAAATGCAGGAAGCCGAAGCCAATGGTGAGGTCGTCAAATGGCCGGATGTCGTGTTGATTGACGGCGGCAAAGGGCAAATCGGCGTAGCCGTATCGGTATGGGAAGAACTTGGGCTGCATATTCCTTTGGTCGGTATCGCCAAAGGCCCCGAGCGCAAAGCCGGTATGGAAGAACTCATACTGCCTTTTACCGGCGAAGTCTTCCGCCTGCCGCCCAACAGCCCGGCCTTGCATTTATTGCAAACCGTACGCGATGAGTCGCACCGCTTTGCAATAACAGGCCACCGCAAAAAACGCGACAAAGCACGCGTTACTTCCTCACTCAGCGAAATCCCCGGTATCGGCAGCAAACGCCGCCAAGCATTGCTTACCCGATTCGGCGGTCTGCGCGGCGTGATTGCGGCCAGTCGCGAGGACTTGGAAAAAGTGGAAGGCATCAGCAAAGCATTGGCGGAAACCATTTACGAGCATCTGCACTGATTGGTTTGAACAGCAAAAAGGAACAATATGAAATCTGTCATCATCAAAAATATCGAGATCGGCAAAGGCCTGCCTAAAATTGCCGTACCGCTGGTGGCCGCCAATACGCTGGAATTGGAGCAGGCCTTGCGCGTATTGACAGAGACGGCTTTTGACATTATTGAATTTCGTGCGGATTTTTTCCAAGCTGCGCTTGATGCCGATTTTATTGCCGAGCAATTAGGTATTGTCCGACAGGCTTTTCCTGACAAGCCTTTGCTGTTTACGTTTAGAAGGGCGCAAGAAGGCGGCAATACGCCTTGTTCTGACGACTATTATTTTGAATTATTGGAAAAAATCATCCGTTCCAAACAAGTCGATATTATCGATATCGAGCTTTTTGCCGAGGAAAGCGGCGTAAAACAAACCATTGCTTGGGCGCATGAGTATCAAACTGCCGCTTTACTTTGCAATCACGATTTCCAAGCTACGCCGTCTTTGGCAGACATTACAGGCCGTCTGAAAACAATGGCCGAGTGGGGAGCGGATATCTGTAAAATTGCCGTGATGCCGCAATCACCGCAAGATGTATTGACCTTATTACAGGCAACATATGATGTTTCACAAATTATTGACCGCCCGATTATTACTATGTCCATGGGTAAAACCGGAGCCGTCAGCCGCTTGGCCGGCTCGACTTTCGGCTCGGCCGTTACCTTTGGTGCGGCACAAAAAACGTCGGCCCCCGGCCAAATTGATGCCAACGAATTAAGGAAAATCTTGGCAATTTTGGGATAGTTTAATTATTAATATTCAAGGCCGTCTGAAAAATATTTTTCAGACGGCCTGATTTTTTTAAATTTATTTCTTTTAATTTTAAATAAAACCTGTAACAATAGGCTTCCTATTTTAATAACTAGAGGAGAAATAAAATGACTACTACTAAAGAAAACCTGGCGAATCCAGGTCCAGTAGGCCTGTGCGGCTTTGCATTGACAACTTGGCTGCTCAGTCTGATTAACGGCGGCTTTTTTACTGCTCAAGAGGGTGTCGGCTTAGTTTTGGGCATGGCTCTCGCCTTTGGTGGTATCGCCCAAGTTATTGCCGGTATGTTTGAGTTCAAGAAAGGCAATACGTTTGGCTTTACCGCTTTTATCAGCTATGGCGCCTTCTGGTGGACATGGGCTTTGTTTACCATCTTTTTCAAAGGTGAAACAGCCCCGGCATTTATCGGCTGGTATCTCTGCGCATGGGGTATGTTTTCGCTGATGATGTTTGTGGCTACCTTGACCAAGCCTAAAGTATTGAGCGGTATTTTCTTTTGCTTGACACTGACTTTCTTTGCTTTGGGTATTGGCGATGGCATGGAAAATCATAGTATCGTCCATATTGGCGGTTGCTTAGGCTTGGTAACTGCACTTGGTGCGTTCTACTTGGCAGCGGCAGAAGTCATCAACGAATCTTTCGGCAAGACAGTTTTGCCGGTTGGCGAGCGTAAATAAGCTTAACCATACAAAATGCCGTCTGAACGGTGGAAATGAAATCAAAGGTTTCAGCCACAATGTTTAGACGGCATTTTTTATTTGTCTTCAAATAAATCGACATCAAATAAATCCGGCTCTTTGATGCGCTCCCGACAATCGAGCTTGATGTCTTCAGTAACCCGGCAGCAGCACGGCAAAATTTCTCCGGGCGCGACAAAAGCGAGTGGAAAATTATCATAAGAGACTTTCCCATCCAAGATTTTGACCCGGCATGAACCGCAATAACCGCTGCGACATTGGTATTCAACTTCGTGTCCAGTGCGCTCCAAGCCCTCCAATAAGGTTTCGCCTTGTTGGAGTTGGAAGGTTTTGTCGTGTGTGCTAATGAGTGCCATGTGTGTTTTAGGGCATAGAGGCCGTCTGAACAATGTTTCAGACGGCCTTAAATATATAAATTCAAATAATCAAGCCTTTTTCCCACAAGGCCAAAACGACATGAAGCTGGCTGTTATATTTTTTTTCATTACCCACAATTTCGCGCCAGAAAACGGATTTTTTCTGATTTGCCCATTCGGGATCATTTTTTAAAAGGCTGACCGCCGCAACGGCATATTCTCCGTTTTTGGAATGTTTGGTTTTGACTTTTTCCGGGTTGATTCCTTTAACCAACCCCGCACGACACAATCCCAAAAATGCATTCTTTGGGCATCCTTTTTTTCTAATTGACTCCTTTATGGGAAATGATGCCGCAATCTCTGTCCAAGCTTGTCCCATATCTTCATATTTAGAATATGATTCAGCTGCTTTTACCGCAATGTCGCCATAAATCTTCATTTTTGGTTATACCTTGAGGATTGAAAAGAGATTTTCAGACGGCCGGTTACGCCCAAAGGCCGTCTGAAACGCGGTTTACAGCTCGAAATCGCCCAAATCGTCCGCGCTGACTTCCGAATCAATCTGACCGATTAAGTAAGAGGAAATTTCCACTTCCTGTGGCGCAACCTGTACATTGTCAGAAGACAGCCATGCGTTGATCCAAGGAATCGGGTTTTGGGTCGCACCTTCAAATCCGGCAGGAAGGCCAACCGCCTGCATACGAAGATTGGTAATGTATTCAACGTATTGAGCCAAAATTTCTTTATTCAGGCCAATCATTGAGCCGTCTTTAAACAGATAGGCCGCCCATTCTTTTTCCTGCTCGGCTGCTTTTTTGAAGAGCTTGAAACACTCGTCCTGCAATTCATTCGCAATTTCAGCCATTTCAGGATCATCGGCACCGGCACGCATCAGGTTGAGCATATGCTGGGTGCTGGTCAGGTGCAGGGCTTCGTCACGGGCAATCAGTTTGATGATTTTGGCGTTGCCTTCCATCAACTCGCGCTCGGCAAAGGCGAAAGAGCATGCGAATGAAACGTAGAAGCGGATGGCTTCCAATACGTTGACGCACATCAGACAGAGATAGAGTTTTTTCTTCAACTCGCGCAAAGATACGGTAACAAGCTTGCCGCCGACATTGTGCGTGCCTTCACCCAATAGATTGTAATACTGAGTGTATTCAATTAAATCATCGTAATAGCAGGCAATGTCTTCAGCACGGGCGATGATGTATTTGTTTTGCACAATATCATCGAACACGACTGAAGGATCATTCACGATATTACGGATGATGTGGGTATAGCTACGCGAGTGGATGGTTTCGCTGAAGCTCCACGTTTCAATCCAAGTTTCCAGCTCAGGAATGGACACCAAAGGCAAGAAAGCAACATTCGGGCTGCGGCCTTGGATCGAATCGAGCAAGGTTTGGTATTTTAGATTGCTGATGAAAATATGCTTTTCATGTTCGGGCAGGTTGGCATAGTCGATACGGTCGCGCGATACGTCGATTTCTTCGGGACGCCAGAAGAAAGACAATTGTTTTTCGATCAGTTTTTCAAATACTTCGTATTTCTGCTGGTCATAACGAGCAACATTTACCGGCTGACCAAAAAACATCGGCTCTTTCAGCGCGTCGTTTTTGGTCTTGGAAAAGGTGCTGTATGACATAGTAAGATGTTCGCAGGACATAACGTCTCTCTTTTTAAAAATTAGTCGACTTTTCTATTAATTTTTAATTCACCATATGAAACATGTTGAATTTTATCAATAAATCGCCATGCTAAAATAGCGAAGACTGAAAGAACACTAATAAATATATAAAGTTTATATTCAGCTAAGAATAACCCAATGGTATCCATACTTTTCCTTTTCTGGAAAATAACAACTTAGCTTCATATAGTAGTAGGTTTTAATTAGGTTTTAATTTAAGAAAATCCTTAAAGCCTTCTACTATCTCTAGAAGCCTTGGATATATTTCAAAAATCAACCTGTTTTAAATCTTACAAGCCCCACCTGCGCAGCCGTCATCCTGAATATCGGTCTGCGTATCGTCCGCGCCGTCGCGGGTGTTGTGGTAGTACAGGGTTTTAACACCGTATTTATAGGCGGTCAGAAGGTCTTTCAGCATTTGTTTCATGGAAACTTTGTTGCCTTCGAATTTGTTCGGGTCGTAGGCGGTATTGGCGGAAATCGATTGATCGACGAATTTTTGCATTACGCCGACGAGTTTCAGGTAGCCTTCGTTGCCGGGAAGCTGCCACAGGGTTTCGTAGGCATCTTTCAGGGTTTCAAACTCCGGTACGACTTGTTTCAGGATGCCGTCTTTCGATGCTTTGACCGTTACCAGGCCGCGCGGAGGCTCGATGCCGTTGGTGGCGTTGGCGATTTGCGAGCTGGTTTCAGACGGCATGAGTGCGGTCAGGGTAGAGTTGCGCAGACCGTATTTGA